>VAPM010627274.1_pt1 | contig 17853 bp, 14 predicted proteins | sample 3395091 | NCBI WGS metagenome assembly VAPM01 (sample SAMN08290445, study PRJNA428436) | hydrothermal vent metagenome | isolation source: Deep-sea hydrothermal vent chimney 3 | place: Pacific Ocean: Juan De Fuca Ridge | reverse complement strand
GTCAATTCGAGTGAATTTTTTGCCTATTTTGGCATAAAAATTAGTATCGAGAATAGAAATTTCTTATTAAGAACGGTTATCGATACAATCCGCCTCTGGCGAATCACTCGAACTGACATTGAGATAAACCTAAAAACTCAAAATGCACAACGGGTTAAATTAATATTGTCCAACTAAAGACATAAAACTCCCGAAGTCTCAGGACTAAAAGACTTAAGAGTCGAGACTTATTTTTAGATAATTGATAGTCAGTAGAGTACTAAATTAAAAAAAGGATATTGCTTTTAAAAATTTTAAATTATTAATGTCGAAAAGTAACCTATCAAAAAGAAAAGTCTCTTGAAACAGTTGATTTTATTAACATAAACATAGTTTTAGAAATTTTAGCTAGACAATAATGTTAATAAATAAGGTAAAATGATTTATTATTCTTCAGATTGCTGAAAAATTAATACATCATCTAGAATATATTAATCGACAAAAAATTTAATTTTCTTTAACCGCTACAATACGTATTCTTTTATAATCGGCAAACCATTTTCCATTTTTAAAACATTCTGATTGTACCTTTTCTTGAACTTCTTGTTTTACCTCTTCAATATGTTCTACGCTAACATTGTTAAAAAATGCCTTACCAAACATTGCTAACCAATCCTTTATTCCTGTGTTTTTATCAGCCAATTCAGTAGGTCTATTAAAATGTTGTGCCATTGTTACTCTAAACCCTACAGTTTCAAGTTCAGTTGTATATTCTCCTATAGAAGGAAAATACCATTGCTTTAATTCTGATTGCTCAAGGTAACCTCTATTTGCCAATGATTTTCTTAATTGACTGACAATAGTTTGGACATTTCCTTTACCACCAAATTCCAGTACAATTCTCCCTCCATCTTTAAGACTATCAAACATACATTGTATCGCTTCTTTATAATTTAACACCCAATGTAAAGTTGCATTTGAAAAAATAGCATCAAACTTTTTTGCAAAATTAAAATCGGCTGCATCAGCTACTTGAAAACCTATCTTATTAAATTTTGATTTAGCATCGGCTATCATTTCTATAGAGTTATCAATGCCTATAACTTCTCTTGCTAACTGGCTTATTTTATGAGTTAACTGCCCGGAACCACAACCTAAATCTAATATTATTTCATTCTTTTTGGGTTGTAATAAAGTAATTAGATCTTCCCCATAATCATATACAAATGAATGTTTGTCATTATATAATGTCGGATTCCAGTTAGTTTTTATTTGATTCATTACTTCTATTAATTATTTAATGATTATGAGCTTAATTAAAAAACACTTGTCATTCCTGCGCAGGCAGAAATCTATACAAAGTTAAGCTTGGATTCCTACCTGCGCAGGAATGACAACTAACCTATTTTTAGCATTAAAAACCATCCTTCCAATTTTTTTGTTCTTCGTTGGTTAAAAATGTCCAGGCAATAACTCTTGTAAATTTATTGCCTTGATGCATTGAGATGGTCTTAATTTCTGTAGCTTTTAATTTCTTTAAAAAGACTTTTATAGGTCTTATATTTTCTTTTTTAGAAACTAAAGTGCTAAACCAACAACATTGTTTTTTAAACAGAGAACTTTCATATATATAATTATGGATAAATGCTTTTTCGCCACCTTTATACCATAACTCGTTATGTTTTCCTCCAAAGTTTCTAAGAAACTTAGCCTCTTTTCCTAATCCTTTTAATTTACGTTTGGTAGCAGCTTTAGCATTTTCATTAGAATCATGAAATGGTGGATTGCAAATTGTAGCATCGAACCTATCAGTTGCTGATAAAATTCCTTTTAAGACATGTGATCTATCAGGTTGATGTCGCAAACTTATATCTTTAGCAAGTTTATTTTTTTCAATAATATACAGAGCATTCTCAATTGATTTTTTATCAATATCTGTCCCTACAAATTGCCAATTATACTCAGCATTTCCCAATAAAGGGTAAATACAAGTAGCGCCTGTACCAACATCTAAAATTCTTACATCCTTATCTATAGAAAATGATTTTAACAAGTCTGCTAAATGATGAATATAATCAACTCTACCCGGAATGGGCGGACATAAATTATCATCAGGAAAATTCCAATACGTAATTTTATAATGTAAAAACAATAAGGCAGTATTCAATGCTTTTACCGCCTTAGGATCAGAGAAATCTATGGTTGTTGTTTGATATTGATTTTCAAAAACAAATTCGCTTAAAAGCGGATATGCCTTGTATAATTTTGAAAAATCGTATCCTTCCTGATGCTTGTTCTTTGGATGGAATTTGGGTCTGGAAGGTTTCATAATCATTATTAATTATTGGTGAAAAACACCAATCAGTGATATAAATATTTATTCATACATTTATAAAAGTTTACGTTTATTAAGTTCTGTATCCCAAAAGCTCATTACTCTCGTAGCTAGCTCAATAACTTTAATTGATTTACCAAATTCAGATTCAAACTTTTCATCTAAATAAATAAGAATTGGGTCTTCAAAATACCCTTCTTCAGCATACCCATCTTCAACATATCTTTCTTTTTCAATTTCTACTACTGAATTGTGCCTTTTAGAGCCTGGAACAAAATGTTTTATTCCACTCACAATATGATTACATATTTTCATTATGGGTTCATTATTTAAATCACTCCTTTCTTCATGATGCTTCGCCTCAAAAATCCAATCAATCATATGATATGCCGTTACAAAAAAATTAAAAGCAAGATATGTATCATTATCATTTACTCTTAATTTCGAAAAATCAAAATTGAGTTTTTTCCAATAATCTGGAACACTTTTTATCTCTACGAATCCAATATTTGCTTTCATTCTATAATAGTTACTCAACTAAAGCATAAATATAACATTATTAACTACAATAAGTTATCGTAAAAATTACGTCTTTGCGAGACACGCCTAGTGTTGCAGCAATCTCTTTAAGATATGTAAAAACTTAATAAATTGGTAAAGTGATTTATTTATTTGGAATGGTGTTAGCTTCAAAGAGATTACCACGTCGTTCGTTCCTCACTCCTCGCAAAGACGACTATTTATCAGCTTGTTTCAGTCAGGGTTTCACTTTGAGTGAAACCCTGACTCTAATAAACTATAAAATATAATCAGTACTCATAAAGTTAGATTTACCTGAAACCAGTAAATCTTCTAAAATTGCATTGTTATATGGATTGTCTTTTGAAGCCACAAAAGTTCTAATAGAAAAAGAACGCAAAGCATCATGAACACTTAAGGTTGCAACTGCTGAATCTTTACGTCCGGTAAACGGGAATACATCGGGTCCACGTTGACAAGAACTGTTCAAATTCACCCTACAAACTAAATTTACAAGTGTATCAATTAATGGTGATAATGAATCTACACTTTTACCAAATAAACTCACTTGCTGTCCGTAATTAGAGTCAGCAATATGATCTAAAGGTTCATTGATATCTTTAAAAGAAATGATTGGAACTACAGGGCCAAATTGTTCCTCTTCATAAACTCTCATGTTTTTCTTTACCGGATATAATACTGCAGGAAAAATAAAATTCTCAGTGATTTCTCCTCCTTTTTTATTGATGACTTTTGCTCCTTTATCAAGTGCATCATCAATCAATTCCTGGATATACTCTATTTTATTTGGCTCAGGTAATGGTGTTAGTTTTACACCTTCATCCCAAGGATTTCCAAAAGGTAAAGTGTCAACTCTTTCTGCAAAACGTTTGATAAATTCATCCTTGACATCCTCATGAACATAAATCAGTTTTAAAGCCGTACAACGTTGTCCGTTAAACGATAATGATCCTGCAAGACATTCAGTAATAGTCAAGTCTAAATCTGCATCCGGTAAAATAATAGCAGGGTTTTTAGCTTCTAAGCCTAACACCAACCTCAATCTGTTTTTATTTGGATGTTCATCTTGCAATGCCACTGCAGATTTACTATTACCAATCAATGCCAACACATCTATCCTACCCGACTGCATAATTGGTGTAGCTACTTGACGACCTCTACCATAGATTATATTTACAACACCTTTTGGAAAGCTTTCTTGAAAGGCTTCTAATAGTGGTGATAATAATAATACTCCGTGTTTTGCCGGTTTAAAAATGGTAGTGTTCCCCATAATTAAGGCGGGAATCAACAAAGCAAAGGTTTCATTTAGCGGGTAGTTATAAGGTCCTAAACACAATACTACGCCTAAAGATCCACGACGAATATGCGCATAAATACCTCCTTCTTTAGAGAATTTGGCGCTATCTCTATCAATTTCTTTATATTCTTCAATAGTATCATATATATAGTCAATGGTTCTATCAAACTCTTTTTGAGAATCTGGTAATGATTTGCCAATTTCCCACATTAAGTATTTTACAACTTCCCCTCTTTTGGTTTTCATTATTGAGGTAAACTTCTCCATACATGCAATTCGATCAGCTACTTTCATGGTTGGCCAAAGCCCTTGTCCTTTATCATACGCATCACAAGCAGCCGTCAATGCTTCCTTAGCTGTTTCTTTTCCCATATACGGAATTGAACCCAACAATGTTGGTTTATAGTCATCTGTTGATGAAATTACTGAATGAACTTCGGTAGTTTTGCCTGTCCATGTTTTTAACTCTCCATTCAATAGATATGTTTTTTGATGGATAGGTTTTGTTATTTGGTATTGTGTAGGGATGTTCATTTAAGTAATTTTTGCTGTAAAAATAATATTTTTATTAATGGTTTAAGTAACAAATACTACATTTTAGTAATGTATTTCAAATCTTTTTTCTTTATTCATTTTTTTGCTTCTCCAACCTTTCGACTGAACTCAAGGTGACATAGCGGATCAAAAAAAGGAGTCTTCACCAAAGTAATTTTAATCTAAAAAAGAGGCAGATTATCTATCAAACCAAAAATTGAAACAGATCAGGTTTATTATTCAAATACTCTCCGAAAAAATTTTGCTCCTTCATTCTAGATATCAAAGGTTCAAAATCTTCAACGCTTTTTAATTCAACACCCACCACAGCCACATCAGTATTTCTATTTGCTTTTTTTGTGTACTGAAAATGTGTAATATCATCATCAGGACCTAAAATTTCTGCTACAAATTCTTTTAAAGCACCTACTCGTTGTGGAAAGCGAACAATAAAATAATGCTTTAAATTGGCATATAATAAGGCTCTTTCCTTTATTTCGGGAGTTCTAGTAATATCATTATTGCTACCACTTACAATACATATTACGGTTTTACCTTTAATTTCATCTTTTAAAAGATCTAATGCAGCGGTCGTTAAGGCTCCGGCTGGCTCTACAACGATGGCATCTTTATTATATAGTTCTAAAATAGTTTGACATACCTTACCTTCCGGAACGGTTATCATGTCAGCTAAGTTCTCTTTACAGATCTCAAATGTTTTATCACCTACCCTTTGCACCGCAGCTCCATCAACAAACTTTTCGATGCTATCTAATGTTACAACCTTCCCTTTCTCAATAGCCATTTTCATTGACGGTGCTCCTTCAGGTTCAGTACCAATAATTTTTGTTTCAGGTGACAACATTTTAAAGACTGAAGACAATCCTGATGCTAATCCACCCCCACCAACAGGAACAATTACATAATCTATTGGCTGTTTGGTTTGTTCTAAAATTTCTAAACCAATAGTAGCCTGACCTTCAATTACTTTTTCATCATCAAACGGATGCACAAATGTCTTACCTAGTTTATCACATTCTTGTTTGGCTGCTTTATAAGCATCATCAAACGTATCGCCAATTAGTATAATTTCAATAGTGTCACCACCAAACATTTGTACTTGTTCAATTTTTTGTTTTGGTGTAGGTGAAGGCATAAAAATTGTACCTTTTATTTTTAAATTACTACAAGCATAAGCTACACCTTGTGCATGATTACCCGCACTTGCACATACAATTCCTTTATTCTTTTCTGATTCTGAAAGGCTACTTATTTTGTTAAATGCACCTCTAATTTTATAGGATCGTACTTGTTGCAGATCTTCTCTTTTCAACAAAATAGTTGCATTATATTTGGTAGAATAGTTTGCATTTTTTATCAAAGGTGTTACCGAAGTAACTTCCTTTAGTACATGAGCCGCTTTTCTAACATCTTTTATGTTAGGATAATATGTTGTTGCAATTTCCATTCTTTTAAATATTTCTCGCAAAGACGCAAAAGGCGCTAAGGATTGTGTTTGTCATTGCAAGGACAAAGGACGTGGCTATTTTCTTTAATCAGAAAGATTGCTTTGTCGTTATCACTCCTCGCAATGACGTGTACTACACTATTTTTATCATAGCCGTCATAGAATCCCTTAGACTAGCTCCAATTTTTTCTACCGGATGTTGACGAATATTTTTATTTACTGCTATTAGTTCTTGATTATCTACTCCGTTATCTTTTCCATGTCCATACGTTTTTCCGATAACGTCGGTATCAATTCTTGACATAAAATCTGCTAACAATGGTTTACAAGCATGATCAAAAAGGTAACAACCATATTCAGCAGTATCAGAAATAATGCTATTCATTTCAAACAGCTTTTTTCTTGCAATGGTATTTGCAATCAATGGCGTTTCATGTAATGATTCATAATATGCAGATTCTTGTTTGATACCTGCTTCTGTCATTGTTTCAAAAGCTAATTCTACACCAGATTTTACAAAAGCAACCATTAACACAGCATTGTCAAAATATTCTTGTTCAGCAATAGCTGCTGAAGCTGCTGTTGTTTTTTCAAATGCAGTTTCTCCTGTATCTTCACGCCAAGACAATAAATTCTTATCATCATTAGCCCAGTCTTCCATCATGGTTTTTGAAAAATGACCACTCATAATATCATCCATATGTTTTTGGAATAGAGGTCTCATGATCTGTTTTAATTCCTCTGCTAAACGAAAAGCTTTTATTTTTGCAGGATTCGATAATCGATCCATCATATTTGTGACTCCACCGTGTTTTAAGGCTTCGGTAATGGTTTCCCAACCGTATTGGATCAATTTTGAAGCATAAGTCGGTTCAATTCCTTTAGCTACCATTTTATCAAATGAAAGGATAGAACCCGTTTGTAAAACACCACATAAAATTGTTTGCTCACCCATTAAGTCTGATTTCACCTCAGCTACAAATGAAGAGTGCAACACCCCTGCCCTATCACCACCGGTAGCAGCAGCATAGGCTTTTGCTTGTTCAAATCCATCGCCATTTGGGTTGTTTTCAGGATGCACAGCAATCAATGTTGGCACACCAAAACCTCTTTTATATTCTTCTCTCACTTCAGAACCCGGACATTTAGGCGCAATCATTATTACGGTAATATCTTTACGGATTTCCATACCTTCTTCTACAATATTAAATCCGTGAGAATATGATAGTGTCGCTCCTTTTTTCATCAAAGGCATTACTGCATTTACTACAGAAGTATGTTGTTTATCTGGCGTTAGATTTGAAACTAAATCAGCCGTTGGAACCATTTCTTTATAAGTACCAACTTTGAATCCGTTTTCAGTAGCATTCATATATGATGCTCTTTTTTCTGTAATGGCACCTTCTCTTAAAGCATAAGAAATGTCTAAGCCTGAATCACGCATATTTAAGCCTTGATTTAAGCCTTGTGCTCCACAACCAATAATTACAATTTTTTTGCCTTTAAGTTTTTTTACGCCTTCACCAAATGATGATGCATCCATAAAGTCACAAGTACCTAATTGTTCTAATTGTAAACGTAATGGAAGTGTGTTAAAATAATTTGTCATTTTTTTGTTCTTTATTCTTTTTAATTGATTTCTTGTAATAATTCTGAAATTGCCATTTTAGGTCTTGTAATTGCGATACGTCCTGAACGTACAAACTGCATCAATCCGTAAGGTTTTAATTTATCATATAATCTGTCAATATCATCTTTTAAACCAGAAGCTTCAATAACAAAATAACGCTTTGTTATTGTTACTATATGAGCCCTTCTAAATTTTAGGTTCTTTTGAATTTTCTCATCATACAAATGCTCAGTTGAAATTTTAAACAAAGCAGTTTCTTGATATATTATTTCATCTTCTGTATGATAAAATGCTCTAATTACTTCAATTTGTTTTTCTAATTGACCGATAATTTTTCGAGCATTTGTTTCAGAAAGTTTAACGACAAATGTAAACCGATGAACATTTTCAATTTCTGATTTAGAAACCGTCATACTTTCAATATTTATATGACGCTTTAGAAATATTGCTGATAAGCGATTTAAAATGCCTACATTATTTTCGGTATAAATCGATATTGTATATATTTGTTTTTTCTCCATAATTAACTTAATCTTACATCTGAAACACTTGCTCCTGTTGGTATCATAGGAAACACATTATCTTCCTGTTCAATTACAACTTCCAAAAAATAAGAATTTTCTGAAGCGACCATTGTTTTAATTGCATCGGCTAAATCTTCGCGTTTTGAAACCCGAGTTGCTTCAATACCATAGCCTTCAGCTATTTTTACAAAATCAGGATTTTTCATTACTGTAGAGGCATATCTTCTATCAAAGAATAGTTCTTGCCATTGACGTACCATTCCTAAAAAACTATTGTTTAAAACCACAATTTTAACAGCTACATCTGTTTGAAGTATGGTGCCTAATTCTTGAATGGTCATTTGATAACCACCATCACCAATAATAGCAATTACTTCCCTATCGGGCACACCCATTTTAGCACCGATAGCAGCAGGTAATGCAAAACCCATTGTACCTAAACCTCCTGAAGTTACATTACTTCTTGTCTTTATAAAATCGGCATAACGGCAAGCAAACATTTGGTGTTGACCAACATCTGAAACAATTACTGCATCTCCTTTGGTTTCTTTGTTAATTCCTGCCAATACTTCACCCATAGTTAATCCTTCTTTTGCAGGATTCAATTGATCATTGATCACCTTTTCAACCTCTATATCGTATAACTTTTGAAATTCTTGTAGCCATCCTTTATGGTTTCCTTTATTTACAAAAGGTAATATTTCTCTTAACGTCTCATTTACGTCACCTAAAACAGCTATGTCAGTTTTAACATTTTTATCAATTTCAGACGGATCAATTTCAAAATGAATCACTTTTGCTTGCTTAGCATAAGTTTCTAAATTACCCGTTACACGATCATCAAAGCGCATACCGATGGCAATCAACAAATCACATTCATTGGTTAATTTATTTGGTGCATAATGACCGTGCATACCCACCAAACCAACATTCAAACGATGTTTTGATTCTAAAGATGATAAGCCTAATAATGTAGATGCTGAAGGAATATCAGCCTTTTCAATAAATGTTTTGAACTCTTTTTCTGCCTGACCTAAAATAACACCCTGACCAAAAACAATAAATGGTTTTTTAGCGTTATTGATTAAATCAGCGGCCTCTTTTATCTTGTCAATATTAAATTCAGGAACCGCTTTATAGCTTCTTACCTTTTCACATTTTTTATAGGAAAAATCAACCTCACCAAATTGTGCATCTTTAGTAATATCAATTAAAACCGGTCCCGGACGTCCTGATCTTGCAATATAAAATGCTTTCGCCATTATTTCAGGAACCTCACTCGCTTTGGTAATTTGATAATTCCATTTTGTTACCGGTGTAGAAATACCAATAATATCTGTTTCTTGAAAAGCATCAGAACCTAACAAATGACTTGCTACCTGACCCGTTATACAAACCATTGGTGTAGAATCTATTTGCGCATCGGCAATGCCTGTTACTAAATTTGTAGCTCCCGGACCTGAAGTTGCCATAGCAACACCAACCTTACCCGTTACTCTGGCAAAACCTTGTGCTGCATGCGTAGCGCCTTGTTCATGACGTGTCAATACATGATGTAACTTGTCTTGATATTTATACAATTCATCATAAATTGGCATGATTGCTCCACCTGGATAGCCGTAAAGCAAGTCAACTCCTTCAGCCAATAAACATTTGATCACAGCTTCAGCGCCTGAAATTGATTCAGTTTTAACTGAACTTGGTTTTTTCCCGATAGCTATCGGGACTGTTTGTGTTTGTGTGTTCATAATCTCGTTTTCTTTTATAAGATTCCCGCCTTCGCGGGAACTAGAACTCATCAGTAACGCAACCTTGTGATGCCGATGAAACAGTTTTGGCATATTTATACAATACACCTCTTTTAAATTTTAATGCCGGTTGTTTCCATGCAGTTTTTCTTTCTTTCAATGCTGCATCAGATAGATTAACCGATATGGTATTTGTTTCTGCATTAATGGTAATCTCATCTCCATCTTTAAGTAATGCTATTGCACCTCCTTCTTGCGCCTCCGGTGTGATATGCCCTACTACAAAACCGTGCGTGCCACCAGAAAACCGCCCGTCAGTAATCAAAGCTATATCTTTACCTAAACCTGCGCCCATAATAGCTGCTGTAGGTTTTAACATTTCCGGCATTCCCGGGCCTCCTTTCGGACCTTCGTATCTGATGACTATTACATCTCCTTTTTCAACTTTTCCGTCACGAATACCATCATTTGCAGCAAATTCACCTTCAAAAATTTTGGCTTTTCCTATAAAGACCAACCCTTCTTTTCCTGTTATTTTTGCTACAGAACCGTTTGGAGCAAGATTACCGTATAACATTCGTAAATGTCCTGTAACTTTAATAGGATTTTCTAAGGGCTTGATGACTTCTTGATTTTCAGTCAACTCAGGTACATCTTCAAGATTCTCTGCCAATGTCTTTCCTGTAACGGTCAGACAATCTCCATGCAATAATCCCTTTTGTAATAGATATTTTAATACTGCCGGAATACCTCCTATTTCATGAACATCTTCCATTAAATATTGTCCACTAGGTTTTAAATCGGCTAAAAACGGAGTAGTATCACTAATTCTCTGAAAATCTGTCAAAGTAAATTTAATATCAGCAGCTCTTGCAATTGCCAAAATATGGAGTACTGCATTGGTCGAGCCACCTAAAATGGTAATCAATCTTACAGCGTTTTCCAATGATTTTTTAGTAACAATATCTAAGGGTTTAATATCTTTTTCTAAGAGTTGTCGTATGGCTTTACCTGCAAGAATACTCTCTGTCTCTTTTTCCCAACCTTGAGCCGGGTTAGAAGAATTGTATGGCAATGCCATTCCCATAGTTTCAATTGCTGATGCCATTGTATTTGCAGTGTACATGCCACCACAAGCTCCAGCACCATTACATGCTTTTTTAACTATATTTTTATAATCTATCTCTGGCATCGTTCCTGCAACTCTACTTCCCCAAGCTTCAAAAGCTGAAACAATATCTAACTTTTCACCCTTGTAAGAACCTGATGCAATCGTACCTCCATAAACCAAAATAGAAGGTCTATTCAAACGCAACATAGCTATTAAGGCTCCCGGCATATTTTTATCACAGCCTACTACGGTTATCAATCCGTCATAAGACATTGCTTGCACAACTGTCTCCATAGAATCAGCAATAATATCACGAGAAGGTAATGAGTAACGCATACCCGGTGTACCCATTGAAATACCATCACTAACACCAATGGTATTAAAGATCAAACCTACTAAATCAGTTTCTTGCGTTCCTTTTTTCACCAACTTAGCTAAATCATTTAAATGCATATTACACGGATTCCCTTCATAACCCGTACTTGCAATACCTACAAAAGCTTTTTTCAAATCTTCTTCTGTGAGTCCGAGTGCGTACAACATGGCTTGTGCAGCGGGTTGGGTTGAATCTTGTGTTACCGTTTTGCTATATTTATTTATCATTATCACTTTATATTATTATTCCAGTGTTTTGACTAGAAACTCTTCGATGTTCTCAGAGAGGTATTTTTCAACTTACGAAACTAATTTTTTACCTTGTTTTTATTAAAATTCTTTAGAGTTACTTATTAAATTCAAAATTTTAATTACAACATAACTATTTTAAGATCAGATTATTAATTGTATTTTATTATTACAGCCAACTCATAAAAAAACCTGTATCATAGTTGATACAGGTTTATTAATTGCAATAATTATCTGTATCAACTCGGTGGTGAGCTAATAATGACAATAATTATGATGTTATTATTTTTAAACATATTGAAAAAAAAGCTTTCCGTTTAAGGAAAGCTTTCATTTATAATTTAATAAAATAACATTCCCTAGTCCTGTGATCTTCTAATCACGACAGCAATAATAGAAATGATATTTTGTATACTTTTATTCATTGTTATGACTACAAATATTTAAAAAACTTTTCAAATAAACAAATCTTCAGCCTTAATTTTAATTTTTTGTAGCTTTATACCAAATACATATTAAAATGAAGAAATATATCTTTATACTATTATTTACTCTTCTTGTTTCTTGCGGAAGTTATAACTCAATCAATAGTTTTTACAACCTCCATAAAAATGATGCTAATGTAACTGCTTTTAGAGTACCTCACTTTATGTTTAGTTTGTTAAGAGGTTCGTCTGACGAAATGAATAGTTTTATGAATAATGTTTCTGATATTCGATTTATTCAGTTGAGTCCGAAAACTGATATAGAAAGAACAGCAATAAGTAATCAAATAAACGGATTGGTTTCTAATAAATTTGTAGAAGTTTTTAGAAAAAATGAAGATAAAAAAAGAACACTTATTAGTGTTAGAGAGAATCGTGATGTAGTCAAAGAAATAATTATTTATAAGAATAGCGAAAAGAATAATTCAATTTTTTACTTTAAAGGAAACTTTGACCCAAATAGAGTTCGGAAATACGTAAAAGAAAATAAATTTGATAACCTTTCAAATACGGTTTTACAGCAGTTTAATTTTAAACCTGATGTGTCACCTGAGAAATAAAAGATAATAGATGAAAAGATTAAAATATTTATTGGTTTTTATATTACCTATTGCAGCTTACATTTCCTTTACATCAAAAGGTATTTTAACTTATTTACCTGTATTAATAGCTTTTGTTTTGATACCTATTCTAGAATTATTTTTTAAAGTTGACAGTAAAAATTTTGACAAAGAAACGGCTAAATTAGAAAAGGAAAACAGTCTCTATAGTTGGATATTATATGTACCTGTACAATTGGGAATGCTTATTTTCTTTTTTTATGCAATACAAGACCCATTAACAACTACTGAGTATATTGGAAGAATTTCATCTATGGGTGTATTATGTGGTATTTTAGGAATCAATGTAGGACATGAATTAGGGCATCGATCAGATAAAATCAAACAATTTTTAGGAGAATTGATGTTACTTTCTTCATTGAACACTCATTTTTTACCTTATCATAATGGAGGGCATCATTTTAATGTAGCCACTCCTAATGACGCTGCTACTGCAAGAAAAAATGAACCTCTTTATGTTTTTTGGATTCGCTCACATTTTTCAAGTTATATTCAAGCCTGGCAATTAGAAAATAAACGGTTGCGTAGTGAGCATAAAAATGGTTTCTCTTTACAAAACAGAATGGTAGTTTATTCTATTGCTACTATTATATTATTATCTGTAATTTATTACTTTTTTGGATGGTTTGTGTTATTGAGTTTTATATTGGTTGCAGTATTTGGAATTCTACAACTTGAAACCGTTAATTATATTGAACATTATGGTTTAGTCCGTCAAAAAAACGAACATGGGCGCTATGAAAAAGTAAGGCATCATCATTCATGGAATTCTGACCATATTATCAGTAAATTATTACTATTCAATTTATCTAGACATTCTGATCATCATTATAATGGCAGTAAGCCTTATCAGGTTTTAAAATCATTACCTGAAAGCCCACAAATGCCAACTGGTTATCCTGGCATGATGGTCCTCTCAATGATACCTCCTTTATGGTTCAACTATATGAATGCAAGAATTACCAAGTTTCAACTAGAAACTAAAGTAGTACAGACCTAAATTCAATGGGTCTAATTGCTAATATGGTTTCTTTCATAAGCATAAAAAACAATTAACAAATCCCCAAAATAAAAAAATTCTTGAAACCGACTGTCCCCGAGGCAGAGCCATAGGGGTATTTCCCCGGTTTCATTTTGGTCTTAGGACCAAAAACCGTCCCGAACGGTCGGGATTGTATTTTACCTCACCCGGAACTGCGAAAAGCAGTTCCGACCTCTCCCAAGGAGAGGTAAATCGGAAACCCCGAGGCATCCCGAGTACTCGGGATAGGGGAATTCTTTTCGATTAAATATTCCAAATATCAAATTCATCTTAAAAGTGTTTTTGGTTATTGAAAATTATTTGTGATTTATTTGTATTTTGTTCCGAGTATTCGGGATTGAAATTTGTTATTTAGAATGGGTTGAAAAACTAAGAACAAAATTTATCAAAGTATAGTTTTAACTATTTTTGGAGATACTAATTTTAAAATACATTTTAATGATTGAAGAAAAGAGTGTTTCAGATGCCATTAACTACAGACGTTCTGTAAGAGTTTATGATTCTGAAAAATCCATTGATACTGAAAAGGTGAGACAATGTATCAAACAAGCTGTATTAGCTCCTAACAGTAGTAATATGCAATTATGGGAATTTCATCATATTACTTCTGATGCAATAAAAACTAAAATGATTTCATTCTGTTTTGACCAAAATGCTGCTAAAACTGCCCAACAATTGGTTGTGATAGTTGTCCGTAAAGATCTATGGAGAAAACGAGCAAAAGCAAATTTAAAGCATATTGATTCTTTGTATACACCGAAACCTAAATCTGAGCGAAGTAGTAGAGAGAAAGTAATCAGGAATTATTACGGAAAATTAATTCCGTTTACCTATGCTGATTTTTTAGGAATTTTCGGATGGTTAAAGTACTTCATGGTTACACTAATCGGATTATTCAGACCTATGTACAGAGAGGTTAGAAATAAAGATATGCGTATTGTTGCTCATAAAAGTGCAGGCTTGGCAGCACAAACTTTTATGCTAAGTATGGCTGCAATTGGTTATGACACTTGCCCAATGGAAGGTACAGATACTTCAAGAATTAAACGTTTATTGAGCTTGCCTTTTGGTGCAGAAATAAATATGGTAATTGGTTGTGGTATCAGAAAACCTGAAGGTGTTTACGGAGAACGCTTTAGAGTTCCTTTTGAGGAAGTTTGTAAGGAATGGTAATTTTTTTAAACTAAAGCTAATAAAAAACAATTCTCAATCCCGAATATTCGGGACAAATAAATTAGTTATTTGGTGCTTGTCATTTGGAATTTATTAAGATCTCCATCTTATAAAATGTGTTAATACAAACTAAAAAACACTAACCCGTTGTGTATTTTAAATAATTATATAAAGGTGGGTGTCTGTTCGAGTGATCCGCCTGAGGCGGATTGTATCGAGAACAATCTTAAAATGTAAAATTCTATTCTCGATACTAATTTTTTACATTTTCAATTTTTAAAATTCACTCGAATTGACGAATTTTACACAAAATGCACAACGGGTAACACTAATAAATATATACCTTTTAAAATTTATGTCATTAGATTCTATTATAAAAAAAATACAAGCTCATAAAAAGAGACCAAATCTTGATTTTAGCCTTAAAAGAAAAACTGAAGCCTTTACAGATAGGCTTTTTTATACGCTTTTTGATGCTAACATCTCTATCGATGAAAACATAAAACAGTTAGGGAAAGATTTTGATGAAATTACAACCATTGCTTGTTTTGATCCAGAAATTTCTTGTGAAGTTGTTTGGAAAGCATTTCTTGCTAAATTGCCTGAAATCATTGAAAAACTTAATTTAGATGCTCAAGAAATTTTAGACAATGATCCCGCAGCAAATACTATAGAAGAAGTATACTTGGCATATCCCGGTTTCTATGCCATAGCAGTGTATCGATTTAGTCATGAATTTTATCAAATCGATATGCCATTAATACCTAGGTTAATGAGTGAATATGCACATCGATTAACTGGAATTGATATCAACCCCGGCGCAAAAATTGGCAAACACTTTTTTATAGATCATGGTACAGGTATTGTGATTGGTGAAACTACTATTATTAAAAACCGTGTAAAAATTTATCAAGGAGTTACTTTGGGTGCTTTACAAGTTTCTAAGGATATGAAAAATATAAAAAGACACCCAACAGTTGAAAATAATGTTACCATCTACGCAAACGCAACTATTTTAGGAGGTGAAACTATTATTGGTGAAAACTGTACTATTGGTGGAAATGTTTGGATAACGGAATCTATTCCTAAAAATTCATTGGTATATCACACTTCTGAAACAAAATTAAAACCTAAAAACAGCTAATAGTTTTGGAAACAAAAAGTTTTTTACAATATATAGGAAATACACCTTTGATTAAAGCAAATCAGTTAATCAAAAACAAAAATATTACACTTCTACTAAAGTTAGAAGGTAACAATCCCGGTGGTAGTGTAAAAGATCGTGCGGCTTATAATATGATCAAATCTGCTATTGATAGAGGTGACATTAAAAAAGGTGATAAACTCATTGAAGCAACCAGCGGTAATACAGGTATTGCTTTAGCGATGATCGCTAATGTTTATAATATTGATATTGAACTTGTAATGCCTGAAAATTCAACTAAAGAACGTATTCAAACGATGCAAGCTTATGGAGCTAAGGTAATATTGACTTATGCTGATACCGGAATTTTAGGTTCAAGAGATTATGCTGATAAAAAAGTTGCCAAAGGTGGATATATTATGCTCAACCAATTTGCAAATGATGATAACTGGAAGGCACATTATAAAACAACAGGACCAGAAATATGGAAAGATACCGACGGCAGTATTACACATTTTGTTTCTGCTATGGGTACAACCGGCACCATCATGGGTGTTTCTACTTTTTTAAAGGAACAAAATAGTGACATACAAATTGTGGGAGCTCAACCTGCTGATAATTCAAAAATTCCCGGAATACGAAAATGGCCAACAGCATATTTGCCTAAAATTTTTGATACTTCAAAAGTAGATCAAATCATTGAAGTTAGTGAACAAGAAGCTAGAGCAATGACAAAAAGGTTAGCTAAAGAAGAAGGCATTTTTGCCGGTATGAGCAGTGGTGGTGCAGTAACAGCTGCCTTAAAATTAGCAGAAACCTTAAACAAAGGTGTATTAGTTGCTGTTATTTGTGATAGAGGCGATCGTTATTTATCTTCAGATTTGTTTGATTAATGGTTTAAAATAAAAGAACTTTCATAATCTTACTCCCCTAATACCGATAACTATCGAGACTCAAGGGGACAATTCAATCATTGACCATTCTTAGAAATATATAATAATTTCCATTTAATAACGTGAGTTCGATGTAAAAAATGCAGTTAATAATGCAAAATATTGATTATTAGCACTTTGTCTGTTCGAGCACAGTCGAGAACTATTTAAAAACCTTTCGCCTTTAGTTTATCTTGAGCGAAGACGAAAAGCTCAAGGAGACATTAAAATTTTCATTTCACAGTTAAAATACTGATTATTAGTTATTTAAAAAAATAGTTATATTGAATTCACATTAATAGGTTATTAAGGTATTTTATTAAATTGATAAATAAAACAACTGTCCCCTTGAGGGACTTCAGGGGTGTCTTTCTACCAACAATGACATAATACCTAGTCAATTTTATTAACAATTGATTGGTGAAAAGTAACGTCAATAGTATTGAATTATATTTGTTAACTCATAACATAAAGCCTATATTTGTAGCAGAACCAATTTTAATTAAAACAAAATTTATAAAATTATGGAAGGATATTGCGTAAAATGTAAATCAAAAAGAGAAATAAAAGATGGTGCTGAAGTTACTATGAAAAATGGTAGAAAAGCAATGAAAGGAAAATGCCCAACTTGCGGAACAGGTATGTTTAGAATACTTGGAAAAGC
>VAPM010283840.1_pt1 | contig 17858 bp, 16 predicted proteins | sample 3395091 | NCBI WGS metagenome assembly VAPM01 (sample SAMN08290445, study PRJNA428436) | hydrothermal vent metagenome | isolation source: Deep-sea hydrothermal vent chimney 3 | place: Pacific Ocean: Juan De Fuca Ridge | reverse complement strand
TTAATTAATGTACACTATTAATAACGATATGCCCTAAAAACACGAACGAATAACATTAAGAGGAATAGAGACATGGCGAGAGGCGTAAATAAAGTAATTTTTTATCATATTCAATAACCTCTAGTTAACCTTTCTATTTTACAACTATATTATCTATTAATAATGGTTAATCATCAAAGCACTATTCAACTGAATAATGAAATAATAATTAAATCTTTATAGTCAGTTAATAAGTGTACGAGTTAAATATTCCCCTCTATTACTAATATTTTTTTCATTCATGTCAGAAAAATTTGTAGGGTAATCCATCACTTCTTTCACATGCTACAAAAATGGAAGGTAATCTGGGAACATTATTATCGGTTTGCCCAAGGATTAATTAAATAAATGTATCAAGTGACTCCTTCTAAATAAATGTTAAAGACTGACTTGACAATTTAGTAGCAAAAAAAATTATACATTTTTAATGAATGCACTCAAAGAACTCAGTATTTTTTAGTTTCAAATGCATACTCGGATGAAATATGTAAAATAAGATTAAAATAAACCAATTATGTTTTTTGTATGAGTAAGAATCTTTATGACTAAAGTTTAAAATTATACTACCCTTTAAGTTATCGATTTTTTATTAAAAGGATGTTTTGAATGGAAGCTGCACTAAAAGAGTTTTATTGGGGTGAGAAGTTAGAAGATATTTTTAAAGATAAAAAATTTGTCTTATATGCAGAAAAGTTTGACATAGAGATATTTTTAAGAAGGGATGAATTATTTTGTTGGTTATATTTTAAACACGAAGCTGACAATAAAACCGGTATTATAAGAAAAGAGAAAACAATGCGTCCTGATTTAAGTTTATCGGGAGTTCTGTATTTAGATAACTTAAGATTACACTTACAAGAATATCATTCAGTTCCACATAATCAAAAATATGGTACTTTGGTAATTACTCTTTTTTTTGGACTGCTTAAAAAATTAATTTATCCATGTTACCATTCTCAGGCTCGAGTTAACGAGAAAATACTAAAGTCTGAAAATTCCGAAGATGATAATAATAGAAGGCTTCATATTTGGGAAAAATTTAACATGTGTAATGGTCAAGATTTCGTTATTGATGCCACTTTAGAAGATATTAAATTCCCTGATATTAATGAGTACACATCATGTGGATACCCAATTAAAAATTCATTTGATAAATTAATAGAAATTGAAACAAGAACACCAACTTACAATCCTGATGTTATTGACTATTCATGTACTAAGCTATACACCTCTCCGTTTAGTGTGGAGGTCACACGTTTTAAAAATAATTTAATGGGGTGTGGCTTCGATATTTACCGAGCTATTCGTATAAAAAAGTCAGGTAGAATATTATCAAATGGACGAAAGCCTGTAATGGTTGAAAGTGGTGAATGGGTTTGTATCGATAATAATAAAGATGTTGAAAATATATTTGTGATAAAAAATGTGGACTTTTATAGGAAGTATCATATTTCTGATGATGACAATGACACATACATATCGAAATGTTATTACGCTTTAAATAACTTGCAACTGTATATTGAAGATACTTGGAATAATTATTACATTGTAGCTAACTTAAATATTGAAACATTTTCGACTAACGAAAGAAATCGTTTATCAAATGAATTAAATGCAACAGAGTATAGTTTAAATTATTTATTCGTTTATCTAAATAAGATTAAAATAAATAGCTCGGATTACTACGCGGTATTACGACCTAATAACATTGACCAAGATGGATTTATTGTAAATAAAAATAAAATCCTACAAGCTAAACTTAAACTAAAACAAAAGTATAAAAAGTCATTAAAAAAACAAGAAAGGTTGATCGCAATAAAAAAATATGCGTTATTATTTAAAAATAAAATTAAGAGGTGATTATGAAGGAGATTAGTGATTTCGATTTTAGTCGGGTTAATGAGACAACAGTAAATAATGATGAATATTTGTATAAGCTGTTGAAGGTTGAGAAATCATTTGTTGCGTTAAAGTGCCACAATGATAATTGTGAAATACTTCAGTCTAGGCGAGATTTATATGAATATAAAGGAGGTTTTTCCTGGGGTATTGATTATAAGGGCTCTGGACCAACTTTTCTTGCTGTATCACTTTTAGCTGATTACTATGAACGTAAATGTGAGTTAACCAGTCTAAAAGATAATGACATTGAAAAGTTACTGAATAAATTATTATGTACTTTTGATGGAGAAAAATCGCATATTGTTAACATAAAAGACATAGAATATATTTTACAATAAAGTTAACTAGCTAATAATAAATATATAGTGTGATAAGAGTGCCCGTGTTGTCTTAGGAATTCATCAGCTGAGCATAGATGATATGAAAAATATTGACTCAAGCACTATGTCATCAAGACATAACCACCTAGACAATGAAATTAGCTAATTTAAATGCCTAATTAATGCTACTTCCTGTACCTGCTGAGACAGGTACAAATAAGTAATTGATTATTACACTGGAACCGTTCTGAAGGTATTTTTATCTGATAATTCTATAGGATGATGTATACTTACAGTAAGTTAACCCACACCACGCAATTAGAGCGGAAATGTCTGGTTAATTTATTAATTAAGCACCTTAAATGGTGTTTTTTTTATGCCTAAAATTTAAAATCTACGTTTATTTAAAGCTGATTAAATACAGTGCTGAATTTTACTGTTTTGTTTAGAGCTATACACACTATTTACGATACTTTGCGTCTATACGACATATAATACATATGTTCTGTAACATCCGGATAATTTTATGATAAAGGTAACCTCACAAGAATTTCAAAAAAGACCCGGCTTATACCAGGATAAAGCGCTAAAAGAGTCCCTAACTATCACACATTATGGTCGAGATCGCTTAGTTCTAATGGATGTTGATGAATTCAACCAACTTCGTAAGCGTGCCCGTGTTGTTTTAGGGATTCATCAACTCAGCACAGAAGATAAAAAAAATATTGAGTTAACTACAATGTCATCAAGACATAATCACCTAAACAATGATAATAGCTAATTTAAATGCCTAAATACCCCACCCTATGCCACTTCACATACTTTACATCTCGTGTATGGACTCGGATTAACTTAGCATTATGAAATTATGATTGCGAGTATTTTATAATCAATACATTTATTGATTAATATGATATTGACATATCAATAAATTTCTTTAATACTAATCTCGTAATACGGGTTCCACACTCCGCGCCAGCCCATAGATTGGTGTAAGCAGATAGCAAGTGAGTTATAAATAAAGTTTTGCAAAACTTTTACAAAACATCTTCCCGATGACTTTGTAACTATGGGCTACAAAGTTAACTATTGGAGAATGTTATGTACGGTTTTAGTGACCCTTATGAATACAAATCACCATCAATAAACCAAATTGAACAGCAGTCTAATTTTTTTCACAAAAAATTAAACCTTCCCAAAACTCACAGCCAGGAAATCACCGCTTTTTATTATGATTATCCTTCATGGTGTGAATTAAAAAATGATATTAATAATTCAACACCAAAAGAGTATGCACACGATAAACTATGTGGGGGTAATGGACACTACGCACCTGAACAACGTCAGTTCATAAGTGATACTCTTAAAACGTCTAAAGGTATTGAATTTATAAAAAAGCTCAGTAAAATGCCTTTAATACCTTACACATTATCAAACTCATTAGCTCAGTCTAGAGTTGATTGGCTAATGGATGATGAAGTAAAAGTATTTTATGATTATATTATCAGGGATGAATATTTTCGTAATGGTGAATTATTACATGCTTTACATTCTTGTGATAATTCATTTTTAACCAAAATTTATCATATGGAACAAAATAAAAAATTTCAAAGCAATACATGTCTTTGGGATTTTCGTTTCGGAGTGAAATCGTACTATTATATTTTCATTGATGAATCTTATATTGAGATACTAATTCGTGAATTTGATACGCATACTGCTCCGCCACATACCAATGAAAATCCTCCATCAAAATATATTTTTAATTATCCTTGGTTTCAACCCTATATTATTCATTACGTAAATTATATTACTAAATATTTATCAACCGCAGGTTACCACGGTAAAATAATAATAAATACCATCGACAACCTTTGTTGCAACTCACCTACAATAAGTAAACATATAACAAATGATACGAGTGGAATGATTAAGCTCATTAATAGAATCAACCCTAACAAAACAAAAGAATATTCAACTCGGTTAATGGGTAAAGGTAGTGCTTACGGTTTGGAGTTTATAATTTAACCTTACCAAATTTCAACATTAATTATGAGAAAGCTGAAATGAACTTTAATTTTTAATATAGCCTTATAGTAAAAGTCCTTTTCTAATTTTTTGTATATGAGCTTTCGGCTAAAATGGTACTCAGTCGATAGAAAGACAATTTTCCAGGCTAGACAGTGCACGCATGTGTATTGTCAAAACATGGCCGTTTGATGTAGGCCGTGTCGCAGTAGAGCGTGAAAGAGAAACTCTGAACCAATTTAACAAGAATAGATATCACAGATCTGCTGTATTTTTATGCGCTGGCAATACCGAATTATTCACTTGCGATATTAGGATTGGACAAGCGAGTACATGAGCATGGTAAACCAGTTGTTGATGAAGAAGCCAATTTGATTTCTCGAACGATCCAACGCGACTTTGGTTTCTGATAGATGTTATAAAAAAAGGCAACAATGTGTACTCATAATATGCGCCCTCGTGTATGAACGACTCCAAATGGCAATAGCGGACAGTCAATAAGTGGTATAATTTTTTATTTGTTGACCTAATATTATTTCAAGCCACAACGTAGCACTTTATGCTAACCGATTTAGTAAAGTACAGTGTCGTGACTTTTTCAGAAAAAAGATATTCAGTCTTTTACATCTAAGCTACGTTAAGAAACCGTTCCTTTCGCGCACTTAAAGTTTAATTCAAGTACGGTGCTTGCGTGGTTACTAACTACCGACAATTACTGTAATACCTTCTCTATCTGCGATTTCTTTTAGCTTATTGTTGTACTTCTTAATGTCTTTATTGCAATTGTTAAGCGACTGTTTTAACGCTTCATGATTCGTTATACAATTTTGATAGTTGGCTGACTGGTTAATGTAGTCTTCTTTTAATTTTTGGGAGTCGTTTGCCACCTCATCGATGAATTTTACCGTGTTACATGTTATAAGAGCGGCTTCGTCTATCGGACAAGGCACCATTTTAGTTAGCGTGGTAATGCATCCTGACGACATCAGCGCCAGTGACATAAGGAGTATGGTTTTCAGAGTATAAATTTGTATTACGTTGAATCTCTTCAGATGTTATTTTTATCATGCTGTACTTACACCTCAATTTAAAAACTTTGTAATAATAATGATCTTATTTTTCTTTTGAATTCAATATTACCAGATGCATTTTCTACATCATTTCGTTTTCCCTGTTTGATTAATGCTTTAGCTGCTATAAGACGTATATCATCATATTGATGATGGGATAATAATCTATACCAGAAGTCATAATTAAATAAGCCAACTAGACCATATAAATTTTTTGTAGCGAGTAGTGTTACTCGTTTCTCATTTGCTCTAATCGAAACTTTCATTAAATCTTCCAACATAAATCTAGCGTAACTTGTGATTATTTCTACCATTTTAAGAGACACTCGATAGTCTTTATGATTTATGGCTAACCAAGTGTATTCTTTTTGATACTTGGGTTCTGCCATGTAATGTAGTAATTCAGCGTATTGTTCGTTAGTTTGAAGAAAAGATTTATCATTTGTTAAAATACTTATAGAAATGGGGACTGCTTGCCTATATTTATTTTTTGTTGCCCAATACAGAGCGTAATTAGTTTGATAAAAAGCTCTTACGTCTATAGGATTAGTTTTATTATATATCATGCTTGGTGATTCTATATAATGCATAACTTTTTTTAATGTCGGCGATTCAAATTTGACTGCATCTAAATAATAACCATTATCAAACTCAGGATCTGCACAACCTGTACTAGAACAGGGTCTAGGATCTATAAATGCAGTAGCACCACGGTTAATTGCTTTAAGTTCTATTTTCTTAAAAATTTCAGACTTACTTGTAAAAATAGTTGCTGGTTTTCTTATAAATCGTGTTATATAAACTGGAAAGCCTGGAAACGAAGTTACATCATGAGAGTAAATTTTAATTTTTGATTTTTTATGGGGATTAACATCTTTAGGTGAAACTAGAGCACAGCTAGGTATTAAAATTATGCTGAAAATTAAAAAAAATACAGTTTTTATATTTCTATTTTTATATAAATTCATTTTAAATTCCGTATAAGTATAACGTCCAATATTGAATTGTAATTATTTTGTTTTGTATTACTTAGCAATTAATTTTATTAGATGAATTCTTTACTTTAAAAATAGTACGCGGTTCAATAATTTCTTGCTCAACATATTGGGCACCAGATTCTAAATAATGCTTACCATTGGCTAACACAAATATGTTTACCGGTTGTTGGTATTCCGGTTCTTTCCCTTCAATTATTTTTGCTAAAGGCATCATTTCCCAGCGCTTAGTACCGTTCATATAAGAAGGGCTTACTAAGTCAACCTCAATAATATTCATCGCAGGATTTTTTTCTATATCTAAGAGATGCTCAACTTGGTCAATTAAGTATATTTCTTGAAATTTTTCATTCGCTTCATAAGTAAGTTCGCAAATGATGTGAAACCACGATACATGTAATTTTTTGGTTACATACCACCATGTTTTCTCACCATTGTAAGCGATAGCATCTATTATTTTGACTTCTGAGTTTTCATGAGTATGGAACATATTGAGCCATCCTTTTATCTCCTTTTACGTGAAGAAAATACTAAATGAGTACTAAACACAGCAGTTGTAATCTTGGAAGATTAAATATCCATCTCTCAGGCTGATAAAAGTTAATATTATCAAAGCAACAGATTGAATGTTACTCTGAGAGTTTTATTTTTTCAATGTAATTCAATGTGTCAGATGGTTACTTCTGAAAAATACCGTGCGTATAGTTCAGAGTTATGCAAGATAAGTTAATTATAGGTAAACAAATCAAAAGGTTGAGGGCTCGTTTGAAGTTAACTCAAGACAAGTTGGCGGAAAAAGTCAATATTAGTCCTAAATACCTAAGTAATATTGAACGAGGTCTTGAGAATCCAACCTTAGATACATTTTTACGATTAGCAAAGTGTTTAAATGTTGAATTAGGGGAAATATTTTTACCTGATATTGATTTAAATAGTAAAACACTTAACAAAAAAATTAAAAATTTAATCAACGAAACTAATGAAGAACAACTATATTTAGTGATGCGTTTATTACAAGCGGTGCTTCATTAATTAACTAAGCCACTTCATTTCAACTGCAAATAGCGGTAGTTGTTTTACACCTCTTAACATACTCCTTAGACATACCTTAAATATTAATCATATTTTTAAAAATAGTATTTGATTATATTCATTATATATACTGAAATTTAGATTTGTTGTAGAGTTGATTAAATAAACTTTACAATTAACTTATGTCCGAGATATTAAAAACAAATCAAGTAAATCTATTTGGAAAAAAGATAAATGGATTTCCACTTATAATTAAATCTAATAATTTAGTTGATTGGTTAGCGGAAGATTATTTAATTGAATTGTACAAATTTGGAAGTGCCGTTTCTACTATAAATACATATGCTTCTCATTTGGTGGATTTCACTTCACAACTAGAAGTTGATGCGTTAAATATAAGAGATATTTCAGTTTCATACTTAACTGAATACAAAGAAAGTATTATAACTCGGGGAAATTTTGATTTATATGCAACTCAAATACTACGAACAGTATTTTCTTATATTGATTGGTTAGAAGTTAACGGGAAATCAAAAGGGTTAATAGGAGAAGGTAAAAATTTTAGAATTAAAATATCCCGAACTGAGAAAGGTGTTAAACATTATCTAACTAAAATTAAAGGTGGAAGACTTCGAAGAACTGGAGTGCCTCAAAAGGAATGGATTGATAAAATTAAACCTTATGGCCCTAAAAATTATGACATAAGCAAAAGGTTTGAATTAATGATTGATTGGGGAGCTTCAGTGGGCTTAAGAGCAATGGAAATATGCAGGCTTAAGATAAAAGAGTTACCTGATAAGAAATCGGCTCAAAACGCATTACAAGAAGAAAGAACTGTTGATGTTAAGTTATCTGTTACAAAAGGTTCGAAACCAGCATTAATTAAAGCCCATCCATTATTAGTTATACGGACTTGGAACTGGATAGAATGTGAGCGTACGGCCTGTACAAAAATTTTAAGAAAAAAAACAAAAAAACTATACGCTCAATATTCTGAACCAGAGGAAATATTTTTATCACTTAAAACAGGCCTTGCATTATCACCTTGTTCACTCTCGAATCAAGTTAGAAGTGCATTCCTTGCTGCTGTAGCAGCCGGAGAACTGGCAGAATCTGAAAGGGTTTGGTTACATGGATTGAGACGTTTCATGGCGACAAATGAATTGAAATTACGCGACAAAGCTGGCCAAGTACGCCCTGAAGAAATAGTACGGCATCAAACTCGCCATAGCTCACTAGATGCTTTGTCACCTTACATACAGGATAGATATGATGAGGTGATTCATGGCGAAGAAAATTAATCGAAAAAAGCTTAAAATAAATGAAGGTTCTTCAGTAAACTCTCTATTACGTTCCAGTACATTAATTATACAGACTGAAACATACCCTGTTGATGTCTCTTGGCTATGTTATTTTAAAAAAGCATCAGATTTGGTATTTGAAATTAAGTCATATCTTGAAAGTTATTCTAAAAAAAGAGGTACCGCAAACTTAATACTTAAATACCTACGTTTTGTTATTGCAAATAAAATTGATATAAATATTGATTCTCTACATGTGTATAAAAATTATATAGAATCAAAAAAAAATATTGGAGATACGACAAAATATCAAGACTTCTCAGCTTCACGAGCATTTTACTCACATCTAATTAGTGTGGGTTTTTTACCACACTCAGTTCTTCCCAAAAATTTTAAGCCCGGAAGAAGAAAAATTAAAGCTACATTTATTGATTTATGTCGTCATGAAATAAAAGCTTTAGTTACTGACAAGCATAAGGAAATTATTCAAGTAAAAGAACAATTACATTTAGATGATTTGTCAGCATCGTCACTTATTTTATGTGAAGAGTGGATGGCTCAAATTAGCAGTATTGCATTTAGTCAAATAGAAAAAACAATTCAAGATTGGATGTTTTTGGATAAAATTATTGAGCAATGTGAAAAAGATAAAATCTTGAGACTTAAGCTATTACAAATTGATAATTTTTCTGATTTGGGAATCGAGCGCTCAATTGAAGCTGCTGTTTCGATTTTATATTTAAAATATGGATATTCAATTCCAACTTCGACAAAATGGCCCAAAGGTTTAGTTGACTATTGTAAATGTCGTGGTTGGTTAGGATCTCGGTTACGAGGAATGTTTTTTCCTACGGTAAAGACACTGGATAATTTTTTGGTTTTAACGCTTGCCAATAATACATTAATGCCTAATGTTGATTCAGTTGCATTCTATATGTATGTTAATTGTCTTCAACCAGGGGTTGATAAAGGAACAACTAATTTTCAACTTGGTAAAGATAGAGGTAGTTCAGTAATTACTGGATCTTTAGAAAAGCAACATCCACTGGTTATTGCAATTAAGGAGTTAAGTAAAAAGATTACTAAATGCATACCGAATATGAAACAAGGCGTAACTTGGGAAAATGAAAATGATATACCATTATTTCTTCACCATTTTTGTCATAGGGAATACGATGAAATTAAAAAGTTAGATACTGCAACAACTGCAGATATGGTTTGCCGTTTTATTAATAAAGCTGCGAAAATTGAACCAAAATTATTGCCGCTAATAAAAAATCTAACAGGAGAAAACTTTAGAACAACTCACTTACTTATTAGACGATTACGAGGTCAAAATATTTTTGATATAGCACAACGCGCACATCATAAAAATATCTCTACAACTAATGAATATCTTGAACGACTTGAAGTCGAATCTTTAGTTGAACACCGTATGAGACTTTTCCAAAAATATATAATAAACAATGCTCGAGCATCGATTGAAAAACGAGTTGGAAATGGTTTTTTTTGTGATAAAACTGAAAATGTAGATAATATAGATAAGGAGTGCATCCGTATCGACAAGTGTTATCAATGTGATTGTAGGCGAATTGTTTTTGAATCTGAAGAAATTGTAGCTGAGTGGATAGCATGGGAAAAACATATAATTAATATGAAAGAACAATTAATTAAACATAATGAAGAACGTTGGAAAAATGTTTGGGAGCTTAATCTTGTTCAGTATCAAACGTTGTTAAATTTAACAAGTTCATCAATGAAAAAGAATGCACAATCATTGGCAGATAATATTATTTTACCACCATTAAATTAAATATATTATGTTAGAGACGGAAGTAAAAAATAATAAGTCAACTTCGAATATACCTTCACCGGACTGGTTGCTTAATGGATATCCTGAAATAACTTGGAAGTTGAGAATAGATGTAGCTGGTCATAACGATAGTTATTATACAGTTTCATGGAATTGGCCATTGCCAAGTGGTTTAAAAACAAGGAGCTTTAATTATTGGGTAAAACAAGCTAAACGTTTGGTTTACTATTATATGGAAAGTGACAAAACTCAGTGTTCACGAACAAGTACCCTTGCTACGATGTCGCGAGAAATACGTGCAATGATGATATGGTTTTCAGTTGAACGGAAGTGTATATCTTTATCATCTATAAATAAAAATGACATTCGTGAGTATGAACTATATATAAAATCTTTAAATATAAAATATAACACTGCTTATCTAAAACTTTGCGCTGTTCGTTTGCTCTGGAAATTACGTGAAGAAGTTCAGGATGGTTTAACATTTGATCCATACATAAAAGTTAATGATATGGCGAAAATTGCCAAATCAATAAGTGTTAAAAATTGTCACACTCCAACTATTAAACCAATGGATTTATTTAGAATTATTAATTATGCTTTAGCCATTTTAGATAGCTCAAAATTTTGGATTAATTTACAGCAAGAATATTTAGATATAAGTAGTGGTAAGCCTTCTGTTAAATTTAAACGACTTACTGGAGTAAGTTCTGCAGATTTAATACATCGACTTAAATTAGTCTATGGTTCAGCTATCATTTTAACATTTTGCCTTGAAGCTATGCGAAAGCATGAATTAGCAGAAATAACAATTGATGATATTTCCCAATTACTAAATAAACAGTATGAAAACTTACCTTTGTTATATGGTCGTGTAAGCAAAACAGCTACGACACGCACAGGAAAAAAAACAAGTCGACCGGTAGTGAAAGAATTAGAAGAAGCATTAAATATTGTAAAAGAAATAACTGAGCCAACTAGAAAACTGTATGGTGGGAATTCCCTATTTGTAACTGTGTTGCCTAACTCTGGAAAAAATAAGAATGATAATTTTTCAAAACCATTAACGTCTACTCAAGTTTATTGTCTGTTAAATTATTTTTCAGCAGAATCTGGCATTAATCTAAAATTGCGACCTCATATGTTCAGAAGAGCGTTTGCCTTAATTTATACTTGGCGATACGAACTTGGTGACTTACAGTTTCTGAGCCGAATGCTTTATCACAATGATATTAAACATACACTTAAATATACAAATGAATCTGATTTAGAATCTTTTTTACCTGAAGCAGAAAAACAATTATCTTTTGAAATAATGGAAAAAGCTCTTTCTGGTAATCGTGTTGTTGATGGTGGATTTGGACGGAGGCTAAAAAAATGGCAACGGTGGTTAGAGAGTACAACAGAGCTTGTAAGGCCTGAACGTGTAGCAAAATTTATAGAAAATTTGATTGAACGCGAAAAACTAATACTTATTCCTTCACAACATGGATATTGTGTCATGTCTCCTAAACGTGCGAAACATGCTCGTTGTTCTGAGGATGGAAATGGACCTGACTTTGTTAATCGTGTTCACGCTCATTGTTTATCTTGTCCCAACTATTTGGTTCATGAAGGTTTTAGGGGATATTGGGGAAAACAAATGAATATGCATGAACAGGTTTTTCGTTCAACTAATGCAATTATAATGAAAAAAGTCGCTAAACAAGGAATTGAGCAAGCATCAAAAGTTCTTGGATGGTTTAACAAAAGAGATGATTATTGTGAGTAATAAAATACCTGTAATTGCACAAAAGCGAAAACTACTTTATCGAGAAGTAGTGCTCAAAGCTCTAGAAGAATTTATTAGTACTGAAAAAAAAATAACTCTTGAGGGGGTAATACGAAGTGCCAGATATAGCGATGGTAAGTCTGTTGGAGTCAGCACAATATACGCAAAAAATGACTCTGGTAGTTATATTCACCAAGACATTCGGAGTTTAATTGCAGAAGCTAGAAGAAAGCAGCAATATAATAGCAAGGGACAGATTAAACAGATAAATGACTTATCTTCATTACGTGAGCAGAAAATAGAATTGAAGAGTAAATTACAGTCATTTACAAATCAGCTGGTTGAGCAACGTATTGAAATTAGCGAATTCGAGAGCAAGGTTGAAAGCAACTTGAATGAGCATATTGGAATAGAAGAAGAGTTGTATATTGCGGTTAGACTTACGAATGAACTGTGCCAATCGGTTCTACCGGATTTCACTCAACTTGCAAAAAATTTTAGAGATAAATTCTCTGATGATATTGATAAAATTCAAAGAGTTGAACAAAGTGTGTCAGATTACCTCAAAGACATCAAAAAATCTAAAGTCGTACGCCTTAAAAGTAGGTACAATACCTCAAAAGATTAGCTATAATCCTACTTTAGAGGGTTTAGCTTTGTTAGTGTAAATGTAACTTATTGAATTTAATAATTAAAAGAGGAATGTATGGCTAGTCGGGGTGTTAATCGTGTTACGTTAATTGGCAACTTAGGGGCCGATCCAGAAGTTAAGTACATGCCGAATGGTGGCGCAGTGGCAAATGTGACTATTGCAACATCTGAGAGCTGGAAAGATAAAAATACTGGCGAGCAAGTTGATAAAACTGAGTGGCATCGAGTGGTGTTTTTCCGTCGCTTAGCAGAAATTGTTGGCGAGTATTTGAAGAAAGGTTCAAAAGTTTATATTGAAGGCAAACTACAAACTCGTAAATGGCAAGATCAAAGTGGCGCGGATCGTTATACCACTGAAATTGTAGCCAACGAAATGCAAATGCTGGATACCCGTGGCGCTGGTGGCACTGCTGATTTTAACCAGGGTCAAAATACGAACCAGAGTCAAAATACGAACCAGAGTCAAAATACGAACCAGGGTCAAAATACGAACCAGGGTCAAAATACGAACCAGGGTCAAAATACGAACCAGAACAACAATTATAATCAGAACCAGAATTCAGCGCCGCAGCAATCTGCACCTGCAATGGCTGAGTTTGATGATGATATTCCTTTCTAAGATTGACTCAAAACTGTAAGCGGAAAGTTTTTTAATATAATAAATTAAATTAGATTAAAAAATAATTGTATTGCGTAAAGCCTCTCCATCTTGTGATGATGTGAGAGGTTTTTTTATGGATTAATAATAATTATATTTAGATGGTATCTTTATTGTTTTTGAGTCGTTGTGGTGAACGTGAACAGTTTGAAGAAAAAACAAATATTGTAAAAGGAGAGGTTCAACCTACTATAGCCTCATTTTCTAATTCTAACGGAATTAGGAATTATACTAAAAACAGTCATTTGAGCTATAGTTAATTAATTACCTAAAACGAGCCTTAGTGGTCTGTTATACAAACCTAATCTCGGGTTGAATTATATTGATAGCAGATATCAAGAATTTGGTTAGCTTTTCTGTAATTGTTTTCACTCATTTATTATGAGCATTCAGTTTTAATTGGAGTACAAATCAATGAAACCAATTCAAAGTGGTAAAACGCGATTGCTATTCCTGATTTTTTATCTTGGGTTACTCTTTGTGGCCAATAGGTTTGCTTTTGATTCTTGGATACCTGAAGCTGATGTAAACAGTCTCTGGTTTGTGGCTGGGGTTCTCAGCTTGCTTTTAAGTAGTTTTCTAGTAACACCTTACTTCGAGCGGCCTGCAAATCATATTGCATCAGCAGCTGCAGCCTTTGTAGCGTGTTGGTTTGCTTTTGACTGGTCTTCTTTCGAAGGAACAGAGTTATTCATTGCTCGCTCGGTTTTGGTTTATCTCCTTCTTGTTGTTATTGTATCTGCATGTGCATTGTTGCTTCGATCCCATCAAAAAGGATCATGGCTTCGAATTGGAACAACAGCGAAGGAAATTGCTGACCTATTCGGAAACGATAGATTTCTCTTTAGCATAGTAATCTTCAGTGCCGTTATCCTATTCCATCGTGACAGCGTGCTGCAGGTCTTCACAATTTTGTCTGTCTTGATAATCATTGTTTTATTACGTCCAGAATCTTACTTAGTTATATTTAGCAATAAAATTCGCATGATCTGGGGAAGCACAGAGGTAATAGGTATTGCAGGCGAAATTGCAGGATTTGATGAACCAGGTATTGTTCTTATTCGACAGTCCGAGAAGACTACAAAATTTGGTGACTATCTTCTGATTAATGATCAGGGAACACCCCCCCAGCTTTCACAAGTACTAGGCTATTTTGGCAGGGATTCTGGAATGTTATTGCGTGCGAAGTTACTCGATCTACCAAAGGAAGCCCATAAAACTATTGAACAGTTCGCTAAATCTGTTCCTTTCGGAACTGCGATGAAAATTCTACCTGAAGGAATTCTTAAAAGTGTTTTAGATAAAGAAATATACGTTCAACGAGCAGATGAATTTGCTGGTTTAGTTGCTGAGAACACTTCGATTAACAAACTATACGTGGAAATCATTAAAGAAACTGGTGTAAGTGAAGGGGCTATATTGGAAGCATCAATTAAGGGAATTCCAGTACTTTATCAAATTACTGACGGGGTAACTCGAGAAGAAGTTGTTTTCCAAAGGAACACACGTGGTTTCGCGCGAGCGCAAGCCCGTAAGATTGGACGATGGGATGTTGATAAATCTAGCTTTCGAATGGCCAAATGGATACCTGAGATGCATTCGCCTGTTTTTCGAAGCGTGGGTCCAGTTGAAGAACTAGATGAAACTGCTATTGGATGTCTTCCTTCAACTAAATATCCGATAAAAATTAAAAATATCCACGAATTTATCACCCATAATGCTGCTATTCTCGGAATTCTTGGTGTCGGAAAATCATTTCTTGCTATCGAAATTCTTGAACGAATGTTCGTGGAAGGAGTGAAAGTAGTTTGCCTTGATCTAACCAATCAATACGCTCATGAACTTGCCGAATTTTATAATATTAAAGAAGAGTCCAAATATCTTGATAAAATAAGAGCTGCTGCTGATAAGGATCGTGAAAAGGTTGAGGATTCACGGCATATGGGAGGGAGTTTTGATAATCTTAAGACTGCGATTCATGAGGATCTCACCACTTTCTTGTCAGATGACTGCACGTCAAAGCTTAAGATTTATAATCCAGCCCAGCTAAATGCAACTATACAGGACGGTGACCTCCGAAATAAGAAAATTGGACCTGGTAAGGATGACTGGGCACAGGTGGCAGCATTCCGAGAAACAACACCGGCTGAGATCACTCGAATTGTTACTGAATCTTGTTTAGCACTCTCACAAGATCAAATGTGTGACACTGCAAAAGTTTGTCTTGTATTTGAGGAAGCACATTCGCTAATCCCCGAGTTTAACAATCTCACTGTTGCTTCAGATAAACATGCGGTTGCAGGAACTGCTCGTGCAATTTTGCAAGGTCGGAAGTACGGGATGGGATGTCTATTAATCTCCCAGAGAACTGCAAATGTAACAAAAACTATTCTTAACCAATGCAACACGATTCTAGCCTTCCGCACCTTTGATGATACAGGTATGGCGTTTTTAGAAAATTATTTGGGGCCTGATTACACTCATGTACTTCCAAGCCTTGAAGAAAGACATGTCGTATTTTTTGGGAAGGCTTCTAGTTGTGAAAACCCAGTCTTAATGAAGGTTAATGATCGTGATGAATTTATAGCTCGTTTTCGAATCAAACATCCGGTGCCGAATAAAGATCACATTAATAGCGAAGTCGATACATAAAAAATATCATTACGTTTGCGCTGTTCATTGGGATGTTAATAACCTAGAGATCTTTTTGTGCTAAATGTTGCTAGTATTTGTTCAAGTTAGGTTTTAAATATGCTGAATTTTATAAAAAAAAATAACCAAATTATTCTTTCTTATACAAGCGAGCAATCGAATCCAAAATGGGTTTATGCTGAGCTAGATAAGACTGGTACAGCAACTTTAGGAAAAGTATTCACCGTAAGTAAACAAGAACTGATTAAAATTCATGATCATGACGATGAGGATGCGCCAGTTGAGTTTATAGTTGCACTAAGGGAGGGAGATTACTACCGCTTTCCAAAATATTTATTATCTTTAGAGCATGATTTATTTATTCACGAAGATATTGAGCTTGGTCGAAAGATTTTTGTCGCTGAACGTGGCATATCCATTTTTTCAAAAATAGATAAAGTATCCAGTGAATCTATCTACATAGGTGGTGAAAATGAATCATCAATACCAAAATCTGTATTCCTTGATTTGTTAAAAAATTTTCCAAATTCATATGAGTTGACAAAATATGCTTCTGCTCGTATTAGTGCTGTAATTTCTTCTTATCTAATCACTAAAGAAGAATACGAAGAAAACTATCAAAAATATATGAATAAAAAGGTCAGCAAAGTGGATGAGAACTTGAATTCCAAATTCGCTGGTTTTGAAGTATTTAAATATCGTTCCTTGCTAAAAAAATTAACTGATATGTTAGAGGATGAAGTTTCGTATTCGGAGGATCAATGGCAAGAAGAAATTTTACAGATAATTTTATTGCTTTACCCAAAATACATCCAAGTCTTTAAAGAAGCTCCAATTAGAGATACATATAATAATAAAAACAGGAGCATTGATTTACTGTTAATTGATTCAACAGGAAACACAGATATTATCGAAATTAAGAAACCTTTTGATAAGTGTCTAGTTACGAGGCGAACCTATCGAGACAATTATATTCCTTTGCGAGAATTATCAGGGACAGTGATGCAGGTTGAGAAATACATTTTCTATTTGAATAAGTATGGTAAAAAAGGAGAAGAAAAACTGACTGAACACTATAAGAGTGAATTACCTGATGATTTTAAAATCAAAGTAACCAACCCTAGTGGAATTATTATAATGGGTAGAGATAAAGGGCTTTCCAGAGAACAACTTCAAGATTTTGAGGTTATAAAACGTAAATATAAGAATATCATAGACATCATTACATATGATGAGCTGATTGACCGTTTGAAATTTATTATTGAGCAATGGTCAAAACACACATAACAAATTACCACACTGGATTTTTACTTCACTCTGCATAGTAAAAACTAGTGGGTGTAAACATTGAATGGCTACTTATGGCCGTAAAGCAATATTTCAATATTTTATTAAGAATTAAAAATCAGGTATAAGCTTGTCAAATTATTCACTGAAATCCTATCCATAGGTTAGTTTTGTTAAATTACTTCTAAGTAATTGATATAGTATTAATTTATAACTTATAGGGTAATTTGAAGGGGTAAAAGTAATTTTAATTGGTAATCTAGGTGCTGATCCTGAGGTGAAATACATGCCAAATGGTGGTGCGGTGGCAAATGTGACGATTGCCACATCGGAAAGCTG
>VAPM010076928.1_pt1 | contig 17864 bp, 16 predicted proteins | sample 3395091 | NCBI WGS metagenome assembly VAPM01 (sample SAMN08290445, study PRJNA428436) | hydrothermal vent metagenome | isolation source: Deep-sea hydrothermal vent chimney 3 | place: Pacific Ocean: Juan De Fuca Ridge | reverse complement strand
GATAAACTTTTGGGCAACGTGGTGTGCCCCGTGTCGAGAAGAATTACCGTTATTAAATGCACTGTATAATAATTATAAAAGTAAAGGCTTTGTATTACTCGGCGTGAATATTGATGACAAAAGTAAACTCGCCAATAAAATGATCAAAGAACTCAACATTAAATTTCCCGTGTTATTTGACTCCAATCAAGCAACCAGTGAACTTTATGATCTTCAAGCCATGCCCAGCACCTTTATTTTAGATAAAAATGGTGTGATTCGTTTTAGTCATTATGGTTTCAAACCGGGTTATGAAAAAAAATACGAAAAAAATGTAAAATCATTGCTGTAAAACACTATCAAATTAGACATTTAATATGAAAAAATATTTTAAAATAATATTAGTTATCAGTTTAGGGGTGTTTGTTGCGCTTGGCTCAGCCTGTGCCACCAAACCCTGGGTGAAACCCTATGAACGTGAAATTTTAGCAAAACCCATTATGTTATTTTCACGCGATTCCTTTGCCGATGTATACATGGATCACGTACACGAAGTACGTGAAGGCGCACAAGGTGGTGGCGTTGGTGCTGGCGGAGGTTGTGGCTGTAACTAATCACAGTTATTATAATAATGAATCGAGTATTAACACCTTATAAGCGTATTCAAGCTCCGATAAAACTCCGGTTTTTATCGCCACTATTACTGCTGCCATTATTAATTTTGGGCATTAGCTCGGCCAACGCGGCAGTATTACCCGAAGATCGAACCGATCTGTTATACCACTATTATGATGGTGGCAATATAACCATTGATGGCCCGGCATTATTAATACGCAAAGGTTTTGGTGATTTTTCTGCCAATGCGCACTACTACGAAGATAATATTTCAAGTGCATCAATTGATGTTGAAAGTTATGCCAGCCCCTACACCGAGTTTCGAGCTGAATTTGGTGCCGGTTTAGACTATTTATACCGTGATACTATTCTCAATGTCACCTACACCAATAGTGCAGAAACGGATTACAACTCCGATACCGTTAGCCTGAGCATGTCACATGAAATGTTTTATGGCTTAACCACATTAAATATGGGTTTCTCGCGCGGTGCTGACGAAGTAGGTAAATCAACCGATGCCACCTTTAAAGATGTCATCGATCGGGTTCGCTACCACTTTGGGGTGTCACAAGTCATTACTAAAAAATTATTATTAACGGTTGATTTAGAATCAATTAGCGCAGTTGGATTTTTAAATAACCCTTATCGCGCTGTTAGAATTCTAGATGCTTTTAGCTTACCCGAACGATATCCACGAACCCGTTCCGGTATCGCCTTCGCGACACGTGCGATGTACTATTTGGGTGACGATACGACCACTATGTTAGGTTACCGTTATTATACTGATAACTGGGGCATAGTCTCCCATACCTTTGAAACGCGTTATAACCACTACTACACGCCAAAATTGTTAGCAGAATACAATATACGGTATTATTTTCAAGATCAGGCCTCGTTTTATAGCGATAGGTTTGAGCAACCACAAACATTTATGGCTCACGATAAAGAAATGTCCAATTATAGCAATTACTCCGCCGGATACAAAATTAGCTATGAACTATTTCAATCCAGCAACAGTACTTTTAAACGTGGTGATTTGAGTTTAATGTACAATTTTTTTCAATATAACTATAAAAACTTCACCAATTACCAAACGGGTAATCTTTATAGCTATAGCGCAAATGTGATAACACTATTTTACAGTACACGTTATTAAACAGTATTAGTGTCACGGTCACAATCTGACAGAAATGCACTAAAACAAACACCGAAAAATTGACAAAGGTGTCGTATAATAACAACTCAAGATATTAAACAGTCAGTAAATTAATCTCATGATATTCAGCTAAATATCGTTTATTAATTTACTAAATAATGTTAATTTTATAGCCACTGCTATTGGACAGGTATGAAAATTATGGAACTTCTCAAAAATCGTTTGTTAATGCCACTTTTTATACTATTTCTAATACTGTCCGGCGCTAATATATCGTCAAATATTGCCGCAGAAGAGCAACTAATACAACTCAATGACGAAAACCTCGATAGCGCCATTCAATCGCTAAAGCAGGAAATTTTAAATATCAACAATGATTTGAGCATTCTCGAGAATGACTTTTTATTTCCAATCAATGCTCGAATCACCATTTTTGTGTCACTCGATACCAATGAAGATTTTGATTTAAAATCCGTTAAAATCAAACTTGATGAAAAAATTATTGCGAACCACATTTATTCTGAACGCGAACTCAATTCATTACGCCGTGGTGGTGTGCAACGCCTCTATATCAATAGTCTTGAACCAGGCGAACATGAATTAGTTGTGCACTACATTGGCCAAGGTAGAAATGCCCGTCAATTTCGACGCGCCAGTGTTCAAAATTTCACAAAAAACAATAATCCACAATACGTTGAGTTAAAACTCTCACAAAAAAATTCGCGTCGACAACCTGAATTTTTATTGAAAGTTTGGGAATAAACATAATATTACTGGAAGAACATTATGGCTCATACATATAAAACTATTTCGCTCGCGATCGTATTGCTGTTAACAGGGTTTAGTCATTCATCACTCGCTGATGAAACGCAACCAATTTTAACGTCACAAAAAGTATTTAATCTGGATTATGGCAACTCACTTTATTATCTATATCAACAAAAATATTTTTCAGCGTTAACACAATTAAAAATTGCCAAAACAGTATCACCGATTAAAACTCAAGGATTTGCTCCAGATATAATTTATAGCGGCTTGGCATTACGTTATGGCATTAATTCATTGGCCTCAAAACAATTATTGTTTTTAGCTAAAAGTAATTTATCTAAAGTTGAACACGACCAAATCTGGTTTTATCAGGCAAAACTCAATTTAATCAACACCCAAGACAACTTAGCCGAAACCGCATTATCGCAAATAGGCAGCAGCCTTCCCGAAATATTTATCCAAGAAAAAAACAACTTGTTAATTGAAACCTATATTCGATTAAATAAATTAGAGCAGGCACAACAAGAAATTGACAAAATTCACAGTAATGATGAATCTTACTATTACTCACGCTACAATTTGGGAGTTGCCTATATTCGCGCCGGCAAAATTAAACAGGGCACTAAAGTATTAACTCAACTTGGCGAACTCAGTTCAGATCGTAATGAACTACTAGCGCTGCGAGATAAAGCCAATATTGCGTTAGGCTTCTCGTTTTTAAGAGACAATCAAGCAGAATTAGCGATTTCTTATTTTACTAAAATCCGCTTAAACGGCCCTTTCTCTAATAAAGGTTTACTCGGTTTAGGCTGGGCCTATGTTTTGGCAGACAATCATAAAAAAGCCTTAACACCGTGGGTTGAATTAAAATCCAGACACACAATTGAACCTGCCGTGCAAGAAGTGTTATTGGCAATTCCTAATAGCTTAGAAAAACTCGATCAATTGAAAGCTGCAGCAGGTCAATATGAAGAAGCAATAAGTAGCTATAAAACTGAAGTCAAAAAATTAAATGCCACGCTGCGCTTAATAAAATCCGGCGAATTTATCAAATCGCTTAAACCAACAACAATAAATGACGATTCTGATTTCCCTTGGCATTTAACCTCAATCCCTAAAACAGAAACAGCGATATACCTCGGGCAATTATTTGGATCGCATTCATTTCAAGTTGGATTTGAAAACTACCGTTCCTTATTATATTTAAATTACATTATTGAAGGTTGGAGTGATTCATTACCAACTTATAGAAAAATATTAAATATTAGACAATCAGTATACGACGATCGTTTAACTGAAATTGATTTGCAAACACGTATCGCTAAATTTAATAAGCTTAATGGTAAGTATAAAAAATTACTGACTAAACTCGAATCAATTGAAAAATCAGGTGATGATATAGCGCTTGCCGATTCATTTGAATATTCATTAATAACACGTTTTGATAATCTTGAAAAAGACATATCAAATGAAACCTCGTTAGACGAAGCCACCCAAATGCTTGAGCAAACCAAACGTTTGCGTGGCATTTTAGAATGGGACATCAAGCGCGACTACATCCCACGCTTATGGAGTTCCAAACAAGCTTTAGTTGAATTACAACAATCAATTGATTTAACAGCACAAAAGAAAGACGCGGTTAAAAATTCTATGTCGAGAGCATCAATTAATTTTTCTGAATATGACTCACGCTTTTCACAAGCCGAAAAACGATTAACATTAATAAATGCCAAACTACAAAACTTACTTAACTATCAAAAACAACAACTCAATAGGCTTGCCACTAAAGAATTAACACGTCGACAAATTCTTTTGCAAGGTTATATCGATCAAGCGCAATATTCATTAGCCCGCTTATTTGATAAGTTATCAAACGAACAATAATCCCTACCGTTTATAGGAATATTATATTTAATAATCCCGCCTATACTGATTTATACGGTCATAAAAAGAAGTTGGGAATATTCCAACTTAAACTGTCTATGTTGTGAGTTAACATCGCATTCATAAATGTCAATATAAGTAATTTATGATATACTAAGTAGCTTTGATTAATCCCGAACCATCTCAATGATCTAACCACAGATCTTAATTTGTGATTGTTCATTTTGTTTTTGTTTTATTAGTAAGGCCAAAATATGAAGTTATCAACCGAACACCATCCTGATGTAAACTCTCGAATTGAAGTTAAAAATACCACTTGTTATATGTGTGCCTGCCGTTGCGGCATTCGCGTTACTGTACGAGATGGCGAAGTGCGTTACATCCAAGGTAATCCTGATCATCCATTAAACAAAGGTGTTATCTGTGCCAAGGGTGCCTCTGGCATTATGAAGCAGTATTCACCTGCTCGATTAACGAAACCATTACTTCGTAAAGCAAGCGCCCATCGAGGTGATGCCGAGTTCGAAGAAATTTCTTGGGAAAAAGCCTTTGAAATTATGGCAGAACGTTTAGCAAATCTACGCGCGACCGACCCTAAAAAGTTTGCGTTATTTACAGGGCGAGATCAAATGCAAGCGCTGACCGGTTTGTTTGCTAAACAATTCGGAACACCAAATTATGCTGCTCATGGTGGATTTTGTTCGGTAAACATGGCAACCGGTATGATCTATACCATTGGTGGTTCTTTCTGGGAATTCGGTGGCCCGGATTTGGATCGTTCAAAATTACTTATCATGATAGGTACTGCTGAAGATCATCATTCTAATCCACTTAAAATTGCTTTATCAAAATTCAAACGTAATGGTGGTCGTTTTATTTCCATCAATCCTGTGCGAACCGGTTATTCAGCTATTGCTGATGAATGGGTTCCAATTAAACCCGGAACAGATAACGCATTATTTCTCGCCATCATCCATGAATTAATCAAACAAGGTTTATACGATCGTGAATTTCTGGTGCAATATACTAACTCTGCTGATTTAGTTAATTTAAATGAAGCCAGCGATGAACATGGTTTATTTGTTCGTAAAGAAGATATCCCGGTTAAAGACGGTTGTTTTGATCCACAAAATTCAATCTGGTGGGATCGAAACTCCGACTTTGCCGTCCGTAACCACACTAAAGGTTCCGATCCCTATTTATTAGGTGAATTTGAATTAGGTGACGGCACACCTGTTAAACCTGCATTTCAGTTATTAAAAGAACGCGTTGAAGAATATACTCCGGAATGGGCTGCGTCCATTACCGGCATTCCTGCAGAAACAATATGCCGACTTGCTTATGAAATGGGCATTACCGCACGTGATGAAAAAATCGAATTACCCATTGCCTGGACCGATGTTTGGGGTAATGAACACGATACCGTAACGGGTAATCCAGTTGCATTTCACGCCATGCGTGGTTTAGCCGCTCATTCAAATGGTTTCCAAACGATTCGCGCCATGTCAATCTTGATGACCTTATTAGGCACCATTGACCGTCCGGGTGGTTTCCGTCATAAAGCACCATTCCCACGCCCAATTCCACCTTGCGCTAAACCCCCTAAAGGGCCAGAAGATATTAATCCAAACACACCACTAGGTGGTATGCCATTAGGCTGGCCAGCTGATCCGGATGATTTATTTGTTGATAAAGACAATAATCCGATGCGAATCGATAAAGCATTTTCGTGGGAACACCCACTATCGGCTCACGGATTAATGCACAATGTGATCACCAATGCTCACCGAGGTGATCCCTATTCAATTGATACCTTAATGATCTTCATGTCAAATATGGCTTGGAATTCAACCATGAATACCGAGCAAGTGCGCGACATGTTAAACGACAAAAATGATGATGGCGAATACAAAATCCCGTTCATTATTGTGTCAGATGCTTTCCAATCAGAAATGGTTGCTTATGCTGACTTAGTGCTTCCTGATACCACTTATTTAGAACGACACGATGCCATGTCCATGTTGGATCGGCCTATTTCTGAATATGACGGCCCGGTTGATTCTGTACGTATCCCGGTTGTTGCACCAAAAGGCGATTGCAAACCCTTCCAAGAAGTTATTATTGAGCTTGGTTCACGATTAAAATTACCGGCTTTTGTTGATGACAAAGGCGAACGTAAATACCGTGATTATCCTGATTTTATTGTGAACTTTGAAACAGAAAAAGATTCTGGTATTGGTTTCTTAGCCGGCTGGCGTGGCAAAGGCGGCGAGAAATTTATGAAAGGCGAACCAAACCCGAACCAGTGGGAAATGTATGAAAAAAATAATTGTGTGTATCATTATGAATTACCAAAATCCTATCAATACATGCGTAACTGGAACATGGGTTATTTAAAATGGGCACAAGAACATCGCCTTACCCGCTATGCTGAGCCCATTAATATTCACCTTTATTCTGAAGTACTACAGAAATTTAGACTGGCGGCACAAGGTAAGCGTGCCGGAAAACAGCCACCGGATCATTTGCGTCAACGCATTGAAACGCATTTTGATCCACTGCCTTTTTATTCGGAACCAATCGAAGCACAGTTAACGGATAAACAAAAATATCCATTAAATGCACTGACACAACGTCCGATGGCAATGTATCACTCTTGGGATTCACAAAATGCCTGGTTAAGACAGATTCACAGTCATAACTATTTATACATTCATACTTCAACAGCAAAAGCAGCTGGCATTGAAGATGGTGGTTGGATGTGGGTTGAATCGATGCACGGTAAAGTGCGTTGCATGGCACGCTACAGTGAAGCCGTTGAACCCGGCACAGTTTGGACTTGGAACTCCATCGGTAAAGCAAAAGGTGCATGGAACCTTGATGATAATGCCAATGAATCTAACTCTGGATTTTTATTGAATCATTTAATCTCTGAAGAACTACCACCAAATGAAGCCGGTGAACATATCTCAAACTCGGATCCAATTTCAGGTCAGGCCGGTTGGTATGATGTCCGAGTTCGAGTTTACAAAGCAGATGATGATGAAGAAAAAGCGACTTATCCACAATTTGATTCTATGCCAATATTACCGGGTATGGAAAAACGTTCTAAGTGGATAGGCTATTTTGCTGGTAAATTTTTAAAATCCAAATAGTGAAGCTGAATTAAAAGTACGGAAAATACGATGACACAATTAGCATTAGTAATTGATTTAAACGTTTGCGTGGGTTGCCACGCTTGTGTAACGAGTTGCAAAGAATGGAATACCTCCGGCCCGGCTGGCTTTATGTCAGACGACAATCCTTATGGCAAAGATCCAACCGGAACGTTCTTTAATCGCGTTCAAACCTATGAAATAGGAACATTTCCAAACACTGAAACAGTGCATTTTCCTAAAAGCTGTTTACATTGTGAAGATGCCCCCTGCGTACCTGTTTGCCCAACGGGCGCAAGCTATAAACGCGAAGAAGACGGTATTGTATTAGTTCATTATGATAAATGTATTGGCTGCCGTTATTGTTCTTGGGCATGTCCTTATGGTGCACGTGAAATAGATGAACACGAAAAAGTGATGAAAAAATGCACCTTATGTGTGGATCGAATCTATGACACCAGCTTACCTGAATCAGAGCGCAAACCAGCATGTGTATTAGCCTGCCCGACTAGCGCTCGATTGTTTGGTGACATTCATGAAGCAGAATCTGAAGTCTCGCTAGCGATACGTGAAGAAGGCGGTTATCAACTGATGCCTGAATGGGGAACTAAACCTTCGAATCATTACCTACCACGTCGAAAAACCCGTATGCATATTCATGAAGATGAATTAGTGCGTGCAGATAATCCACTCAAGAAAGAACAACGCGGTTCTTCTGAAATTGTTGACGCACCAACATTGGATGATTCAACAAGCTGGTAGAGTATCGTTTTGCCGGCATTATTAATAATGCCGGCAGCCAAAACAAAATTTTAAATATTAGCGTTATGTATTAATTGGAGTAAACTATGCATCCGGCATTTTCAGTCATATTTTTAACAACATTAATCGGTGTAGGCCAAGGTCTTTTCTTAGCCCTAATAACCGGTCAAAGCTATTCAGCAGTAGAGCTATTACCATCGCAAGATAGTACCTCTTTTTATGGGATTGGTGCTGCACTAGCATTAGTCTTCCTCGTTGGTGGTTTAATCGCATCTATTTTTCATTTAGGCCGTCCTGAACGTGCTTGGCGCTCAGCAGCAAGATGGCGCAGCTCATGGTTATCACGCGAAGTTATCATTTTACCATTAGTGATGCTGCTTGTTTTTGTATATGCCATCATGCATATTTTCTCGCTTGATACGGTATTATTTACCAGCGCAAAAGGTGCAAGTTTAAGCGCCACCTTAATTATTGGTACATTTGGTGCGGTTGCAACATTTTTATTATTCCTCTGTACCGGAATGATATATGCTTCTATCAAATTTTTACAAGAATGGGCCAGCTCGTTAACCGTTATTAATTATTTATTATTAGGCACAGCTTCAGGCTTTTTATTAGCCACGGCATTTGCAACGGTAACTGCTCCCGGCTTAATGAGTTTTTATGGTATATGGACCACCATTATTCTAACCTCTGCTTTTATCACTCGAATGGCATCGTTATTGCGCAACTCACGCATCAAATACAAATCCAGCATTCAAACTGCGATTGGTATTCGACATGAAAAAATTCAACAAAAAAGCATGGGCATGATGGGCGGTTCAATGAATACCCGTGATTTCTTTCATCATAAAACAACCACGATAATGAACTCGGTTCGGTGGATATTTATTGTATTAACATTTTTAATACCAATGATCTTATTATGGAAAGGAATGAGTGAAGCCAGCGTTAATATTTTAATTAGTGCATTCGTTGTGCAATATATCGGCTTAATATTTGAACGTTGGTATTTCTTTGCGCAAGCCAGCCATCCTCAGAATTTATATTATCAAACAAAATAACAGTATATTTTCATAAGCGTCATGCCCTCTTGGGGATGACGCTGCTCTAAAGCCATTCTAAGATTAATCTTCAAGTTTTAACTTTAACGCTAAACCCGGAATAAAAATAGCTTTCTGGTATGTCTGCTGTTGGGGTGAGGTTTTTTCGAACCCCAACACACCCGTTTAAACAACAACTTTATAACTTAACCTGAACTCGGGATAAGCAAATATAATTTAAATAAACAAATTAAGTCGTTACGTATGAATAATACTAAAGCCACCGGCTACGCATAGTATTTAAATATTTTTCTTATCCCGAGTTCAGGTTAACTTAGAGATAGCGCGAATTAAACAAGACTTATGGTTTTTGCTGGTTGATTTGAATTGTTAATAATTCACTACGGGAATTTGAAATGTTGCCAACCTCATTAAATAAATCACCACTTTGAGCAATGGCATTACCCGACTTTGAAATTCGAGCACCAATTCGCACTTTACTAAATTTAGACAATGTCATGGTCGGCATCATTGCCATGTCGTCATTTAAAGTAACGGTTATAGGTAAGTCTTTCACTTTTTTACGAACCACAGCCAAGGGCATTGGTGGTCCTTGCATGGCTTTGGCATATATAAAAATGCTGTCTTCAGGGCTGGCTTTGCTCTTTAAAGCAGCATCTAAACTTACTTTAACTTTAATACCGGACTGAGAGTTTGCTTGACTAGCATTGGTTTTTACTGGCGTTGAAGATACTTTCTTAACGCCCTTTCGTTGGTTAATTGTTAAAATTAACGGCTCTGAGCTATCGGTATCAATATTAAGAACTTCTGTAAATAAGTCACCATCACTAGCAACAGCGCCACCTGATTTTGAAATACGCGCGCCCACTTTAACTGTTGCAAAACTCGATAACTTATGAGATTTAGTCATTGCCGTAGAATCATCCAGTGCTATATAAACCGGCAAATCACCAACTCGTTTTTTAACAACAGCTAATGGCATTTTAGAGCCGGTCATTGCTGAAGCGTAAATAAAGACCACATCACTAGCAGATACTTCAGCTTGCAAGGCTGGATCTAATGTTACTTTTAATTTTACACTGCGTGAACTAACCGCAGTAGCATTACCAGCAGGTTTTACCGCAGCCTTAGTAAGCTGTTTAGTCTGACTCGAAGAAATAACCGATAACTTTGAACTACCCGTAGCACCACCTAGTAATAAACTAACAGCACTTGAGTTAGTGGTTGAAACGTTAACGAGTTCTTGTTTTATGTCACCCTCTTGCGCAATGGCATTGCCAGACTTCGAAATACGGGCGCCAATTTTTACTTTTTGAAATTTAGATAACTTCATGGTTGGCATCATTGCCATCACATCATCTAATGTAATAGTGACTGGTAAGTCTTTCACTTGTTTTTTAACAGCAGCTAACGGCATCGGTGGCCCAGACATCGCTTTAGCGTAAATAAACACCGTATCGGTTGCTGCAACTTTTGATTTAATCGACTTATCTAATGATACGGTTACGCGAATAGCTGCAGTCACTAAATCACTAGCACTAGAAGCTGCCGGTGCACTACCAAGTGCAGCTAAATCAAGTTGATCTTTTTTTGCTACTTTACTATTTACACGCATCAACATTTCCATAACAGCTTGTTGATATTGAGTGCCATTAACAACTTCGTATAAAATAGCCCACTGTGATAATGCTTTTTTATTTTCACCGTGTTCTTCGGCATACATACCGGATAACCATAAACCAGTCATATCACGAGGGGCAATAGCAAGCGCCTTGTTGATTAACGCTATTGGCTTACCTTCTAAGCTGCCTTTGTTTGCCATTGCAAGCGCATCTGCATAACGAAACATAACTTGTGCATTATCCGGAGCAAGTGCATACGACTTTTCAAATGCGCTTGTGGCATCTGGGAAACGTTTCAATTGCATAAAAGTTTGCCCTAACATGGCCCAACCTTGTGCATTATCAGGCTCTTCTTCTAGACGAGCAGCAATTTTTTCGGCCATCTCTTCCGGTGACATTTGTGCCTGTTGCTCTAGCGCTTGACTTGAACCACCTGCTCCAGATTGCACTAAGGCTTGGTTACGCAATAATTCAGGAGAGGTTCCCAACACGATATACATAACAACAGCAAGAACCGGAGTGACTATTGCAATAACCCAAGCGGCACTGCCAGAGTGTTCAACTTCTTTTAGAGTTGTCTTCGATTGTTCGGTATCATTAAGTAAGGCGGTTTCAAGTTCCTCCTTACGCTTGTCATAAAGTTCTTTTGAAATTCTTTCTGTCTTTAATTCAACTTCAAGCTCTTTCAATTTTTCTTTGGCGATTAAAACATTTTGGACTCTTAAATCCTCAGCACCAAACTTAGGCTTACGTAATATACTTGGCATTATAAAACCAAGGCTCACTAAAACCATTAACAAAGAGATTACCCAAAACGTTGCGTTCATATCTTATTTATCCTTAAACTACTTACTTGTATATTTAGAAATTTTTTTAACTTAGCAAACCAAACTATAAATATTACTTACTTATCATCGAGTAAATCTGCAGCACGTTTATGATCTTCAGCACTGAGTTCTTGGTGATTCGTACTATTTCTTGAACGCACATAACGTAACATCAACCATAATCCCAAAATTAGAAATATTGCCGGACCAACCCATAAAAATACTGTTCGTAATTTAAATGGTGGACGATACATCACAAAATCGCCGTAACGTTTAGTCATAAACGCAACAACATCATCATAACTTTTGCCGTCATTAATCATTTCATAGGTTATCTTACGTAAATCTTTTGCCAAATCCGCGTTGGAACCAGCAATAGTTTGGTTTTGACAAACCAAACAACGCAACTCATTAATGAGGCGTTTATAAACCTGTTCTTTTGCCGGGTCGTCAAATTTTGCATATTCGATTCCAGCAAAACTATTGCTACTTAAAGCAAAACTCAAACTAACAAAAACAAATCCAGTTAGTATCGCTTTTAATATTGTATTTATCATATCAACCTACTCTGCTCTAAGTTTCATAATTAACGGAATCAATGTTTCCTGAATGTCTTTATAAGAGAATGGCCCAATTTGTTTTTTACGGATAATGCCTTTTTTATCAATTAAGAAACTCTCCGGAACACCATAGACACCATAATCAATACCAACTCGACCATCGAGATCCATAATGCTGGCTTTATAAGGGTTGCCTAGTTGTTTTAACCATCTGGCTCCCGCTTCTTCAGTATCTTTATAATTTAAACCAACTATTTCAACAATATTTTTAGTCGCCAAATCATTAATTAATGGATGCTCCGAGCGACATGCCGCACACCAAGAAGCCCAGACATTTAATAACCAAACTTTACCTAGCATGTCTTTAGCACTAAGCGATTCACCGGGCTTGCCTAACACCGGCAAAGTAAATTGCGGTGCAGCTTGCCCGATATTTTGTGCCGGAATTTCTTTTGGCTTTAATACTAATCCAATGCCTAAAAATATCGCGATCACCACAAAAGCAACTAAGGGAATAAAAGCCTTATTCATTAATTCACTCCAGCTGCTAATGCTGCTTTTGCTGTTTCAGACTCTTTTACTGAACGACGTGCAGCTAATAAATAACGTCGATCACTGGCTGCCAATAAACCACCAATAGCCATAAAAATTGATCCTAACCAAATCCAGCGTAAAAATGGTTTGTGGTATAAGCGAACACTCCATGCACCTTGATCATCAAGCTTTTCTCCCAAGGCAACAAATAAATCGCGTGTTAACCCGTCATCAATAGCCGCTTCGGTCATGGCATTTCGTTGCACACGATATATCCGTTTTTGTGGCCGCATGACAGCGACAGTTTCACCATCTTTGGTAACGGTGACACTTGCTTCATTGGCGTTATAATTTGGACCTTTAATGTTTCGAACACCATTAAATTTAAAAGTATAATCCGCTAAGGAATACGATTCACCGGGTTCCAAACGCACGTCTTTTTCAAGACTAAAAACTGTCGCGATAATCATACCGACAATAAACACTCCCATACCAATATGCGCAACGGTCATGCCATAAAAACCACGCGGAATGCTGAGCAGTGCAGTAGCAAGAGAGGGTTTACCTTTTATTCGTTGATAAAAAGACATCACCGAAGTACTCATCACCCAGAGACCTAAAATTGATCCAATAATGGCTTGAAACAATTCAAAACTAGTCACCTGCTGCCAATGAAAAAACGGGCTAACAAAAATGAAAGCGGTTCCAAGTACCAAACTCAATATTATTGGTATTTTTAGTTTTGTCACAATCGCTTTAGCATCGTCTTCTTTCCATTTTAAGAACTGACCAAAACCTAACATGATGGATAGCGGTACTAATAAAATTAAAAAGATTGTGCCAAAGTATGGCGGACCAACGGAAATTTTTGCACCGGTTATGGCATCCAATGCTAAGGGATACAATGTTCCAAGTAAGATACTTAACCCTATTGCAACCAAGATAACGTTATTAACTAACAAGCCGGTTTCACGAGAAATAAATTCAAAGGTACTGGCACTTTTTATCTGTGGTGCACGCCAAGCGTAGAGCAGCAATGAGCCACCAACCATGACACATAAAAATATCAGTATAAACACCCCTCGAGCCGGATCACTTGCGAATGCATGCACCGAAGTTAATACTCCCGAACGCACTAAGAAGGTACCGAGCAAACTTAATGAGAATGCAAAAATTGCGAGTAATACAGTCCAAGCTTTAAAAGTGCCACGCTTTTCGGTAACGATTAAAGAATGCATTAACGCCGTACCGACAATCCACGGCATAAACGATGCGTTTTCAACTGGATCCCAAAACCACCAGCCGCCCCAGCCAAGTTCGTAATATGCCCACCAACTTCCTAAGGCAATACCAATAGTCATAAATGCCCATGCAATATTCGTCCACGGGCGTGACCATCGGGCCCAAGCACTATCGAGACGACCTGCAATTAATGCCGCAATTGCAAAAGCAAATGCCACTGAAAAACCAACATAACCCATATATAACATTGGTGGATGAATCGCTAAGCCAATATCTTGCAATAATGGATTTAAATCACGACCATCGAGTGGTGCAGGAAAAATTCGCTCGAATGGATTCGACGTAATAATTAAGAATAATAAAAATCCGACCATCACAATACCCAACACACTGATAACGCGCGCCACGGTAATATGCGGAATACTTTTACTAAAGAAAGCGACCGAACTTGTCCAAATGGATAGTACTAACGCCCATAACAATAACGAACCTTCGTGAGCTCCCCAAACGCCTGAATATAAATACAGTGTCGGCAAGTGACTATTGGAATTATTCGCGACATATAAAACTGAAAAATCGTGAACTAAAAAAGAATACGTTAGACAACCATATGAAACAACTAACGCAGCCAATTGCGTATAGGCTGCCGGACGCGCCACGGCTATCCAATTGTATCGATTCGTTTGCGCGCCAATCAGTGGCAAAATTGATTGCACTAACGCAATACATAACGCCAGAATTAATGCAAAGTGTCCAATTTCTGGTACCATTAGTAACCGCCTCCTTGCTCTTTCATTTTAAGTTTCTTATCCATTTTTGCTTTTTTCATTGTTGCTGCAACTTCTGGAGGCATGTATTCCTCATCGTGTTTTGCTAACACTTCATCGGCGACAAACATACCCGCTTTGTTCACTTTACCGGTGGCAATGATACCTTGGCCTTCACGAAATAAATCCGGCAAGATTCCATCGTATGCCACTGTTACGGTTTGTTCGTTATCGGTTAAATCAAAGTTCACGGTTAGATCATTACCTTGACTCGTGCGTTTAACTGAACCATCAACAACCATGCCACCCAAACGAATCGAGCGACCTTGCGGTGCTTCACCAGCATAAACTTGCGTTGCAGTATAAAATAGGTTGATATTATCGTTTAGTGCCTGCAATGCAAAAGCGGTCGCAACCGCGACACCGAGCACTAATAATGCCACCATGGATAAACGTCGTTTGCGCACTGGAGTCATATGTTCACCTTCTGTCGTTTAATTTTACGAACCAATTTTTTAATAATTTGCTTGCGTTGAATAATTGGGCCAAAAATTTGCCAAATTAAAACTACCGCAGTAATGCCATAAGAAGACCAGACATAACCAGCATAACCACCCATATATAGGAATTCATTTAGACTCATGACTTCTCCACAAGTTCATTAACCCACTTACTGTTTACTTCACGTTCAAGTAATTCGTTTCTAGCACGCATTAAAACCGCCAATACAAAATGAAATTTAAATGCAGTAGCCATGACTAATAACGGTATTAACATGCTCGCTGGCATTTTTGCGCCTTTTGTCATTGATACTGTTGTGCCTTGATGTAATGTGTTCCACCATTCAACGGAATAATGAATGATGGGTAAATTAACAACACCAACTAGCGCTAAAATAGACACGGCTTTAGCTGCTGTGCGTTTATCTTCAATCGAACTATAAAGTGCAATCACACCAAAATATAAAAACAGTAATAATAATTCTGACGTTAGACGTGCATCCCAAACCCACCAAGTCCCCCACATGGGTTTGCCCCAAATAGAACCCGTCACTAATGCGAGAAAAGTAATACCGGCTCCAATGTGCGCGCTACTAATCAGCATCACTTCGGCTAATTTCATTCGCCAAACTAAAACAATACCACCACAGACAGCCATCAGAGCGTAAATAAACATCGACATCCAAGCCGCAGGAACATGAATAAAGATAACGCGATAACTATCACCTTGTTGATAATCAACAGGTGCGAGGACAAGGCCGCCATATAAACCGTAAGCAAATAATCCAACGGTTATCACCGTTAACCAAGGCAACATCTTTCCCGATATCCGATAAAAATGCGGCGGTGAAGACAACATGTGGTAGTACTTTAAGAATAATTTCATCATAGTGATTTAAACACCTTTTACTTAACTGAGGCTTAGTTTTAGCGATGCCGCAATTGGAAACGGAGCCAATGTTATCGCTAAAATTAAAAATGTGATCATCATATTTAATTGAGCAGACACGGCAAACCCTGAAATACTCGCATCAATTGCACTGGTTGCAAAAATAAGCACCGGCACATAAAGCGGTAAAACTAATAAAGATAAAATAATGCCTCCATTACGTAGACCAATAATTAGCGCAACACCAATAGCACCAATTAAAGTTAGTACCGGAGTGCCTAATAATAAGGTTAATACCAATATCCCCATACCTTCTGAGGGCATCCCCAAAAAAACCGCTAGTAATGGTGATACTACCACGAGCGGCAGTCCCGTCATCATCCAATGTGCAGAAACTTTCGCTAATACCAACAATGCCACAGGATGCGGACTTAGTACTAACTGTTCAAGCGACCCGTCCTCAAAATCGGACCTAAACATGCTTTCTAGCGATAATAACGCTGATAATAACGCGGCGACCCAAATAACCCCCGGCGCCATGGTCATTAATAAATTTGTTTTTGGTCCAATGCCTAACGGGAATAAGATAATCACGATAGTAAAAAACAATATCGGGTTAACAAGTTCCGCAGGACGACGAAAGCCGAGCATTAAATCCCGTCTCAACAAATGATAAAATACTGATATATATGAAGTTTTTTTCATTTTCCGATTGTTAATACCTTAACGTCAACATCATTTAAGTTCATATCATGATGCGAGGTCATTACCGCCATACCACCATTATCGGTATGGGTTTTTAATAAGCTTTCAAACAACTCCACGCCATATTTATCAAGCGCCGTAAATGGTTCATCCATTATCCACAAGGGACTGCCAATCACCAACATACGCGCTAATGCTAAGCGCCGATGTTGCCCGGCAGACAGTGTATGTACCATCGAATCTTCGAAGTGTGTTAGATGCACCTGTGATAAAGCATTATCAAGGGAAAGACCAGAGGAAGTTTGACCCAGAACGCGAGCCATTTTAAGGTTTTCAAGCACCGTCAGGTTCTCTTTGACACCATTTAAATGCCCGACATAGACAAAATGGCGGCAATATTCGTGGCCTAATCGGCTGATATTCTCACCACACCAGCTCACTTCACCACTTTCAGCCTGGCGCAACCCTGTTAAAATACGAATTAACGATGTTTTACCCGAACCATTACGCCCTTCAATAAATAACGCCTGACCCGACTCGAGAGTAAAATTTAGATTTTTGAATAATTCACGATCATCGCGAAAACAACACAAATCGTGCACCGATAATAGCCAATCCTGGCCAGAAGATTTCAATTCCGTTGTATTTGGGGAGAGCATAAGCGTGATGTCGTGCTAGTTCAATTGATGAATAAAAATGTTGCGCTAAGGCTATCGGATTTCACATAGGCTTGCAACGAACCATGTCCAAAAAGTGAACAAAATTGAGGGATTAGGCCAGTTTTCTGCTGTATTTTGATAAGTTAGTCGGAAATGTTGTTTTTTCGATTACCGTG
>VAPM010075078.1_pt1 | contig 17868 bp, 17 predicted proteins | sample 3395091 | NCBI WGS metagenome assembly VAPM01 (sample SAMN08290445, study PRJNA428436) | hydrothermal vent metagenome | isolation source: Deep-sea hydrothermal vent chimney 3 | place: Pacific Ocean: Juan De Fuca Ridge | reverse complement strand
GCTCCCCTCTAATATCCAAATATGATTCTTGTTGCCCTGCAAAAGAAGCGTTTGGCAAATCTTCAGCGGTCGCACTAGAACGAACAGCAACATCAACGTCTGAAACTTTATAGTGGGCTGATAATTTGCGATAAGCTTTAAGAATTTCTTTTTGAAAATCTTGAGGCATTGTGGCTGACATAATAGCTTTTCTAACAGCTGCTCCGCGCTCTCTTAAATCATCAACATCTTTAATATTTAAGCCCTTTAAAAGTTTCTTAATTTCTTTTCTTAAACCAGTTGAGCTTAAAAAATATTTATAGGCATAAGAAGTTGTGGCAAAGCCGTTGGGAATTTTCAAACCCTTTTTTGTGAGAAGACTGTACATCTCACCCAGTGAGGCATTCTTACCTCCAACCTGCGGAATATCTTTGATTGATATTTCCTTAAAAAATCGAATAAATTTATTTTGTGACATAAGATATTTTTATTAAATTATTTAATTACTTTTTTATTTTACTACAATTTATTATAACACTTTTAATTTTAAAATAACACTGAACTAAATTTTCCAAATTTACAAAACAAATTATTTCTTTACTTTATAAAAATAATCGTCTAAGATAAAAATAATAAAGTTAAAATGTTCATGCGGACGTGGCGAAATTGGTAGACGCGCTTGGTTTAGGACCATGTGGGGTAACCCGTGAGGGTTCGATTCCCTCCGTCCGCACCATTTTAAAATTAAAATGAATAAATCTTTATTTATCACCTTGGAACCAACTTATTGAAATTTAATTATGATTAATTTCTTACATACTTTCCATCCCCAAGCCATTTTATTTTCCTCAAGAATTATTAGTGTTCACTGGTATGGTTTATTAATGGTTCTGGCGATGCTCACCGCTTTAGGAATAACGATTGTCCTTGGTAAATATTATAAAATAAAAGCGGACACTATTTTTGATTTAGCCTTCTGGTTAATTATTGGAGGAATAATTGGCGCCCGAATCTATGATGATATTCTACAGCTCCCTTATTATCTTCAACACCCTTTACAAAGTGTAGAAATTTGGAAAGGTGGTCTAGCAATTCATGGAGGAATCATTGCTGGTCTATTTATTATTTGGTGGTTTGCTCGAAAGAGAAAAATAAATTTCTGGAAATTAACCGCCATTCTAGCGCCAGGTTTAGCAATTGGCCAAGCAATTGGTCGTTGGGGAAATTATTTTAATCAAGAAATATTTGGCTTACCCACTAAATTACCCTGGGGAATACCCATTGGTCTAATTAATCGTCCAGTAAATTACCTTCAATACCTTTATTTTCAACCAACTTTTCTCTATGAAAGTCTCGGTTGTTTATTAATCGCCTTATTTTTACTAGCAATAAATATCTGGGCTATTAAAAAACATCATCTTCATCGAGCTTTTTATATTTGGTCAATTGCTTTATACTTAATTCTATACTCGGTCTTAAGATTTTTCTTAGAATTTATTCGTTTAGATCCAGCGCCAATTGTTTGGGGCTTGCGTTGGCCTCAAGATATCAGTTTAATAATTATCGTTTTAGCCTTTTTACTTATATTTTTTTCTAACTCACATGTCAAAAGCTCCAAGAAACACCGCTAAGAATCGTCATCGTCTAATAATTTTATATTTTTTAGGCTTGTTACTAGCTATTTCTAATGCTATTCCCGCCTATACTCAGTCTAACTTTTTAGGTCAATTTATTGGCATTAAAATGATTAGTATCGTTTTTATTATCGCCAATATCTTTGGAGTAATTAGCATTTCATTGTTTCCCCGCTTTATTGAAAAATTAGGAAATTATTTTGTCACTAAAATAATTTTAGTAGTTTATGTTGCCTCTCTCTTAGGTTTAGCCGTGTCTAGTAGTCCAGTAATGGCTTTCATTTCAATCGTTTTATTTTCTATCAGTTCTAATCTTATCTGGATTAATATGGATGTCTTTATTGAAAGTTTGTCTAATAACAATTTAACAGGAAAAATCCGCACAACTTATTTTACCTTCATGAATGCTGGTTGGATTCTCTCCCCAGTTTTTGCTACTTATTTAATTGGCAAAGGAGATTATACTTTGTCTTTTTTGGTAGCCGCTTTATTAATTGTTCCTTTTTTCTTAATTTTTCTTCATCAGGGAAAAGATCTGAAAGAAAAAATTATTTATCAAAAGGAATCGTTATTATTAACCATCCGCAGAATGTGGCATAACAAGAATCTACGTAGCATCTTTTTTATTGCTTTACTGCTACAACTTTTCTACGCCTCAGCAGTAATTTATATTCCTCTTTATCTTTTTCAAAATTTAGGAATGAGCTGGAAAGTTTTGGGACCCATTTTTTCAATTATGTTAATTCCTTTCTTATTAATTGAAATCCCGGCCGGAATTATCGCTGATAAATATTGGGGTGAAAAAGAACTATTATTTACTGGATTTATAATTCTAATTTTAGCTCTTTTTTCTTTTTACTATATCAAAGAACCAATTGCCTGGTTATGGTTAATAGTATTATTCTTTAGTCGAGTTGGTGCCGCTCTAGTGGAATCAATGAAAGAAACTTATTTCTTTAAGATAATTGATGTTGAAAATGTTGGCGATATTAATATTTTTAGAACTACTGGTCCTTTAGCCTATGTTTTAAGTTCTGCCCTGGCAATTATTGTTTTGATTTTTCTTCCACTTAATTATCTTTTTCTATTGCTAGCAATTATTATGCTCTCCGGTCTAGGCTTTACACTGGCAATTAAAGATACTAAATAATTGACTTTCCGCAAATAATTTTATAATATAATTCCAGTTTAGTAAGTTCTTTTTGAAGAATAAATAAGTTCTAGCGGGTATCGTATAGTGGTTATTACCTAAGGTTTCCAACCTTATGACAGGGGTCCGATTCCCCTTACCCGCTCAATATGAAATATCTCTTTTTTGTTCAAGGAGAAGGCCGTGGCCATCTAAGCCAAGCATTAGCTCTCAAAGAAAAATTAGAAAAACGTGGTCATCAAATCCTGGGTGTTATTGTTGGTGTTAACTACCACACCCATTTACCAAATTTCTTTAGGGAAGAAATAAATGTTCCTCTTTTTGAATTAGCTAGTCCGGGGTTTACGGTTGATAAAAAAGGGAAAGGGATTAATATCTTTTCTACTGTTTTAAAAACAACTTGGCATTTTTTTCTCTATTTACAGTCTTTACGTGAAATAAAAAAGATTACCAATAATTTAAATCCTGATATTTTGGTTAATTTTTATGAAGTTTTAGCAGGCAATTATTATCGTTTTTACCATGATCAACGTCCCTTATTTTCTATTGGACACCAATACTTTATTCAAGATCCAGTTTTTAAATTTCCGCCTAAACAATATCTAGCACGTTGGGCTTTTAAATTTTATAATCATCTTAATGCTCCACGACGTAGTGTTAAGATTGCTCTTTCTTTTACCGCCGAAAAAGATCAGGTGAAAAGAAAATTATTTATTTGTCCTCCATTAATTCGGCGAGATATCAAAAATAAAATTCCCACTAACAAGAATTTTATACTCGTTTATCTTTTAAACTCCGGCTATAGCGAGAGTATTAAAAATTGGAGTCAAGCTCATCCACAAACTAAAATTGAAGCTTTTTGGGATAAATTAACACCAGAAAAAACAGCTTTTGGTCCTAATTTAACTTTTAATCGTCTTAGTGGAGAAAAGTTTATAACTTATCTTGCTGATTGTCAGGCTTATGCTAGTACAGCTGGTTTTGATTCAATCGCCGAGGCCGCTTATCTACAAAAAACTATTTTAATGATTCCCACTAAAAATCATTTTGAACAAAAATGTAATGCACAAGATGCCCAACGAGCTAAGATTGCCCAAAGTTCAGAAGATTTTAATTTATCATTAATTACCGATGAAACAACGGTCAACAATTCTCAAGCTTTAATAGCCTTCAAGAATTGGGTGGATAATAATGATGATAAAATAGTGAAAATACTTGAGAAAAAGGACTTATTTAAATAAAGTTTTAGCAATATTCCAATAGGCTGGATTGCCATGTTGTTTTTCAAAATACCACCATTCTACTCCCCATAAATAGGTACGACGAAAATTAAGATTAATAGCATACTGCAAATTAGCCTTGAATTGAGCAACGCTCATTGATTTATTAATTTGTGTTGGAGTCATGGCAGTAATATTTCCGTGTGGAACCCAGGGCTCTGCTTGGAGTTCTAAAACCATTAAACGTTGCTGACTCAAACCAGCTAATTTAGCCTTTAAACGATAAAAAGAAGTTGGTAAGGGATAATGTAAATAACCAAACCAAGGATCATAAACCACTCGATATAATGTACTACCAAAAATATCGCCAATCTGAGCTTCTTGACGCCAAGAACTCATCTCTCCTGAGCCCGTAATAATAATCTGACGTTGAGGATCTAAAGAATGAACTAATTTAAATTCTTGTTTTAGAAAATTCTTATCTAGTGGCGGACAAATACCAAATGTCGCCAAAAAGGGTTCATTTTCTACTTGCCAATATTCAACACTCGGATTTAATTTATAACGATTAACAACAGTGGTAATCATTTGTAGGGTTAAAGCCTCGGCGGTTGTTGTTTTTTTTGTCTTCAACCAATCTGGACCATGACATTCTGGCCAACGTGGCACCCGCCGACCAATACTAAGAATAAATTTAACATGATGTTTCTCACCCTGTTTGACTAAATAATCATATTTAGAAAAATCATAAACTCCTTCTTTTTTTTCAATTTGATCCCAATAAATAGGGATGCGAATTTCTTTCACTTGTAACTCACCGAGAATAGCTTGATAGGTGTTTTTCCAATTTAATCCTAAACTAGTAGCATATTCCGTAGAAAAGGTAACGCCGAAAAACCCTGGTCGATATTTTAAATTTTCTTGGAGAGGATAATAATTAACAAACTTCAAAAAATAGACAATTAAAGCAAAAACAACAATTACCGCAATGGCCATAATTTTTAATACTAATAATTCTTTTTTATTTAAAAAATATTTTTTAATATTTTTTAATATTTTTTTGATATTCATATTAAATAGCGATAAAATAAAGACCAATAGCAATAACGACAACAGCCACAGTCTTTTGAATAAGATTTCTCCAAGAGAAGGTTTCTTTTAATAATTTTGGTTTTAAAATTGCTAATAAAGTACTAATAATTAAAATAAAAGCATATTGAACACCCTGTAAAGCATTGATTAGAACAACTGAACCTAGAAAAATAGCATAATTTTGTAAAATAAAACCGCTTGCTCCTATAATTTGATTAATAATTACTAAGAATTTATGCTTATTAGGACTTGAGCGATGAAACAGATGAGCAATGGCTTGACGATTTACCTTACTTAATAAGAATAACAAAACAAATAACGCTGCCCCCAACCTAGTCCAAATAAAAGCACTCATAAAGGGCTGGGAAACATAAGCCTGCTTTGTTCCTAAAAAATAAAGAGAATATGCTAAAGCGGAAAGAACAGCAATACCTAGGCCACCACGTTTAAATTCAGAAACTAATTTGAATTTACGGAGAATCCGAGCTAAATAACTATGTTCAATTGGTAATAAAGCAATAATCAAAACTCCTAGTAAAATAGAAAGAATACCAATCCACTGATTGCTAGAAAATTGTTCTTTAAACAACAAAATTGAAAATATTAAAGAAAAAACCGGAGTAAGACCACCAACAATAACTAAAATTCGAGCTGCTTCTCCACGTAATAGAGCTTCATATAAAGTCCAAAGAGCTAAAGCAAAGATTACTCCATTGATTAAATTAAAACCGAAAAGTTTCCAGCCCGGCCAAGCTAAAAACCAAGGAGCAATAACAAAAATAATGACCCCCATCATACAAGCAATAAAGGCGTAAGCTTTACTATTTTTTAAAATACTACTTACTAAAAATTTATCTACTAAATTAGCGACAGCAAGTATGAAATAAGCACTAATTGCTACTAAAAACCAAGACATAAATAATTAATAAAATTACTTTTTTGTTACTAATTTTTCGATATTAAGAGTTCCAAGCTGTTCGGCATTTAAAAAGCCATTCATTGCCGAACGTGCTAAACGTCCCGAAATTAACAAATCTGATAACCATTGGGCAGTATAATCAGGATTTAAGCTATCAATTCCGGCGCCAATTGATAGAAGCCAACGGCGATTAAAATCTTCTTGACTACCAACTGGTGTCGACATAATAATTGGTAAACCTAAAGCACAATAAAAAGAAAGCTCTGACGGTTTAGTCCATAAAATATCAGTGGTTCGTAAACACTGATTGAATTTTTCAAAATAATCCAGTTTATTATTAGCGAAAATAATGTCTACACCGCTTCCAACTTTAAATTCTAAAGATTTAATCTCTTGCTTAAAATATTCTTTAATTTCAGGACGATTTCCAGCTACTAAATTCAAATGGATTTTTTTACTTCTAATATCCATGGCCAACTGACGAAGAATAGTAATTCCAATTTCTTTTTGAGCTCCCGCTCCCCCAACCGCATAAGTGATAGTTAAAGGAGGAACCACAGTAGAAGATACTGTTGCAGACGATATTGATGAGGGCTTAATTTCCGTTAATAAAGCTTTATAGTGTTGACGATAGTTTCCTTGCGGATCTAAAATCTTCACTCGTCGAGCAAGGTCCTGTTTAATAATTTCTTTATGTAAACCAATATTTTCTAAAGGAAGAGGAAAACCAGTAATAATAATGTTTTCTGGCTTCACTCCATACATTATAAATCTTTTATAAACTTTCCGACTAGGAACTAAAAATTTTATTCGACTACTTTTTGGTTTTAATGGCGCCCAAGCTCGAGAAGCATCAGTATCACAAATAATACAATAAATATCACCCTGATAATTATAGTACTCCGCAATATGAGCAGCAACAAAAAAAGTAGTCACAAATGGTAAGCCACTGGAGTTTAATTTTTCTATTAATTCCTTTCCTAATCCCTTTCTAATAATTTGAAAAAAATATCTTTGTTGAAGAGTGGATTCAGATAAATCACGATAGGGGTAAAGAGGTTTAATTTTTTGGAAAGCATCCATCACCGCAAAAACCACTGGTCCTAAAATAGGGATTTTTTTAAAACGAGAAAATTTTTCATAAGAGTGCAGACTGTCTAACCAATATTTCTTTTCCCAATCAGCAATCCCTTGGTAATTATTAATAGTAATAATTTCTCCCTCGCTTAGACTTCTTAAGGGGTAAGCTGCTCGTTGATGACCATAGCCCATGTCGGCAGCTACTAAATTTATTTTTTTATTTTCTTTTATTTTTTTTATTGCCATACATTAACATTTTTAAGAACCGTCTTTTATCCAACACCTAAAAACAACTTGTCTAGTTTCCTTAACGGCAAAAAACTAAACTAATAATAAATTGAATTTTAGTTAGTCATTTAATTTCTTAATGAATATCTAATAATAATTATAACAAAAAAATCGTCAATTAACCATTTAATGAAATTAATTATTCCTTTTTCTTTAATTGTAAATATTGATAAGCACTTAAAGCAGCGATTGTTGCTGAACCAGTCGCAATACTAATTTGTTTAAATTCAGAATCTATTACATCCCCAGCGGCAAATAAGCCGGGAGTTTTAGTTTCCATCATCTGATTGGCAATAATTTGATGACGTTGGCTACGCTCAACAAAATCAGCCACTAAATCAGTAGCAGCAATACGTCCAACTTCAATAAAAACAGCATCAACAGTGACAACACTATCTTTTTTGCTTAGATTGTCAAACACTTTAATTTTCTCGACTCGTTCTGTTCCTAAAATGTTTTTAATCTCAGTATTAAATAAAATTTTAATATTTGCTTTATTTTTTATTAAATCAACTAAGGTTTCAAAGCCACGAAAAGCATCTCGACGATGAATTAAATAAACTTCTTTAGCAATTTTTGATAATACTTCGGCAGCATCTAAAGCGGCATTGCCACCACCAACAACAGCAACGATTTTGTCTCGGTAAAATGGGCCATCACAATTAGCACAATAAGAAACTCCTTTTCCACTCAATTCTACCTCTCCAGGTATTGCTAAGCGACGTGGTGAAAGCCCCATGGCAACAATAACCGTCTTAGCTTTAAATTCCTCTTTATTAGTATAAAGAACAAAAGTCCCATCATTAAGTCTTTCAATTCTTTGAATTTCACTATCTTTAAATTCAACACCTAACTTAACCGTCTGTTGCTTTATTTTATTAATAAGATCAAAGCTACTAATTCGTTCAAAACCAGGATAATTCTCAATATCTCCTGCCCAAATTAGCTGTCCACCCAACTCTTTACCAATAATTAGGGTTTTCATTTCTCGCCGTGAAGCATAAATTCCGGCGGTCATTCCAGCCACCCCTGAACCAATGATAATTAAATCATACATATCTTGTAGAATTAAATATCTCATATTTAAATTATAAATAATGAGATAATAATTTATAAATTATTAATTTTTATATTTCTTATTTTCATTATAAATTTTTTATTAATTTAAAGCAAGACAAAAAATTCTCTATTTTTTAAAAATATTTATTTATAATACTAAATAAAATGTAAGAAGAAATTTTATAAAACTATATTTAGAAAAACAATTAATAATAACAGTTTTTCCACAATCTGTCTAAATATGTCATTTCGCTAATATTAGCTAATACAAAAAGAAAAGTCCAGGTTACTCTAGACTTAAAGTGCATGGTTTAATTAAAATATAATTATTTTTTTATACTCTCTTGTCTTTTAATTTTGAAATTCAATGCTTAAAAAATAAACATTATAGATATGGCTATTATTCCTTTATCTAAAAGAAATAACTTGATAACCATATTTTAATACATCTTTTTCTGGCCAAAACTTAATGTCTTTGGTTTTAATAACATAAGTGACCTTTTTCTCAATTTCTCGACCAGTAAATTCTTTCGTTTTTGGATCCCATTCTCGTAAAATCAACAAATCTCCTTCTTTACACTCCCAATCAGCTAAACGTAATTCATAGGTTTTCTGACCATCAATTATCTTCTGAAAATATTCTGGCCAAACCTTTTTTTCATGTTTCATATAAAAACTATGAATAAAATAAATTATTCTTATTTATGGTGGACCATAAGGGACTCGAACCCTTGACCTCTTCCATGCCATGGAAGCACTCTAGCCAACTGAGCTAATGGCCCATAATACTATTAATCTATTTAGATTATTCTAATTTTAAATAAGTAATTACTCTGATAAATAGATCATTTAACAAATGTTCTACGCAGAACAATTTATTAGCAAATATTGAATATTTTTAATATAAATTAACAATTCCAATCTTTATAAAGTAAATAATACTTACTAGTCTGTAAAAATGTTCTTCAAAGAACAATCTGTCGATTAATTTAGATTAGTTAAAGTATAAAAATAAAAAATATAATATTCAAAAAATTAATCAATCTAAAATGTTCTGCAAAGAACATTCATAACGTTTATCAATTTACTAAATATATTATACTAAAATTGAAATAAAAGTCAAAATAATGATAAAAGAGATAATTACTAGTATAATACAATGATTTTGTCAATTATATTGACTAATAACTATTTTTATGTCAAATAACAAACATTGGTGTCCTCGCTAGGAATTGAACCTAGATCTAGAACTTAGGAGGTTCTTGTTCTATCCGTTGAACTACGAGGACCAACTATAACACATCTTAGTCAATGACCATATAGTATAACAATTTATAAAATTTTACAATAAAATACGGATTTATTTTTGACAAATACTATAAATTAAACTAAAATAAGGATATAGATTATTATTATAATTCGTTTATTTTTTATCTAAAATAAATTATATGTTTAATAAAGAAAATAAGCCAGACAAATTTAAAAATGCCGAAACCATTATTGGACCTTCAATTAAAGTGAAGGGAAATTTCCAAGGGCAAGGAGACATCATTATCCTCGGTTTATTAGAAGGATCTCTAAAAACCAATGCCAGTGTCTTTATTGGTGCTAAAGCTAAAATAACAGCTAATATTAGTGCAAAAGATATTATTGTTAATGGTGAAATACATGGTAATTTAAAAATCAAGAACTATTTATCAATCGGTAACACGGCTAAGATTTCTGGAGATTTACAATATGGAGAGATCTCAATTGATAAAGGAGCGAATATTAATGGACAATTACTAATGCTCTCTGAAGAACATAAACAAGTAGAAAAAATCAAAGACGAAACTAAAAAAGAAATTGTTGAGAAATAAATTTTAGTCTAAATTCTATGCACGTTTATATTTATGATGACTATCTAAATAATGGCCGCTATAACAAAATTATAAATCGTCTTGAAATTAGACTAACTGATTTAGGTCTAAATGGTAAAATAATTCGTCTCGGGGGAATAAAAAATATTAAACGAACTATTCAAGATGAAATAAAATTAGGAGCCAGAACTTTTATTGCTGTCGGTAACAACCAAACAGTGAATAGAATTATTGGTACTATTGTTAATACTGAGATTTATAATGATTTCCAACAAAATACTTTACTTGGTATTATCCCGATTGGAAGTGATAATTCTATCGCAGATTCTTTTGGAATAAAAAACTGGGAAGAAGCTTGTAATATTTTGTTAGCGAGAAGAATAAAAAAAATAGATTTAGGTTTTGTCGGTAGTCACTACTTTTTAAACCAAGCATCAATTGAAAGCTTGGGAACTGTCTTAGAAATTGATGATTATTACTTAGAAATTCTCGATCGGGGAGTAATTAATATTATTAATCTGTTAAATGCTTCTTTGAGCAACAAAAAAGATCCCATTATCCCGAGTCCTTATGATGGCCTATTAAATGTATTTATTAAAATAAAAAATCAAGAACAAAGTTATTTAAGTGCTAAAAAAATTAAAGTTACTAATCCAACTCATAAATTAATAATTGATAGTAGCGTTGAAGTAGCAACTCCTCTAGAAATTACTGTAGTCAAAAACAAAATTAATGTTATCGTCGGTAAAGAAAGAATGTTTGAATAAAAAAAGACCAACTTAAACGGGTAGGCAAGAAAATTTCTTTTAGGCACTTTCGAGCGTGAAGCCGGAAAAATCCTAACAAGAAAATCCCCATGCTTGTCGTGCCTGACCCGTTTAAACTGGTCTTTTAGGCGACTTAATAATATATCATACAAGGTAAAGCTTGTCAAGGGTCATTAGAGAAACTTATCCACTTTTTAATAACAGCAGAAATTCCAAAAAATACTTGGAATTTTTTATTAAATATTAGATAAATATGCTCAATAACTAGACCTTAATAACTACCGGCAAAACCATTGGACGACGTTTTGTCGCTTTAAATAAGAATTTACCAATGTCATTACGAATTTTATTTTTAATATAATTATCATCAGCCAAATTCATTGGGTTCTTATCTTTAACAATTTTCTTAACTCGCATCCTCGTTTTTTCAATCAAATCGCGATTTTCTTTCATATAAATAAAACCACGAGAAATTAAATCGGGATTACCAATAATTGAACCCGTCTTGCTATCAATAGTAGCAATAATCACAATCATGCCGTCATCGGCCATCATTCGTCGATCACGAAGAACAATCTCGGAAACATCACCAATGCCTAAACCGTCAACCATAATATAGTCAGTATTTACTTTAGTTTTAAGTACTTGAGGTTTCTTATTTTTCTGAAATTTAATTATTTGTCCATTATCTAAAACCGTCACCTGATCGTCCCGGAAGCCTTCGCGCATGGCCAATTTTTTAGTTTCCACTAACATATAGTAATTAGCATATACGGGTAAAAGATAGTCGGGTTTAATTTGATGTAATATTTTTTTAATATCATTAGCGTTAGCATGTCCTCCGGAATGAACATCCATAATACTGCTATGAATAACATGGTCACTAAGACGATATAATTGATCTTTAATTTTTTGAACGGAGCGTTCATTGCCAGGGATAACTGATGAAGAAAAAATAATCACATCTGATTTTTTAATATTAATATAACGATGACTACCATTAACAACTCTAGAAAAAACCGCATTGGATTCTCCTTGAGCGCCAGTACAAATCAAAATAACTTTATTTTCAGGATATTTATGAAAATCTTCCACTGGTATCAAGGTGTGTTTATGGAGAGGAATATAGCCTAATTCTTGAGCGATACGGACGTTGAGCTTCATGCTATAGCCATCTAAGGCTACTTTTTTGCCAATCTTTTCAGCATAGGCTAGAAGATGAGTAATCCGTTCTAGTTGTGAAGCAAAGGTTCCAATAATAACTCGTCCCGGTGATTCTTTAATCAGTTTTTCTAAATTAGCTAAACTAGTCTTATCTGGCACTCGTTCTTTACTATAAGAAATGCCAAGGCTCTCTAGCATTAAGATTTTCGGAGATGGCAATTTAGATAAATAACTATAATCTATCGCCTGACCATCGAGAGGATCATCATCTAATAACCAATCACCAGGATGAATGACTGTTCCATGAGGGGTTTGTAAGATAAGCCCAACGGCATCAACAATAGAATGTTCAACAGCGAAGAAACTAACGTCAAATTTACCGAGTTTTATTTTTTGATTAACTGACTTAATAGTAATTGTCTTAAGATTCTTGGTTGTCCCTCGTTTATAATCTTCTTGACGATGTTTAATCATCGCCAGGGTCAATTGTCGACCAATAATTGGCGGATTACCAAGTTGTTCTAAAAGAATTGGTGCTGCGCCAATATGGTCTAAATGACCATGACTAAAAATAACTCCACGAATGTTTTTTTCTTTGCCACGAAGAGAAGAAACGTTAGGAATTATATAATCAATTCCGGGCATATCTTCATCAGCAAATTGTAAGCCCATATCTAAAATAATGATATCATTATCATATTCAAAAACTGTGCAATTTCGACCAACTTCTTCCTGTCCACCGAGAGGATAAATTTTTAAATTAGATTCGCTATTACTAACTTTTTTAATCGTCACCACTGGTCTTGCAGCCTGACGAAGTGGACGCTGATAAACAGTAGCAACTTTTCCAGGACTCGCCTGACGAGAATTAAAATGTGAACGATAAGTAGTCGAACTCTGACGATGACTAGGGCTAGGCTTTGTCTTCTTGTCTTGAACAAACATAAATTTTTATTAAATTTTACTATAACCTAAGTAGAAAAGTAAAATCATGTTTTACTAATAAATAAAGGAAACTTATAGCGAATTTGCATTCCCTATAAATTAATGAAGAATGGTATATTTTAGACTTAAATTAGGACCAAATTACCATTTTAATTTTTCTTTAGTATTTAAATACCAATTACTAATACTGCTAAAACGATCAGCAGGATTAATAATCATCATCCCCAAAAACCCTTTTAAAGTACTAGATTGAGGATAAGTATAGCTCGGAGAATATAAAAATATTGCTGGGAGATCGTTAGTGATAATCTTTTGGAATTCTTTATATTTAGCAATTCGTTCTGTTAAATTGACAGTGCTCCGGGCTGTTACTAATAATTTATCAACTGCTGGATTACTATAATTAGATAAATTAAGACCTTGTGAACCGACCTGACTAGAATCCCAAAAAGCATATAAATCTGGGTCACCACCAACCGCTTCACCATATAATAATATTTCGAAATCACGATTCTTAATAACCTTCGCAGCTTGATCGCTAGAAATGATTTTTAATTGCACTTTAATTCCTACCTTTTCCCAATAACTCTTGATATGCTCAGCGACTAAAACGTCATCTCCAGAATTAATTACTGTTAAAACTACCGAAAGGGGGTGAGCTTTAATAGTCTTCGCAGCGGCCACGGGCAAATAATTGTATTTGATCAGGTTTTTATTATAAGCGAAATTTTCTGACAAAATTGGGCCATTACCTAACTGATAAGTACCTGCAAAAACATCTTTAATTATCTGGGGACGATTCAAACTTTCGGCTAAAGCGACACGAACAGTTTTCTTATCTAAACTTTTATTCTTTTGGTAATTAAAGAATAAGGCAACAATTTTTGATTGAACTAACTCATGTAAATTTAACGAATCAGTAGCCAATAAATTACCACGTAAAACAAAAGGTAAATAATTTAAGCCCATTATCTGATGATCATTCAAAGCTTTAATTGCTTCTTGATAAACTGGAAAGAATTTAAAGGTGATTGTTTTTAAATAGGGAATTCGACCATAATAATTTTTATTAACAATTAATTGATAACTCTTTAAATCCCCGCTTTTATTTTTAACTAGAGTATTAAATTTAAAGGGTCCAGAGCCAATCGGTCGTAAATTCAAATCCGATAATAAAATAGCTTTAGGACCAATGTTTTCCCATATCTTTTTTGGTAAAATACCAAAAGTTAATAGATCAAGAAAAGGGGCATAGGGTTTAGGGAGAACAAATTCTAAAGTTTGATCATTAATTTTATGAGCAATTACCTTACTTAAAGGAAGTCGGAGGGGTGAATGATAGGCTGGATTCTGAATTAAATTTAAAGTGAAAATAACATCAGCGGTGCTTAACTTATCCCCATTCTGCCAATAAACATTATTTCTAATCTTAATAATATATTTAGTTCCGCTAGCATTAACGGTAACACTTTGAACAAGATCATTGCTGAGACGTCCTTTCCCATCATATTTAAATAAACTGGAATAAATTAAATAACTAAGGTCCTGATCAATACCCGGATTAACAGCATAAAGAGGATTAATGGTTTGAGGGTAATCAACTACTCCTTCAATATAATTACCTCCACGTGTCGGATAAACTTGCAGATGATTTTTAACAAAAACTGTTCCTAAATAAATTAAATTAACAACCAATATTAATACGGCAATTTTAATGACCAACGATTCTCGAGGATTTAAAAATCTTTTTAAATATTTGATTTGTCGCCCACTCGGGATTTTACGGGGTGATAAATCATAAACTAATTTACGATCTAAATCTTTTTGATTGGTTTTTGCTTGTCTAAAAAAACTAAAAAAAGACCAAACTAATTGAAGTTTTTGATAAAAAGATTTAATTTTAATTTTTATTGACCCCACAAAAAATCCACTAATTTCTAGAATTTTTAATATTTATTTCTTAAAAATAAATACCTAAAACTAATCAATAAATTAGAGATGATGAATAATAAATTTCAAAGTTTAAATTCCAAAGTTGTTTTTAATATTTTATAAGAAAACAATCAAAGATAAGAGAACGAAAATTACTGCTAAAACAATAGTGGCAATAAATAGTTTTTTTTCTAAACCTCTTTTCGTTAGATAAACACCGCCACCACCACCGCCACCAAAAGCACCGCCGAGACCAGCCCCTCTATTTTGTAATAAAATAGCTAGCATCAGAAGAATAGCGACAACGATTTGAGATATTTTAATTATCAATAACATATTTATTTAGAAAGCTGAGAAATCAAAGCATTTAAAATCTCTTTATTATTTTCTGCTAAATCAGCCAAAATTTTACGATCTATTTCAATTTCATTAGTCTTTAAAAGATGAATAAAATTAGAATAAGACAAGTCGCGTTCACGGACAAAAGCATTGATTTTAATCTGCCATAAACCACGCATAGTTCTTTTTTTCTTACGACGATCAACATAAGAATGAGCACCAGCCTTAGTTCGAGCAGTCCTCGCTAATTTTATTAAATTCTTTCGTCCCCACTTATAACCCTTAACAGCTTTTAATAATTTACGTCGTTTTTTAACATGATTTGTTCCACGTTTTACTCTAGGCATATCTTTTAATTATAGGGAGTTAATGATTTTATAGTTTTCTCTAAAGTTTTAGTTGTCGCAATATCTAAACGTTTCTGACGAGTTGTATTGCCAGATTCTCGAGCATTAAAATGATCTTGCCCAGCTTTACGTTGGGTTAGTTTTTTACTACCAGTTTTTTTAAAACGTTTAATAGTTGCCTTGTGAGTCTTGATTTTTGGCATAGTTTTCCGATTAAAAAACAGGTCAACACCTGGTTTAACGCTGATTATTTTTTATTTACTAAGATAATAGTAAATCTTCCACCCTGATTTGTCAAGGTTTGCTCTTCCTCAATATTTAAACCTTCTCGAGCTTGAAGGGCCGTCACAAAATTTTTAATTATTTCGGAAGCTTTTTGAAGGTGTTGCCTTTCTCGGCCACGTAAAATTAATTCAACTTTAATTTTATTATCTTTAGCTAAAAACTTTTCAGCTTGAGCAGCTCTCATTTCTAAATCATGTTTACTAATTCGGAAAGATAAACGAATATTTTTAGTTTCCGTCTTTTTTTGTTGCATTTTTTGGCGATGAGCTTGTTTTTCTCGCTCATATTTTAACTGACCAAGATTAACAATTTTTACTACTGGTGGATTAGCTTTGGGATTAACTTCTACTAAATCTAAGTCGGCATCTTTAGCAAGTTGAATAGCCTTTTCAGTGGCTATTTTACCAATAACTTCATCATTTTCGTCAATCAAAAAAACTTCTAAAGCTTTAATTTGGGAATTAGATTTAAAAATAGAAACCTCTTTTCGTTCTGTACGATGAAACTTAATACGCATAATTTATCAATTAAACTGCCTCTTTTTGACCCGTTCGAGGGTTATAAGCTTGTAAATTAGTAGCTTTAATTACTCGTCCTTTTCGGTAATTATTATTATTTCTAGATGTTTTAGCATACGGACGAATACTTTTCTCAACCTTGCTTGAGCCCCTTCTTCCTAAAGAAGAATTTAATATTTTTTCAGCAGTTCGTGGTGCTCGACCATTTTTAATCTTGGCAAAATTATCTAAAACATCAATTTTATAACCTGAATAAACTAAATCACCAATTGTTTTTTTGAAAGCTTGTTTAATGGCAGGATATTCTTTTTTTTCTGTCATTTTCTTAGCTAAAATATCACGATATTGTTTTAAAAAATCATTAACTTGTTTAAAGAATTTATTAAATTCTCTTTCCTTCTTCCATTCCTTATTTTTCTGGTTTTTTTCTTTAAAGCTCTCATATAATTTAACAATAATCGGCGCAAAATCATAAACGTCTTCATCGGTGTTTAAACTAGCTATTTTCTCTTTTAAAATTTCTTCGGTCTGAGCTTCAATTTCTAATGGTGAATTAGAAAGATCTTCAACGTCAACAAAAGCGCCACCAAATTTTTGACGATTTTCTAACTCTTTAGGATATTCTTGCCCACCAACCAATTCTTCAGCTTCAGGATAATTGTATTTACTTTCCTTGGGTACGATATCAACTGGTTGTTGTCGTTCTTCCCTATCTTTTAATCCCGAAAGACTGGTATGAGAACGAAGAGGATTTTCTTCTTCTTGCTTTTTTGCCACTCTTTCTGAAATGGTAGATTTTGGAGGAATAGAATCTATTTTGTTAAATCTCATATTTTTAAATTTATTTTAACTATGTTTAGTAATAGCATATATCTTATACTTATATCTTAAAATCAGTTAAAAGTCAAATGGCATTAAAAATCTTTAAACTTAAAATAAGTGCCAATCTGACTATAAACTAAGCAATTAATTCAACTGTTTGGGACATAACCAAGCCTAAACTAATATAAGAAATCATACTGCTATTTATCTTATATTCCATTAACAAGTGGCTATTGAATTGTTTTTACTCCATTTTCATTAAAAATATGATATACTTTCTTGTATAGAATAAAGATATTTAATACTTTTTGAAAGAGTAATTTTACAATTATAACTGTCTACTTACTTTTTCTAGCTATTCTTTATAGACAAATTATATTAAAAGTTTGTACAACATACCATTACTACATCTAAACAGTTGGATAATTTGTTTGTACAATAGCCAGTTATATGAAATTTAAACTCTCGC
>VAPM010035883.1_pt1 | contig 17874 bp, 16 predicted proteins | sample 3395091 | NCBI WGS metagenome assembly VAPM01 (sample SAMN08290445, study PRJNA428436) | hydrothermal vent metagenome | isolation source: Deep-sea hydrothermal vent chimney 3 | place: Pacific Ocean: Juan De Fuca Ridge | reverse complement strand
GTCAAAGGGCACGTAGCCGGTCTGGCGGTAAGCGTTGAGCAGATCCTGGCGCTTTAGTCCCTCCAGCACCGCTTGGTCAATGGTATCATTGTCTTCGGCTTTGGAGGCCAGCGCCGCTGCCAGCAAGACCTCCTGTTCATTAGCCGCATCAAACAGCTCCACCTGGCCCAGGGTCAGGCGATTTTGGGTCAGGGTGCCGGTTTTGTCCGAACAAAGGACATCCATGCTGGCCATCTCCTCAATCGATTCCAGACGGGTGACGATGGCCTTGCGTTTGGACAACGCCATTGCCCCCACCGCCATAGTCATGGAGAGCACCGCCGGCATGGCCACCGGAATGGAGGCCACGGTCAAAATCAGCGCAAACTGCACCAACTCCAACCACGCTGTGCCACGATGTAATTGAAACAGCACCAGAATCACTACCAGCGCCAGACTGATATAGATCAGATAGTCACCGATGGTCAGTACGGCCTTTTGGAAGTGGGAAACGGTCTTCGCCTGCTCCACCAGACTGGCGGTTTTACCGAATCGGGTCTGCCCGCCGGTGACACTCACCTCGGCAACCACCTCACCCTGTTTCGCCACGGTACCGGAGTACGCCTCATCCCCCACTTGCTTGGTGACAGGCAAGGATTCACCCGTGAGGGCAGACTGATCCACGCTCAGATATCCCCCCACAATCAACGTCACATCCGCCGGGATCACATCCCCCAAACGAATGCGGATCACATCCCCCGGTACCAGCAACTTGGCGTCGATCTCCTGCCATATATCGTCGCGTAGTGCCCTCGCTCTCAGGGCCAATTGCTTTTTCAGTGCCTCTACGGCGTTGCCAGCGGTGAACTCCTGCCAGAAACCAACCCCGGCGTTAAAAATCAACAGCGCAAGGATGATCGCGAAATCGGCCCAATGCTGCACCACAGCCGAAAGAATGGCCGCCACCTCAATCATCCACGGGATGGGGCCCCAGAAATAACCTAGCAGGCGCAGCAATGGTGAGGTTTTTTTCTCCTGTAGCGCATTGGGCCCATATTGTTCCAGACGTTCCGCGGCCTGCGCCGAACTAAGGCCCTGCACTGGCGTTTCAGTGTCTGTGGTTGCCTCGGTCATGATGAACTCCTTATCTACTTAGGCATTTCATTAACTGCACCTATCCCATATTTATCTATGATGATGGGTGTCTAAAACAATTTGTCAGGTTGAAGCGAAGCTCACTTCTGGCTGTTTTTCAGGACATAGGCCAAGGCTCTGCGCAACGAATCGAGAAGCGCATCGTAGCTGTCGTTTTTTATGCCCTTTCCTAGCTGTTCCAGCAGCTTGCCCTGCTCCGCTATCGCCTGTTGCAGAGGAATATCAAGGCTGTCACATGCCAGCATATGGCGCGCCTCTTTGAGAGATTTTTCAAAGTTCCCGTCTTTGTTACCCTGCAAAATGTCCTCGGCATCGCCAACCCAATCTTCAGCAGCACTCACCGTTACATCATCCGACAGCGTCAACATAGAGGTGTGTAATAAGGGGAACCATGTCAACATCTGCGCATAATCCTCGCCCACCCTGGACTGTATGATGGCGTCAATCAGCAGGTTGGTACGGGCTGCCGCACCACGACTGGCAACCAGGTGCAAGGTCGTGCCAACAGCGGTGAGTTCACTGATCGCCGTCACCTGATTTTTATGTAATGCCGCAGCTCTGGAATGCATGACCAGATCAAGGCTGGCGGAGAGTTCTTCCGCAGCAACCAGTAGAATATCCGACCCCGGACAATATTCCCCTGCTTTTGGCGAAGCCACAGGTGCAGCGGCGACAGCCGGCAAGCTAAACGACAGAGCCAGGAAAGGGATGCATACTCGTAAAAGGGATTTACCAATGTGTGTTAGTTTTCGATTCATTTTATTTTCCTTTTATTGATGGAAACTGTTTTTAACTAGCAAGACAACCGTCATGGTCGCTCATGGCATGGTGAAAACGGGATTCGCCCCGATCCAGGCCAGGCGTTGACGCCAGACTTCGGGGGCACCATTGCCACAGTGCATCAACAGGACTGTCTTGCCATCCATAATAGCCTGATGAAGTATCTCCAGCTTGTCTGCGGGAATCCCCAGGCGACGCAATGCAATACTCAGATGAGTGGCCACCGCGCCAGTCGTCATCACACCTGCACCGACAGCACCACCAGCGAGGGCATTGACCAACGGCCCGGCGATGAGCACCGATCCAATACCAGGCAATAAAAACAGTCCAGCGGTGCCAGCCAACAGCCCGCCCAACGAACCCCATAACGCACCCTCGACGCCCCAGACTTTGAAGCGCTCTTTTTCGTTGGTATAGGCAATGCCGAGAAAGTCATCACCCTGCCCGCCTGCTTTGTGCAGGATGGAAACCTGATCCATTGGAAAATCGTGCTCAATCATCTCCTCGACCACAGCATGAGCATTATCGGAACTATCAAACACGGCGCCCACAAAATGATTGCTCTGTTCAGTCATTGTCATTTCCTCTCGTTTGGAATTAGAAAAAAATCTGTTTTTTGATGAGATGCAGGTCATCATCAAATACGTACAAATGGGGCACGCCTGTTGCCAGCTCGTAGTCAATAATCTGCTGCGATGTCATCTGCTCGATGTGCATGATGATGGCTCGCAGAGAATTGCCGTGAGCGGAAATCAGTACGCTCTCACCATTGTGGAGATGCGGAACAATGCACTCGTGATAATAAGGCAGGGTTCTTGCCGCCGTCATTTTCAGACTCTCACCGTTGGGCGGTGGAGCGTCATAACTGCGACGCCAAAGGTGTACCTGTTCCGCTCCGTAGTGCTTGCCAGCCCAGTCTTTATTGATACCTTGCAGATCGCCGTAGTAACGCTCGTTGAGTTTTTCCGAGACATGAATTTTTAATTCATTCGTATCACCTTCAGCCGGAATAAAGTGTTCGTACCATTCACTGCTCTGTTCATGCACGCGCACATACTGCGCACAGTGACGGTTCTGCCTTAATATCTCGTACAGGCTATCCTGCGCCCGCAGCAACATTGAGGTAAAGGCGACATCAAAATGTTCCTCAGTCAGCAATACCGCCGCCTGCTGAGCTTCAATCACGCCCTTGGGACTAAGAGAGACATCCACCCAGCCGGTGAACCTGTTTTGCAGGTTCCAGATCGACTCGCCGTGCCTGACCAGAAACAGCTGGCTCACGGGGTTTGTCTCTGCGGGTTGCGCACGTATGCACCAGAACCAGCGTAGGTGGCCGCCCTTCCCAGTTGCTGTTCGATACGCAGCAACTGATTGTATTTCTCCACCCGCTCACCACGCGCAGGTGCCCCGGTCTTAAGGTGGCCGGTGTCCAGGGCGACGGTCATATCGGCGATAAAGCTGTCCACTGTTTCCCCCGAGCGGTGCGAAACAAAAGCGCCCCAACCGTGATTTCGGGCAAGGCGGGTGGCGGCGATGGTCTCCGTCAGGGTGCCGATCTGGTTGAGCTTGATGAGCACGGCGTTGGCGATGTTGTCTTTGATACCCCGGGCGATAATCTCTGGATTGGTGCAGAACACATCATCGCCCACCAGCTCGATGCGTGCACCCAGTTCCGCGAAATGAATTTTCCAGCCCGCCCAGTCATCCTGAGCCATGCCATCTTCCAGCAGCACCAGCGGGTAACAGTCGATCAACCTGGCGTAATAGGCGGTCATCGCGGCGGAATCCAGGCGGCGGTTCTCGCTGCGCAAGTGATACTCGCCGTTTTCATAAAATTCACTGGAGGCCGGATCGCAGGCGATACCCACATCCTGTCCCGGCCGCAGGCCCGCACTGTGGATGGCCTTCACAATTAGCTCAAAGGGCTCTTCGTTGGAAGAGACTTGCGGTACAAAACCACCCTCGTCACCAATACCAATGGAGAGCCCCTTCTTTTCCAGCAAGGCCTGCAAAGCATGATAGACCTCACTGCCCCACTCCAGCGCCTGACTGAAACTGTCTGCGCCAAAGGGCGCAATCATGAATTCCTGAAAGTCCGCCCCTTGCCAGTGGGCGTGCACGCCACCGTTGAGGATATTCATGTGGGGTACCGGCAGACGCGTCGCACCTGGGCCACCGAGGTACTGATATAACGGCAATTCGCTGGCGACCGCGCCGGCACGCGCCACGGCCAATGAGACACCGAGAATCGCGTTGGCTCCCAGACGCGCCTTGTTCGGCGTGCCATCCAGTTCGATCATGCTCTGGTCGATTTCAGCCTGCCGGCGCACATCCCTGCCCTGAAGTGCTGGCGCGATGATCTCATTAACATTGGCCACTGCCTGCAGGACGCCCTTGCCACGATAGTGCTCGGCATCACCGTCGCGCAGCTCCACCGCCTCACGGCTGCCGGTCGAGGCCCCGGAAGGCACAGCGGCGCGGACGCAAGTGCCGTCTGCGAGTTCGCATTCCACCTCCACGGTGGGGTTGCCGCGGGAATCGAGGATCTGGCATGCCATAACCGATTCAATGACAAATCGACGGTTCATTCTTTTGCGCCTTTTTGTAACGTCCAGCTGATGGCCAATAACGCCCAGCCATCGAGCAACAGGCTAATGCTGATACACATACCTACGGCCGCCACGCCTATGACTGGATAAAACAACATCAACAAACCGACACCAATAAGCAACAGCCAGGCGGCAAAAATTGCGATACCCAGCGACACCACTCTGGGCAGGAAAACAGCCAGGGTACCCAGCGCAACCAGCAGAATCCCCGTTACAAAGGTGTAGGATCCAAACTTACCCAGAATTTTTTCATTGATAATGGGGGGTGTGCTCACTTTTATTCTCCTGTTTTTAGCCTTATTTTCCAGGATGGGTTTTACGTCGATCAATTGTGCTCCACCGACACGACTATGCCGTCCTTAAGGACGATTCTGACATGCTGCCCCACCACAAATTTTTGACCTTTGGCAATAACGACGACCGAGTCACCATTGTTCAGATCGACCATTAGTTCCTGGGCGTTCGCCTTGCCAGCCTCATTCCCGACATAGGCACCCAGCAACCCACCCCCTAGTGTCGCCAGCGCATTGCCGTGACCACGCCCCATGGTTGAGCCAAGTACCGCACCCGCAATGGTGCCGAGAAAGCCACCCATACCGGTATCCTGAATGACAACATGCTTAATGCCGGTGATTCTGCCATCCTCATAGTGCATGAGATAAGCCGTCGAACCAGGTCTGACCTCGGTGACACCGCTACTGGCGCACCCGCCAAGAACAAGCAACGTCGTACCCAGGATGATGATAAGTAGTTTATTCATAAATTCCCCCGTTGATTACCCGACGGAGCCGAGTTCAGAGGCCCGACCCCGCCCCATGCATCACTCAGTTGTTATCCCACCAGTAGTAGGGATAGTCTGGATAGTAGTAAAGGTCATACTGCTCGGGAATGTTGCTATCAAGCCATTTATCCCACTGATAATCGTAACCATTTACCGTTAGTTGGTTGTCAACCGCCCAGATGCCAACGGTACGAAATGTGACACGATTGGCTTCCCGGCGCTCAGACCAGGTATCAACATCGCCTTTCAGGGTGGCAATGCCATTGCTTACACTGACCTTGATCTCTTTGTGCACTGGCCAGGTAGTCCAGTTCCACTTGAGAGCACTGGTGATGTCCTTTACCAGAGCCTGATCACTTTTCAGGCTAGCTTGATTTTGATGAACAGCAATCCGGTTGATGACCCGCTTAACACCAAGAACACCAGCCGCCAGATCGCCAGCATGGTATTTTTTAAACCAGTTATGCACCTCTCCGGTAAGCGTAACTACACCATCTTTGACTTTGCTCTTGAGTTGCAAGCCATCCAGCATATAATCCACGTCGAAATTGAACGTGATGTCACCCTGAATCTGCCAATCGGAACGAGGCACGACAGCAACCGATAAATTGTTGACCACCCAGCCTACCCCAACCACATCCTTGGCATCCTGTTCAGCGATGCGCAGCTGGTAATAACTATCGACGGTACCATCCAGTGTGATCTTTCCCAGGTAGGCGCGAACGCTGATATTGCTGGCTACAATGCGTGGATCCTGATCCAGCTCATCTTTGATGGCGTGCTTCAGAGCGTCATCCGAAGGCGAGGCTGTTTTTTTGCGCGCACCACGATCCTCCCAGCTTTTTATATTGAGGTCACTCACAACACCTTTGACATTCGCGATCCAGAGCAACTTCTGCATGGCGCGATCACTTTCGAAAACGCTGCCGACCAGGCCCGTCAAGGTAAGGATGCCTTCATTGACGGCGACCGTGATCGGCAGGCCACTCAGATACACATCACGCTGCAGTGTGGCAATCGCGTCATTTTTGATATCCTGATCACTGCGTTCGGAGTGCCAGACAGCAACAAGATCATTCGTAACCTTCTTCACACCAAGCACTTCACTAGCCAGTAGAACGGCCTGCTGTGCTCCCCCCCAGTCAGAGACTTCACCAGATAGCGTAACCTGACCATTCGAGGATGTGACCCTGATACCTTCCGTCGTAATAACAGTACTAGCTAGAATACGACGTTTTACTGCATGCCTGATATCAGCATCCAAACGCCAGACAGGTTTCACAGTAATCTTATTGATGACTCCCAGAACACCCTTAATTTTCTTGGCCTCAAGGTCGGCATACTGCTTCGCTGCCAAATTGTCCACGTCACCAGATAGTGTAACAATGCCCCGTTTGGCACTCACTCTGATCTTCTTCGCATCCACGCGTGGGTCAATGCGAAGAGAATCGTGCACCCAGGAGCTGATATCGAAATCTGCTACCTTATCGATAGCAAATGATGGGGCGGCGACCAGAGAAACCAACAGGATCACTACCGCCATCGACATTCCTTTTTTGTGTTTTATCATCATAAGTCTTTCCTCTTAAATTAAGCTGAAATCAAATTTGCCGTTCTCTGATGGGGCGTGTATCGAGATATCTCATTTGAAAATAGAGATCGAGTGCTTGGTTTACACGATAATCCTGACAGGGGAGGACTGTCAGCAACCCAAGTTACAGCCAGATAAATTCTTTTTCACACAGACATGTGTGGCGGGGCGTCCTGTCGCTTTCGGGCACACTTTGTGTTAAAGATTGAGCGAGGCAAAGATGGGAGATTTATTACATTGGAAACTGAGTTTGCAGTGCGACTGATTTTTCTGTAGGTGAGGTTCGCTCGACGCCTACATTAAAGCTGATAAGCTCCCAACAACGTCAGCCCCTCAAGCATTTCCCTGAACGCTCCCACCGGCTGCGGGTGATGACGAACAGAACGGTCACGTAATACTTCAAGCCAGTTTGCTAACCACTGGATGTCAACATCACTATAGAAACCGCTCATCACTTCACAATTAAAGAACAGGCTACGGATGTCCAGATTAGCCGAGCCAGCCATAGCAAACGAATGGTCAATAACCAAAGCCTTCGCGTGAACCATGCTATCGAGCAGAAACCAGATTCGTACCCCCGCTTTGGCAAGCTCGCGCAAATAACGACTGCGTGCAATGTCGGCGAAGCCATGATTCGATTTCTCGGGTAACATCATATCAACCACAACACCGCGCAGAGCCGCCAGCTTTAGGGCTTCCTGCAGTCCTGTATCGGGCACATAGTAGGGCGTAACAATCATGATGCGTTGACTTGCCGTATAGCATGCCATCAATATCGCCGCATAGATTGGATCATCGGCAACATCCGGGCCTGACGGAATGATCTGAACACGGCTCTCTCCTTTAGGTTGTGTTCGAGAGATCTCCGCTTCATTATCCATCGGTGTATGGGTTGCGAAATGCCAGTCTGCATCAAAAATTGCGCCATAAGTAGACACAACAGAGCCTTGCTGGGTGAAGCTTAAATCTATCCAGCGATTGTTTGCACTGTCAGGGGCAAAATATTCAGACACCAGATTGCGTCCACCGGACCAGACTTTTTCATGATCGACAATAATCATTTTTCTGTGATTTCGTAAATTCGTTCTACCACGAAGCGGGCGATGAAACACCGGAATAAACCAGGCGATCTGACCACCATGCCTTGCAAGCGGTAGCAAGCTCTTTTTAGGTAACCAAAATGAGCCGACCCCATCAAGTAACAGCCGTACCTTAACGCCTTGAGTTACTTTATCTTCCAGCAGAGAGAGTATCTTCCTTCCGGCTCGATCATCTGCCAGTATGAAAATGGCAATATCGATGCTTTGCTGTGCCCCCTCCAACAACTCAAGTAATGCCTGCCAGGCCACCACCCCATCCTCATGAAAGCGTACAAAATTACCACCGCTGGCTGAAGGAATACCAAGAGAGATCAGCAATGCGTTCATTGAATGACCATAATTGTCGGGGGTATCCGGCAGATCCAGTTGACCTTTCTGCTTTATACGGGTTTTAAGCTTCCGTTCTCCAAAGGTAAGGTAAAGTGGAATACCAATAACAGGTAAGAAAATAATAACTAAAAGCCAGCCCATTGATGCCGATGGTATGCGCCGACTGCGTAAAATCTGGGAAATCAGTAGCAGTGTCAGCAAAACACCAATGACAGTAGCGCTATGCAGCAAGGCAACCCAGACAAGACTAAATGGTTCAATACTTTCAAACATGTTACTTGCCTGCACCATGGGATAATTTTTTATATCGATACCACCATCGAACCAACATCACCAGAATAATGACCAGCAACAATTGCTCGATATGTTTGATCCGACCAAAGAGCTGTTCGGTGCTAGCACCAACAAGATAGCCTACACCCACAACTGCCATCGCCCATACGCTTGCACTGAGACTATTGAACAACGCAAAACGCATTGGTGAATAGCCATTCATACCCAGTAACATCGGGGCGGCGATACGGGAGCCATAGACAAAGCGGGAGCCAACAGCAATCCAGTCAGACTTTTGTTTCACCCAAGGTCGCACCTTGTCTGCCTGTTTCACCAGTTTCGGAAATCGCGATAAAACACCCTGCCCATAGCGACGCCCGAGATAGAACCAGAATTGGTCTCCGGTAAAGGCACCCAGGGCAGCCACCATGATAGTCAATTCAAAAGATAAAGTACCTTGATGGTAGAGCACACCCACCAGAAGAATAACAGTTTCACCCTCCAGTACTGCACCAACAAAGACAATAATCAAACCATAGTGCGAGAGGAACGAATGAAAATTCGTAAAAAGATCAATCATGAAGGCTATTCTACCGGTACCTGATGATACCCTGATCTTTTATGTCTCTCCCGAAAAAAAATAGTAACTATTATGCCTATCACTATGATTAACAAAATCCACAAGTACTCTTCGATGTAGGCGGCAGTAATGGCTGAGATGAATATCAACAGACCGACCAGACTGAAATGCCAGTTGAGACGATAACCATCGAGGAATGTCGCTAATCCCAGCACAACCAACAGCACAAGACCTGTGCTTTCATAGTTCAGTCGGCCTGCATTAAGCAACAGAAATATTCCAGCAACTGCAACCCCTGTAGCCGTCCAATGAATCAACTGCTTGCCCAGCGTCTTTAGAATAGGCAAACCAAGACAATGCGCTCTGGACCACCCAATAGCCAAGCCTGAAAGCGCTAAAACCAGCGTCATTACACCCCAATAACGGTGACTTTGTAACGGTGCATAGTCGGTAATACCGACACCCAGTATGGATAGAATAAATGCTACAGCCAGTGCAATTTTCTCCACCGGTAACTGCCCTGCACCAGCAGCTAGAACAGGAGACTCATTCTTATCAGTTTTCATACTTACTCCCCCTCAGCTATATCATCAAACCGAAAGATGTTTGAGTAACACACCCTTGTTTGATTGAACGGATTTCATTTCAAGTCTTGGATTATGATATTTTTTCATAGTTATACAACCTCATTAATAGTGCACACCGCTTCAGTGTATGACTGTTACTAATAAACCAGCAAGTGCGAGAATCGAACACCCCGCCAGTAGCACACTGACCACTTTTGCTACCCATATAGGCATTACCTCGATATTGAGATGCGCCATGCGCAAATGGGTATGACTGTACCGCCAAGCTGCCTGTAGAAAGGCCACTGCAGCGAATAGGATGAGCACGGTTGATATTGTCAGAAGTATCCATAACGGCACCACATCTTTCAGGAATTTAGCTACTCCCAGCCCGGAAACAAGTGCTGTCAAACCGGTTCGAAGCCACGCTTGATATGTCCGCTCGTTTGCCAGAACAGTACGATCCAGTGCCAATGAATTTCTATCTGTCTCGAGTATTTCTAACTTCATAGTATTTGACTCAAAATAAGTTACTTCAAAGCAGTTACGCTTTCTTTTTCACGATAATGGCGATGCGTAAATTAGCTTTTAAAAAAACGCTTTTCCACATTTTCAAGCCCTGAAACAATCTGTTTACGTACCGCTCTGTCATTAACTAAACGCAGCAATACCTCAAAGATAAATGCCACAAAAATAATACCTAAAATATAGTAGACGATATAGGGCATCAACTTTAATGTGTAATCAATAGCAAACCATGCTGCTCCGAACGCCCCAATGACAGCTATTAATATCAACCAGAGATTACCGCCCGTCTCCTCGCGCTTAAACAGATGCCCGGTATGAGTAAACCCCTGAATCAGCAGCACGGCAATTGCCGCGATGGTGGCAATTTGCCCCAAATCAAAAAACAAAATCATCGGCACAATCAGCAATGCAGAAATAATAAGACCTTCCGTATTATGAAAAATATGGTAGTCATACTCTTTAGGAAGATCACCTTCTTTAGCCAGCGTATAACTAATCTGCGTAACAGCGTAGAGCGTAGCATTAATCGCAGATGCCGTTGCCAGTAGCGCGGTCGCTGCCATAATCTTGAATCCCCATGATCCAAGGGCAGGCCGGACTGCTTCAGCAAGGGCAAAGTCCTTATCTTTGATAATCGTATCCAATGACAAGTTACCAAACACCGCAATGGAAACGGTAATATAAAGCACCGCAACCAGTCCGATAGCCCAGAACATTGATCGAAGCATGGTACGACCTGGGTCATGCATATCTTCAACACTGTTAGTAATCACGCTGAAACCTTGATAAGCAAAAAACGTCAGCCCTAATGCGTAAAAAACATGAATAAACTCTGGTGCCCTATCCACCGCCAAGTGAGACGGCTCAATAAAAAATAGTGCTGCCACAGTAAAACTAATCAATGCACCCAGTTTGATAATAACGATAATATTTTCTGCTTTAGCTACCATTGCCGCACCAGCAAGATTGATGAGTACAAAAAAGAGCACGATACCCACCGCAAAAACGTTGGTGTAAAAAGAGCTTACACCGCCACTCATATATGTCGTGGCATATGTACCAAAAGCCTTGGCCACAGCAGCAAGCGCCACCAGCTGTGCGAAATAAAACAGAACCCCAAGCGAACCGGAGAAGAACCCTTCTCCATAACTCTGCGTCAGGTATTCGATGATCCCTCCACGACTGGGATAACGTATAGCAAGTTTGCTCAAGGAATAACCACACAGAAACGCAATGATGCCACCAATCAAAAACGAAACCGTGACAAGGTTGCCAGCAATCACGCCTGCCTCACCAATCACGATGAAGATCCCCGCGCCAACCATGGAGCCAATCCCCAAAAAGACCGCACTCCAGAGACCAAATGCTTTTGCTTCAGATACTTCTTGCACAACTGCTCTCCTATCCAGTGTTGATTATAACTGTATAATAATCAGTAAATATAAGTACTACTGGAGCCTGGTTGCCTCAACAAACAGATGTCCAGCAGCACAAATTACCGTTTTAAATTGGCTGTTATGCTGAATCGAAACAGGGTTTCCATAAACCATTCTCCATTGCACGATAGTCCTGAGAGAAAAAGATGTCTGCAACTCTGGTTACAGTCAGAACTGTCTGACCCACTCCTGCGCCATTTCCAGACCAGTCTCGCCCATTAATGACCATCACTAAACAAAATTCCGCAGCCCCGATCGCATCACATGCGGGCCTGCTCTTATTTTCGCGCCAACTGCGCCTCCACTTCCAGAATGTGGCTAGTGGTAATCAACACAGTGTCAGGGTTAAGACTCATGGAGTCGACACCGATCTGCACCAGATACTCGGCCATCTCGGGATAGTCGGAGGGTGCCTGGCCGCAGATGCCCGAGTGGCGACCATTGCGTTTTGCTCCCTCCACCGCCAGGCGAATCATCTTCTTTACGCCGGGGTCGCGCTCATCAAAATCAAAAGAAATGATTTCCGAGTCCCGATCTACACCCAAGGTAAGCTGAGTCAAGTCATTAGAACCGATGGAAAAACCGTCAAATAACGCAGCAAACTCGTCTATCAGGATGACGTTATTAGGAATCTCGCACATGACATAGACCTCCAGGCCATTCCCGCCGCGTTGGAGACCGTGAGCTGCCATGGATGCCAGCACCTTTTCGCCCTCTTTGACCGTGCGGCAAAACGGGATCATCAAGATCACATTGCCCATTCCCATCTCATCGCGTACCCGCTTCATTGCCACGCACTCCAGGGCAAAGCCTTCGGCATAGGCCGGGTGGGTGTAGCGAGACGCACCACGAAAACCAATCATGGGGTTATCCTCCTCCGGCTCAAAAAACGACCCACCCAGCAGCGTGGCATATTCATTGCTCTTGAAATCGCTCATGCGCACCACGCAGGGTTTCGGATAAACCGCCGACGCAATAGTGGCGACGCCTTCAGAAAGTGTGTTGACAAAAAATGCCTCCGGGCTCTCGTAGGCCGAGCTGAGGGCAGCGATCTTTGCCCGCGTTGCCTCATCCACCTTCTCTGGATGCAGCAGTGCCATCGGGTGCACCTTGATGTATTCATTGATAATAAACTCCATGCGCGCCAAACCAATGCCATCCACCGGCAGCGAGGCAAGGCTGAAGGCCTGATCGGGGTTACCCAGATTCATCATGATGTCGGTGTTGGGGTGCCCCAGCTCGCTGAGGTCGGTCTGCTGAATCTCAAAGTTCAGCGCACCATCGTAGATATTACCGATCTCACCGTCGGCGCAACTGACAGTGACCAACTGATTATTTTTCAGTACTTCGGTGGCGTTGTCAGAACCCACAATGGCGGGGATGCCCAGCTCTCTTGAAACGATGGCTGCGTGACAGGTACGCCCACCCCGGTTAGTGACAATCGCGGTGGCAATTTTCATCACTGGCTCCCAATCCGGCGTGGTGGTATCAGCCACCAATACGTCACCGGGCTGAAAATCACTGAGCTGCTTGACATCATCGATGACACGCACCTTGCCAACGCCGATTCGGGTACCGACCGCCTGACCCCGCACAAGCAGGTTCGATCTTTCTTTGAGATGATAGATTTCAAGCATGGTTCCCCGCTTTTGCGAGGAGACCGTTTCCGGCCGCGCCTGCACCATGTAGAGCTGACCATCAGTACCGTCCTTGGCCCACTCCATGTCCATGGGCTTGTAATAACCGGCTTTAGCAGAATAGTGCTTTTCTACTTTGATGGCATAGTCGGCCAACACCATGATATCCTCATCAGTGATGCAAAAGTGGCTGCTTTCCTCAGCGCTGGTGGCAATGTTTTTGGTGTATTCCACCGCGATATTGTTTGTATTGAGGGCCTTAGTGAAAACCATCTTTTTCCCTTTTTTACCCAGACGCCTTTTCAATACAACGCGATGGCCTTTGCTAAAGGTCGGTTTGTGAACAAAGAAGCTGTCGGGGTCAATAGTGCCCTGAACTACATTTTCACCTAGCCCCAGGGCCGCATTAATAAAGACCACATCCTTAAAACCTGTTTCTGTATCCAGCGAAAACATCACGCCACTGGCACCGATATCACTGCGCACCATTTTCATGACCACAACAGACAGATCAACCTTGTATAGGTCAAAATGATTGTCGTATTTGTAATGAATAGAGCGGTCGGTAAAGTTAGAAGCCAGACAGCGTTTGTAAGCGTCAAGCAAAGCATCTTCACTGCTGATATTGAGATAAGTATCATTTTGGCCAGCAAAAGAGGCTTCAGGGGAATCCTCCGCAGTCGCCGAAGACCGAACCGCCAAGGAGATATTTTCACCATATTCTTGCTTGAGCTGGGTGTAAGCACGCAAAATATCCACCTTCAAACCATCAGGCAATTCACAGCCGTAAACAATAGCCCGTGCCTGTTCACCCCGCGCCTGTAGATCTTTAATATTGTCAGGATCAAGCCTATCCAGTGCCTCATGCAGTAACTGCCAGGCATTATTGCGTTCGAGCACATCACGGTAGGCCGTCGCAGTGACAGCAAAGCCGTTCGGCACGCGTACCCCCTCGACCGTGAGGTTTTGGTACATCTCCCCAAGGGAGGCGTTTTTGCCACCAACCAGGGGTACATCGTCAATGCTAAGTTCATTGAACCAGCGGATAAAACTGTGTGAATCGGTCATGGACTTTTCCTTTTAGATAGAGTTAGGCGTCGTCACCCGCATCTTTAATAATGGATTCCGGATTAGTCAAAGATAGCTGGGCAACGCCTCCAGAAAACGCGCCGCGCTGTGCGCAATTCGCGTAACACCGGCCGCATCAGCTCATCGGTCTGTATGCAGCCCTTGACCAAGGCCGCTTCCAAAGCCGGCGCCTCAAAGAATGGGGAAACGGTCAGCAGGGCAATCCAGCTTCCTGCACATCCACCACCGCTACCGGCAGCGGAGAATCACCGCAAGCCTGGGTGACAAGGGCGTGGTTTCAGGCATGGTGCACGGTCACCTGTTGTGTTTCGCCATGCAGAACACTACAGGCGCGTTCAACATCCCGGCGTTCACCATGGAAAAGCAACAAAAATTTTTCTGCCTTAATCGCCTGTTCGTACTCTTTTATACTGCCCCTTGGTACACCTACAATAAAAAATGCAGCACCGGGCAAACTAAAACTATCACCAATCTCAACGTCGTCCAGACCACGTATCATCATATTGACAATTTGGCCCGCTGCCACCAATGGTCCAAAATCAGGCTCCCAGAAAAAGGCTGAACCGGCCAACTGACTCCACAAATCATCCCAAAATCTACCCTGTTGACCCAAAAAGTATATCCGATCTTCAATACCATAAATGCCTACCGGGCATTCTTTACCTTGACAACCTCTGGCGATGACCGACACTTGCTGAAGATCACAGCCCACCATTTGCAGTTCTCCAAGAGCTTGCTTAACGGCACCAGAGTCTGTGTAAATCACAACACAACAATTTTTTGTCACTATCACTTTCCTCTAAATAACTAATCCCGCCAGGCGGAATTTGCCAGTTTCAGTCATTCAGGCCAGTGTGATACAAGGATATAAAAATGGCTGTCACCTGGGTGACAGCCACGATCACACATGTGACATGTGGTGGAAAACATCATGTGGAACTGCAAAGAATTCAGGCTATCTTTATTTTCTTTTCCACGTGATGTTTCGCATCATCGGCACAGGCTTGCAGTGCTTCAAGTTCAGCGACCTCCATGTGAAATTTCTGCTTATGTAGTATGCCTTGCTTACGCCAATGTTGAAGATGTCGGTTTACCACCTGACGCACTGAACCTACCATGCGTGCCAGACCCTCATCGTGCAGATCGTGTATCAGTTTGAGGTCGTACATACCATCATCGGCATGAGGGTGGTGCGGTACAATGTGACGCAGTATCAGCCGAGCAAGTCGTGTCATAGTGTCGTGCAAGACAAGCTCAGTGGCCAGGTCTTCCATCTGGCGCATCTGCTCACCCAGGTAAGGCAGGAAATTGCGGTTGAATTCAGGATGCCGATCTATCCAGTCACGGGCTGCCCCTATCGGCACGGACATCAGGGCAACGTCATCCAGCGCCATTGAAACCATTTCATGCGGCTTTGTATTTAATAGCGTCACTATATCGATGCCATCACCCGGGCCGAGTATATACAATGTAATGCTTCTGCCTGTTTGCGGGTTGATGCGCATGACATCAAGACGACCTTCGATCAACAAAAAAAAGCGTTCCTGAAAAATATCCGGATCCAGATGCACGCCCCTGCGCCAGGTGTCACGCCGGAACAACGACAACATGTCATCAAGCAAGTTCTCGGCAAGTCCGGTAAACAGCGGCGACCGGGATAATACTTCTTTACAATGATTGTAATAAACCGGATCCCTCTTCATTATGAGTATCTCCCATCGGCTTGCATTAATTTAAAGAACAGATTGTTCTCACTCTTCATCCTGAAATCATGCCACATTGCGTTAAGAACACATATGCATGCCTGATACCGTTTAACTCGCGCTAACTACAATTTTTTACCCTCCATTGAGATCTTTAAAGTATAGAAGGGATGCTTATTCAACACACAACTAATGCGATGTTTTTGGGATCCTTGCAGTAAATTTTCCACTTTTCAGTTTTACGTCCATTTTATCTGTATCGACTGAATCAGGTAAACGAAAGGATCTGTAAAAGTTTACCTGTTTCGATATTGTCCTGGTTGTGCCTTTTTTCTTGCTGCTGCTTTTCTCACTGTGGATACCACCAATCTCGACTATACCATCCCCGACCTTGATTTCAATTTCTTCGGGCAAAAAGCCTTCTAAATCACCTTTAATAACAACTTGTTTTTTATCATTTTCCAATCTCAGATCAATATCGCTTAACACTTCCGATTCAGCTTTCAACCAGTCTGACAAGGCATCACCTTCATGCGGGTTGCGATCATGAAAAATACGACTAGCATGCTCTCGAATCATATCCTGGATATGGTTAAAGGTTGTAAAGATACCACCATTTTTATGAATTACGGGCAGTCCCGTGCTTTTATTCGCTGACATTTTTAACACCTCTTCAAAGTAGTTATAAAAAACTGAATTTACACCATACAATCTGTATACATGTGCTATTGCGCAATACACATATGGAGTGTGCCTTAAACCTGCTGGTTAACTGCAATTAATACCATCCGGCAAAACGAATCAGGCAATAGCGCCAGACAACATTCTATTCTGATGAACTAATCGCACCATTAGAAATTACCGTATTGGTAATATCTGAATAATGCTTAAACAAAAATAGCTTGTCTGTCACTCAAGTGACACAGACAGCTCAATCGTGACCTGCGGCGATAGAAAAGATTTTGATGATCTTGTTCTGTGCAATATTGAATTGTGCATGCTGTAATTATTATTATACTGGTTGTTATTTGTCTGTTGCTGTCACCTAAGTTGCATCCCTGTCGTGCCCATTCAGGGTAGTTTGCAAACAGTTAAATAAATTGATTACTACAAATGACCCCAATTAATAAAGCTTGATACGATGCCTGCCTTTTTACCTCGCCCGTTACCCCAAGGTCTGGAAGCACTGACCGAGTTGGCTCTGGACATGCGCTGGACCTGGAGCCATAGCGCTGACACCCTCTGGTGCATGCTTGATAAGGATGCCTGGGAGCGTACTGAAAACCCATGGATACTATTACAAGATGTGCCATACCAGCGCCTGCAACAACTCGCAAATAACACACCGTTTTGTCAAGAACTGAAACGCCTGTCTGATGAAAGGGAAAACCACATGGCCGATCCCGGCTGGTACGGCCAGGCACAGCCACATATCGAACTTGGCAAGATTGCCTACTTCAGCATGGAATTTGGTCTTGGCGAAGCCTTGCGTATTTACGCCGGTGGTCTGGGCATTCTGGCCGGGGATTATCTCAAGACTGCCAGTGATCTCGGGCTACCCGTTGTCGGTGTTGGCTTACTCTACCAGGAAGGTTACTTCCGTCAGATGCTCGATACCAATGGCCGCCAGCTAGCAGAAGAACGAACCACACTGGCATTGGGGATCAAGTCTAGTTTGATGCCTTTTGTTATTCGCAGGCGTTCGATTGCCTGGGCGCAGGCGGTGACATACAGGTT
>VAPM010055190.1_pt1 | contig 17890 bp, 18 predicted proteins | sample 3395091 | NCBI WGS metagenome assembly VAPM01 (sample SAMN08290445, study PRJNA428436) | hydrothermal vent metagenome | isolation source: Deep-sea hydrothermal vent chimney 3 | place: Pacific Ocean: Juan De Fuca Ridge | reverse complement strand
GTTTCAGGATTTATTTCTGATTGTAAAAAACGGGGCGTCCGTTGCGTCCGCATCGTACACGGTAAAGGACTGGGCTCGAAGAACCGTGAGCCTGTCTTAAGGAATAAACTGCGTGGCTGGTTAATGCAAAAAGATGAAGTCATTGCCTACGCCCAAGCCAAAAAACAAGATGGTGGCAGTGGTGCTGTAATTGTATTATTAAAAGCCTAAATAATCGACGTAAAGAATAATAAAATAAAACATGAAATTTTCAATACTTATCACAGCAATAATCTTATCGATATTAGCTATTGTTCTCCTTAAAAATAAAAGCAGTAATAATAACGCGACCAACTTAAATGATTCAGACTATAAAATAATAAAAGCACTAAAAGAAAATGGTTCAGACTTATCAAAACCACATTTAATAGACTTCTTTTTCGACTTTAATGCAAATGAGCAAGAACAGGCAAAAACAATTGTCAATATTGTTAAAAAAGAAGGTTTTAGTTGTAATCTACATAAAAACGATGATGGAACCTATACTATCCAAGCAAATAAATCATTAATTCCAACATTGGAGTCTATGCAAGCGATTACTCAACAATTTAAACAGCTAACAAAAAAGAATGGTGGTAAATACGATGGCTGGGGAACTGAAATCGTAAAATAAATTCTGAATTAACGTTACCACTCTATTAAAATATCACATGGAAATAACAAGAAGAATATTTGTTCTGTTAATAACGGCAAGCTTTTCGGGCTTTATGCTGTGGCATATCGTTTATGGAATCAAAAATGATGAAATTCACCATTCCAATAGCACTCAGGTATGCAATAGAAAAGATAAACCATTGATGTTCTGGTCTCTAGTCATTTTATTTATGTTTTTTGCATTGGCTTCTTTATGGCTTGGTTATAGATCGTTGTTAAATTGAAAATAAATGGATGCTAACTAAAAAAATAACTCTTAGTAATATTACCTTATATGTAATGCTAATTAGTGGAAACGCATCCCTACTATAACGCAATGCCACCGTAAGATTAAATTGAGAATGTTAACTAATTGAATGAATCATGACTGAAACAAAAGCTTTATTTACATTAATTGCAAAAGCCACAATCAATGGAGCGATTATCGGTCTATGGGGAATTGCTTTACGCTATTATTTTAAGCCTCCGATTTTAGCTTACATGGGATTAATAACTTTCCCAATAATAATCATATTAATTCTTAGATTTGTGTGGGGATTTAAATTTTCAAAAAAATCATATAGTAAAAAATAAATAAATGTTATCGAAAAAAATATTTCTGACAATGCTAGCCTTATTCGCAATGCTCGTTAGCGGTTGCGTCAATCATCATCATGCAAATACATTCGATTTGGGCGCCATCAGTGCAGATTTAAATGAGATGGAAAATCTTAAAATTGGTAATATACCCAAAAGACAATGGTCTTCCGTAATAAACAAACTAAAACCTAAAAGCATTACCAAAACGAATGATGGTATTTATATAGAATTAGATGCCTTCATGACAGAAGAAAGTGGTCTATTTTACCCACATCGCGAGTCAAAAGTTAGCCTACCAATGACGGACGACCCAAGCTTCAAATTATTAGGTAATAATATATACAGTTATTACATCAAGGGCTAACAAGTAGCAACGTGTTTCGCACGTAACACAATACGTAAATTAAAACACTCAAGATAGTTACTTGTTCACGTTTTTAGTATATTTAGTGAGGTTTTAGTATGAGAAAAGTTGAAATACAAGCCCTACCCTGTGACGAAGCAGGGATACTTCATTTGCGTGTGTCTGCATCAAATGCAACCTTTTCTGGGTTAGTGGAAATTTACATAAACCCAGAAAAATTGATTGAATTCAGTATTAACCTTATGAAATTTCCTATTAAACTAAATCACATAGTGAGTTTTGAGTACGGCAACGCATCTGGTGAGTATCCATACCACTTGCTATTTGAAGCCAAAACCATTGATTCAATTGGACATTCAGCGCTGTTTGTACAAATGCAATCTTTTGCTAGTACCCAAGAGTGCGCGTTTGCAAAGTTCCATATCCATTCTGAGGTTGCCAGCCTTAATGCATTTGGTACAACATTAAATAATTGGGTTAAAGAACCTAACAAGCCACTTGTTTGGCACCCCAGTGCCTAATGAATCTCTGCTACACGATAATATACAACTCATCATATTAAGTTTATAGGGAACGAGGCTTAGCATTAAAATAACAATTTTACGGCATGGAATACCCGACTTACCCGAATGGGGAAAGATACATACTTCAAAAATGCCAGAATGGATCGATGCTTACAATGCTGCTGGCGTAAAAGACAGCGTCAGCCCACCCGTCCTGGAAATGATTAAAAATTCAAGTCATCGATTTATAGTTTGCAGCGACCTTAAACGTTCGATACATTCGGCAAAAATTATCGGTTATCAATCACCCCATTTAGTCGATGCGGTTTTCCGTGAGGCAGAACTTCCGACAATCCAAATCCCCTTTATCAGGCTAACACCGCATCAATGGAGCATGGTTTTTAGAGGGCTTTGGTTTATAGGTGTTTCAACTGATATAGAGCCATTAGCAGCATTCAAACAGCGTGTTTCTAGTGCAGCTGAACAATTAATTAAATCAGCAGAAAAATACGACTCAGTATTATTAATTGGTCATGGCGTTGTTAATCGCTTCATATCAAAAGCGCTTATTTCTAAAGGCTGGGTGGGTGAAAAAACACCTAATGGCAATCTGTATCCTGACTATGAATATTGGGAATATGCCAAATACACAAAATAACATACAAAAGACACAAACAAAACTATTCCCCCGCTAAAAAACCGCCACTTTGCCGTGCCCAAAAGCTAGCATAAAGTCCTTTATTCTTAAGTAAGTCTTTATGGCTACCTTCTTCGACTATTTTGCCCTCATCCAGCACGATTAATCTGTCCATAGCAGCAATGGTCGATAACCTATGCGCGATGGCAACAACGGTTTTACCTTGCATGAGTTTATATAGACTTTCTTGAATCACTGCTTCCACTTCACTATCTAATGCGCTTGTGGCTTCATCTAGCAATAATATAGGCGCATCTTTAAGCATGACTCTAGCAATCGCAATACGTTGGCGTTGACCCCCAGAGAGCTTAACACCGCGCTCACCAACATGGGCATCGTAACCAACACGTCCTTTTGCATCGCGTAAGCTTAGAATAAAATCATGTGCTTCTGCCAACTTTGCCGCTGCAATCATATCTGCTTCTGTCGCATCAGGACGGCCGTATAAAATATTATCGCGTACGCTACGATGTAATAAAGACGTATCTTGTGTCACCATGCCGATTTGAGCGCGCAAGCTATTTTGTGTAACCTCTTTTACATCTTGCCCATCAATTAAAATTTCACCTACTTGTACTTCATAAAAACGTAAAAGCAAATTAACAACCGTCGATTTTCCAGCACCAGAACGCCCTACTAATCCGACTTTTTCTCCTGGTTTAATTGATAACTGAAAGTTTTCTAATATCTGCTTTTGATCTGGGTAAGCAAACTCAAGCCGATTAAATTGTACAAACCCCTTTTTAACTTGCAGCGGCTTAGCGTTAGGCGCATCCACAATACTATGCTGCATCGATAAAGTGTTAATACCATCCTGCACAGTGCCGACTTGTTCATAAAGTGAGGTCATCTCCCACATCACCCAGTGGGAAATACCATTTAAACGTAGTGACATTGCCGTAATAGCAGCAACGCCACCCACGCTCACTTGTCCTTTTGTCCACAACCAAAGCCCAAGGCCACCACTTGTAATAATCAGTAACATATTGAGCAAGTGATTAATCGTTTCAACACTACTCACTAGCCGCATTTGAGCATGCACAGTATCTAAAAATTCGCCCATTGCACTTTGTGCATAATCGGCCTCTCTACCCGCATGTGAAAACAACTTAACAGTACTAATATTGGTATAGGCATCCGTAATACGCCCCGTCATGAGCGAACGTGCATCTGCTTGCTTTTGCGATACGCGGCTTAATTTTGGCACAAAATATAACAGCGCCAGTGAATACAATGAAAGCCATCCTAAAAAAGGAACCATTATTAACGGGTTAAACGTACCAACAACGATCACCATCGTCGTAAAATAAATCACAACAAACACCATGATGTCAGCCACAATAAACCATACATCACGTACAGCTAATGCCGTTTGCATCACTTTTGCTGACACACGGCCTGCAAACTCATCCTGATAAAAACTCATGCTCTGATTAAGCATGAGTCGATGGAAATTCCAACGCATACGCATGGGAAAATTGCCTGCGAGTGACTGGTGTTTTAATAAGGTTTGCAAGCCAAGTAGCAGCGTACTTGAAACTAAAATAACCGCCAGAATAAGTAAGGTGTGTTTTTCTAAGCCCCAAAACAATTCAGGCGAAGTGTTACTCAACCAATCGACCACTTTACCCATCATAGCAAACAGCAACGCTTCAAACACGCCTATCATTGCCGTTAGCGTCGTCATACCTAGCAAAAGTGGACGCATGCCTTCTGTGCAAGACCATGCAAATGCCCAGAAGCTTTTTGGCGCTGCTTGCACCTCATGCTTGGGGAATGGATTAATTAATTGTTCAAACCAACGAAACATACTTTACCAAGATTAACTTTAGTTTAACGTAGCTCAATACAACAAACGGCTTCAGCAGCAATACCTTCACCACGACCTGTAAAGCCTAGCTTTTCTGTAGTGGTCGCTTTAATGTTAATTTGTGTCATGTCAACAGTGCAGTCTTGCGCAATGTTAGCGCACATTTTTTCAGTATGTGCGGCTAAACGAGGCGCCTCACAAATCACAGTCGCGTCAACATTACCAACAACATAGCCTTTATCGACTAACAAAGCGACCACATGACGTAGCAATGTGCGTGAATCAATACCCTTATAACGGTTATCTGTTGGCGGAAAATGTTTACCAATATCGCCCAATGCAGCAGCCCCCAGTAAAGCATCGCATATCGCGTGCAGCAAAACATCTGCATCTGAATGACCATCAAGACCTTTATCATGCGCTATCTCAACACCGCCAATAATACATTGACGGCCTTCTACTAAACGGTGAACATCAAAGCCATGTCCGATTCGCATTAATCATTTTCCTTTTTTTTATCAAAAACCATCTCTAGCAATGCTAAATCTTCAGGGTATGTCACTTTTAAATTCGCTAGCTCACCTTGTACTAATTTTGGTTTAAGCCCTAACGCCTCGATAGCCTCTGCCTCGTCTGTTGGCATACCCTCAAAACTACTTAAAGCTTGTTTAAGTGTATCGTAACGAAACATCTGTGGCGTCTGTGCTTGCCATAAATTTTGACGAGAAATTGTGCTTTCTACTTGATTCGTTTCATCAGATTTTTTAACAGTATCTGCAACAGGCATTGCCAATAGCCCACCTACCTCATCTGAATCTAGCGTGCTTAGCAATGTATCCAGCAACTTAGCACTTAAGCCTGGCCGCGCAGCATCATGCACCAAAATCCAGTCTTTCTTATTAACTTCCATCGCCTGCATTGTATTTAATACGGTTTCAGAACGATTAGCCCCCCCTGTGTAATGCAAATGTAACCGGCTATCAGGGTTCACCGTTAAGCTGCGCCAAAAGTTATCTTCAGGACTTAATGCCAGGTGAATACCAGCAATCAGTGGATTGTTAAAAAAAACTTGAATAACATGTGAAATGATTGGTTTTCCAGCAAGCGTTAAATACTGCTTTGGTAATACATTTGCCATGCGGTGGCCAATGCCTGCTGCGGGGATAATTACATGAAATAATGCCATCAATGTCATTCTAGCATGGACCACTTAAACTAACTGCCGCTACATATTTTAAGCAACTAATAAGAGAATCTCATGGCAAAAGTTGATTGTGTAGTTAACGGGTGAAGCACTCGTAATTGAAGACAGACCTAATGTTAAAAACTGACCTCTTATTGAAGGATCACGCAACTGATCCTTCAATTAAACGTTGACTCAATCTTCGGCTGTAGATCCGATTTTATGGATACTTAAATCAGCACCTTCAAACTCTTCTTCAGCATTTAAGCGGATACCGACTAGTTTTTTCAATGTTCCGTATACAATCAAACCGCCAACAACTGCAACCAATATGGCGAAACTAGTACCGAGCAGTTGAGACATAAAACTAACACCGCCCATACCCCCCAATGCTTTTGCACCAAAAATACCAGCAGCTATACCACCCCATGCACCACACAACCCATGTAATGGCCATACACCTAACACGTCATCAATTTTTAAACGATTTTGCGTTACCGTAAAAGCCCAAACAAACAAACCACCGGCAACAACACCTGTTGCTAATGCGCCAAGCGGATGCATAATATCAGAACCAGCACAGACAGCTACTAAGCCCGCTAATGGGCCGTTGTGAACAAAGCCCGGATCATTCTTACCTACAACCAATGCTGCTAATGTACCGCCAACCATTGCCATCAATGAATTAATAGCAACCAAACCAGATATACCCTCTATTGCTTGTGCAGACATCACGTTAAAACCAAACCAACCAACCGTTAGCATCCAAGCACCCAATGCTAAAAAGGGAATATTAGAAGGTGGGTAAGCATGCAAACGACCATCCTTACTATAGCGGCCAGCACGTGCGCCTAATAAAACGACCGCCACCAACCCTAGCCAACCACCCATGGCATGCACAACAACAGAACCTGCAAAATCGTGAAATGCAAAACCGAATTGTGCTTCTAATAAGCCTTGAAATCCATAATGGCCGTTCCAAGCAATACCCTCAAAAAATGGGTAAATAAAACCGACAACTAAAAATGTAGCCGCTAGCTGCGGGTTAAACCTTGCACGCTCTGCTATACCACCAGAAACAATGGCAGGAATAGCCGCAGCAAAAGTTAATAGAAAGAAAAATTTAACTAAGTCGTAACCATTTTTCTCCGCCAATACTTCAGCACCGCTATAAAAATCAATACCATAGGCTATGCCGTAGCCGATAAAGAAATAGGCAATGGTAGAGACAGAGAAATCCACCATAATTTTAACTAAAGCATTAACTTGATTTTTATGGCGAACTGTTCCCAGCTCTAAAAATGCAAATCCCGCATGCATTGCTAGCACCATAATCGCCCCTAGCAATACAAATAAGGTGTCATTAGCTACGGCCAATTGTTCCATTACATCTCCCCTCAACTTTATTATGTTAGCCGCATGCAAAACAACCGATGCAACACTATTTATATGGGTATTGATTCTAAATGGAATTTATATAATATGAAAGTAATTTGCACCAAAACAGCGCGGTCGCACGTGCATTGCACCAAGAAAGACTCTGATTGGTTGGCTTTTTTTACAATATGCTAGCCATATCATTTTTAAGAACGTATTCCTTGGCGTCAGGATTGCCTGCCCAAAAATGATAAAACTCACGTACAACCACTAAAAACAAACGACGATTCTTTTTCACTTCAAACAAAGGCAAGGTTGCATCTAATGTTATACGATAGGCCTTGTTATCTCTATCAGGCGCGTCTCTTAATTGCACCAATAAAATTTTAGCTAGTTTAAGGCGCGTATCGATCAACTTTTGTTCTGCATTTTCAAAACGCAATGCTTTTGTATAAGCTTTAAGTGCCCAACTATCTGTTCTGCCGAATTTTTCTTTGTCGACAGAATGCCACAGTGTTTTAAGTTTTGTTTCTACCGGTTGCCAGCTTAGAGGCAGCGTGTCTTCAGTAACGCCTCGGCTTAAGCCCGCAATCAATTTAATATCATTTGCCCAGAATGGGTAGTACTCGCGTGCAATTAATAGGCTTTCTGGCCAATTAGCTTCAGACATTGAGTCCATTAAAGCCTCTACATGGTCACGATATACGTTACCATTTCGCTCTACGCCAGCAAGCAGAGGCATTAAGTTGTTTAAAAACTCGGTACGCTGTTCAAAAGTTTCAGGCCCAAACCCTTTGCTTTTAAGCAGTTTGATATACACTTCAAGTGCTTTTTGTTCGCGTTCTTGTATTTTCATAAGAATAGTTACTTATAAGATGCTTTAATTCTACTTCATAATGTATTGAAAACTATCACTTTTGATTATAAAAGTTATAATCTAACTAATTTTAGAAAAATAATTCATCATGTTTGAAACACTTTTACTCATTATCCTCATATTAATTTCTTGGTTTTGGTTAGATTCTATTGCTAAACGTGAAATTGCTATCACAGTAGGAAAAGAATTGGCTAAACGCTGTGATTTACAATTACTCGATGAAACGGTTGCTTGCAATAAAATTTGGCTTGCTCGCAATAGTCTAGGACGCGTTCAAATTGCGCGCCTATACCAATTTGAGGTGAGTGCAGATAGTGAGAGCCGCCTCGGTTGTCACTTACAGCTGCTCGGCAAGCAATTGCAATCTTGGGATATTCCTCCCTACTTACAAACCGTTCACTAAATATGGATTACGTAGGTCGATTTGCTCCATCACCAACGGGCCCGCTACATTTTGGTTCTTTAGTTGCCGCCGTCGCTAGTTACTGTGATGCAAAGTCACAAAAAGGTAAATGGTTGGTAAGGATGGAAGATTTAGACAAACCAAGAGAAGTTGCTGGTGCATCCAGCGACATATTGAATACCTTAGAGACGTTTGGTTTTAAATGGGATAGTAACGTACTGTATCAAAGCCAACGCGAAGAGACTTATTTAACCATTTTGCAGCAGTTAAAAGCTAAAGACCTTACTTATCCTTGCACTTGCTCCCGTAAAGAAGTGCTAGACTCGACAAGCCACTTGAGTGCAAAGCATGCAATTTACCCAAAAACCTGCTTAACAAGCCCTATTAAACCTAACAAACCAAGTGCATGGCGCATCAAAACAATTGATGAAACCATTCGCTTCAATGATGCTATACAAGGCGACTTTTCACAAAACCTAAGTCAAGATACGGGTGACTTTATTATTAAGCGTGCTGATGGTCTATTTGCCTACCAACTGGCTATAGTCGTTGACGATGCCATGCAAGGCATCACACATGTGGTGCGTGGTGCTGACTTATTAGAATCAACTGTACGCCAAATTTATATTCAACGTGTTCTAAACTTCCCCACACCTCGTTATGCACACATACCTATCGCTACAAATAAGGCCGGGGAGAAGCTTAGCAAACAGACGCTAGCTACTAGCTTAGATAAACATCAACCTGTTGCTCAGCTTTGGCTGGCGCTAGAGCACCTCAATCAGAAACCACCAATGACATTAAAAACGGAAAACTTAAATACGTTTTGGAAATGGGCAATTGCCCATTGGTCATCCGTCAAAATACAAAAAAAACGCACGATTATAATCTAGTTCTTTTTGCTTGAATTCGAATACTGCGTATATACATCCACAAGCCTGTTAATGACAACATTGCCAACAAGATTGCAATGCCATCCATAAAAACAGAACCATACCGACCAAAAATTCGGCCACTATGTACATCTAGCACTATGCGCTCTAACGATAAGGAGGGTGAAAGTGATTTTTGTAGGTTTTTTGTTATTTTCACAGGTAATATCTGTAACTGAGACCAAGCAATTTTGTCCGAAACAAGCGGTTCCCAACTGATAGCATCTTTAGTATAAAACTGGCCTTGCGCTACCTTCAATACAAGCTGATCATTCAACACGCCTAATTTTAGTATCTCTTTACCTGGCAATCCTACGCGATCTATTTTCTCTACTAGGCGGCCATCCCAGCTATACAGATAGAGAGTATCAGCACTTGCAATAACGCTGATACCCTCCCATATGACAAAACCTAATGGCTTCTTACCTCTAACATCTAACGTAAAATTATTTAAAACCCATTGATCTTCATTTGCTGCAACATAGCCAAGATCAAATATAAAACCTTTAGTCGGCACATCCACTTGCAAACCATACCAACGCATTAACAATGTTTGGTTAATATGCAAACTATCTAAACCTAATTGCCCTGTGTGATTTAGTGCGATGCCCGTTGCTGATAACATTAAAAAGAAAAGAGCACCAAGTACACCTATACGCGCATGCCAATGCCTTACAAAACGAATAATGCGAGTAAGCGTGCTCAATTTTTCTCCGATTTACTTAACTGATCAAAATACAAAGCCAACCTTGCCATACGGCTCATTGCGTGTACCGAAAGTGTAGCACCAGAAATACCGTCTATATGTCGATTTAAAAAAAAATCTTTTTGTAATGCCACACCAAAATACTGCTTAAGAAAAGCTGAATAGCGCACTTCTGCCCCGCGGCTTTCACGATAAGTCAGCACGCGTACTTGAGAAATTTTTCCATCTTCCACAACGAAGCCGGCAGTAATCAACTCTACTTTTCCTATTTCTTCTAGTATCCAAGCAGTTTTATTGCCTTGCTGCCAGTACCTTTGCCTTAGCTGATATGGCGCATGACTCAATATCTTTTCTGCTTTTTTTGCACGCTCTTTTACTAACCATAGTACAGAAGCTTTAGGTATGTCTGATGCAAAATTTTCTGCTAAAAACTGCTCGGTAGTTAAGTATTGTGTATCGGCAAATACTTTCATTGAAAGTGTCATAAAAAATAAAAATACAATGATGCTAAACATCATTACTTTATCTATTAATTTTACATTTTTAATCATTGTCACCAATCCATCTTTATCAACGTATAAAAGCGATGGCGGATACACTATCGCTTTATACAAAAAACTTATATTAAAACATATAGCCCAAACCGAGGTTCAGGCGTTTATCACCCTTGTTGCCATCTGGCTCATCAAATTGTTGATAATCGCCTTTAATCACAACTTGCGAATGTGGCCAATAATTAGCACCAACTGTCCAAATATCATTTTTATTATTTTTGTTGCGTGCTACATTATTGGGCACGTTCGCATGTGTATCCCATTTTTCATAGCGTACAAATGGCGCAAAAGTTTGCTCTCCACTTTTCCATAGATGGTACGCAGCTTCAGCATACCAACCGTAGAAGTCTTCAGCAGCATTAATACCAGTTGCATCCTTAAGTTCTTCAGCATCACTTAAATGGCCTCTTGCATATACAGCGCGCATATCTAATCTATCTTTTTGATAACGTCCATGCACATCCCAAAGGATTAATCTTGCATCCACGCCGTTATTAACATTTTGACCAGTTTCTCCAGTAAAGAAGGCACCGCCAAACGTCACGCCTGGAATGCCGTTATAATTCAAAGCCCCTGAAACAGCTAGGTTTTCTGCGTTAGCCTTACCCACTTTCTGACGACCACCACGCACACCGTCAGCAAAACCGGTTTTAAATTTATTAGCATTTAAGCTAGATGTTACATTGACTTGATAATTAAGCCCTTCGGTTACCTCACCATACAAACCTGCGCCAGCCTCCCACCATGTAGAAGGAATAATGCGTTTTTCTACTTCATTACGCTCTACGCCATAGAAAGTTGGTGGTTCGTGTGTTTCATTTAGGAGCCCCATTGGGATTAAAAACACACCAGCTTTCACGTTGTAATGTTTATTAAGTGCAAAGTCCAAATAAGCTTGTTCTAGCTCAATTTCACCTGTTTTACCATCACCAGCAATCGCATGCTCTAATTCAATTTCAGATTTAAAGCTAATCCAATCATTAAATTTATGCCCAAAAAATAGGACGAAACGATGAAAATCAATTTCATCATTTTTTTGCTTCACCCCTGCAGGTGTATCACCCCTATAGTTGTTGTAATGTAGCTCGCCGTAACCACCGATTGTCGTCCTATCGACAAAGCCTTGAACACCACCAGAGCTGCTTTTTTCAGCTTGGTCTGCTCGTAGCTTAAGCTGTGAAATTTCTTCTTGCAGCAAATCAATCTTATCTTCTATTGATACTGCCAATACATTACTCGAGTTTGCCAGCATGAACATAGCTAAACACAGTGGCTTCATCTTCATCAGTACATCCTTCACATCCAAATTAACAATAATAGTAATGATAATGATTCTTATTTAGAATGTCAATAAATATATATAATACGAATGTTACAATTATCATATGCAAAAAGACGTTCTACACCACTTCCTCTTTGAAAAAACACCCATACGTGGCAACCTAGTTCGATTAAATAAAACCTATACTGATGTTCTGCAACATCAAACACTACCAAAAGTAATTAAAGAAGCGTTAGGTGAGCTCTTGGCTGCCAGCGCCCTGCTTGCCACAACACTTAAAATGAATGGTGCACTTGTACTACAAATACAAAGCAAAGGACTATTGAAACTATTGGTAGTAGAGTGCTCTTCTGATTTGAACATGCGTGCCACCGCTAAATGGGACGGTGAAATCTCAAACAACACTACATTTATAAACTTAATTAAAGATGGGCAGTGTGTCATTACACTAGACCCTAAAGACGGCGGATCATATCAAGGCATCGTACCAATCGAAGGTGAATCGATATCAGAAATGCTAGAAAACTATATGCTGCGCTCACAACAAATAGAGACTAAGTTAGTGCTAAATTGTAGCGAAGAAAATGCTACAGGTATGTTGCTACAAAAGCTACCTGATCTACCTGAACAAGATGCCGATGCTTGGAATCGTATTAGTATATTAGCCGATACAATCACAAATAATGAATTACGCACACAAGCTGTAGCGCAACTATTAACTAAATTATTTAATCAAGAAGATATACGTTTATTTGATGCAAAACCAACAAAATTTCATTGTCGATGTAGCCGTCAAAGTGTGAGTAACATGTTACACATGCTAGGGCATAATGAAATAGAAAACATTCTACAAGAACAAACAAACATTGAGGTTAATTGCGACTATTGCAACTTACAATATCAATTTGACGCAGTTGATATGGCGATGATATTTAATAATGACGCCACGCAAAAGACTAGCAAACTAGCGCATTAACAAAGCAAACACGCTACTCTACAGCTGCTCAATCCCATAAAAAAGTTTGCTAAATAAACTTTTTACATCATCAATAATCAGTATCAATATTGGCACAAGGATAAGAATAACAACAGAGGAAAAAACTATCCCTGTTGCTAAAGAGATCACCATGGGAATAAGAAATTGTGCCTGTCTACTGGTTTCTAACAATATCGGTAACAAACCAAGGCTCGTTGTCAGTGTCGTGAGAAAAATTGGGCGGAAACGTCGCTGTATTGCTAACAAAAGATTATCGTAAGTACTACCACCTTTGTTTTTCTGCTTATTGTAATAATCAACCAATACAACGCTATCGTTAATGACCACGCCTGACAAGGCAACAATACCAAACAGAGAAATAAAAGTAAGATCATGCCCTAAAAGAAAGTGCCCCCATGTTGCACCGACAACCCCAAAAGGAATCGCTGTCATAATCACGACGGGCTGAATATAACTTCTCAATTGCGAACCTAACAAAACATAAATCAGCATCAATGCAATCAGCATGTTCTTGCCTAAACTGGCAAGGTCTTCCGCTTGCTCACGACTTTCTCCTTCGAAGCTATACGAAAGCCCTTGATAGCGTGTTTGCAAATCAGGCAAGGTCTCTTTTTGCAACATATTGATAACATCATTTGGTGTAGTGACTGTATAGTCAACATCACTTGTCACGCTCACAACTAAACGTCCATTGACTGTTTTAATCTGAGAAAACCCAATTTGCTCTTTGATTGTAGCGACTGTACTTAAAGGGACTTGTGAACCATCCGGCATGCGAATGCGCATTTGGCTAAGTGCAGCTAAATCTTCACGTTCATCTTTTGGATAACGTGCATAAACAATCACTTCCGACCTTCCTCGCTGAAACCGCTGCACTTCTAACCCGAAAAATGAAGAGCGCAACTGTCGGCCCAGCTCAGATGGAGACAACCCAATCGCCAAGCCCTCATCAGTCAGTTCAAAAATGAACTCAGTTTTCCCTGCCTCATAGCTATCAGAAACCTCTTTTGTACCATTTATTTTAGAAATAAGCGCTTTCAATTCACCAGAAGCCTTATTGAGCTCACTCTCTTCTGGGTGCGTCAATTCAATCTCAATATCAGGCTCTTCTCCCACCAAAGAACTCTTAAATGCCAACGTTTCAATATTAGGAAAAGATTCTATTTTCTTTCTTATCAACGATTCAATTTCAGCAGCGGACTGCGTACGAAGGCCTGAAGGCACCAGCTGAATCTTAACCTGACCAATATGATTGCCATTTCCAGCGTTCCTCGATGAACTGGCTGGACTACCTTCAGTAGAGCTTTCACCTATGCTAATCGATATACTTTCAAAAACAGCACTACTATCAGATCCGAAATCCTCTCTTACCGCTTCAATTTCTTTTTCAATATTCAGCATTGTTTGCTCTGTAATTTTGAACGGGGTGCCAACCGCCATATTGACATCGATTGTGACGCGATCACTTTCAACTTGCGGAAAGAAAATGAAGCGAATGGTACCTGATTTCACCATAGCCCCAGTCACAATAGCAAACCCAAAAAAAGCAGCCAATACAGCAAAACGCCAAGCCATACAAAAACGCGCAAATGGCATTAACGCTTTATTTATAAACTGATGTAATGTGCTGGTCACTTTTTCACGCATATGACGTACGACACCCTTGCTCCAACGACTTGGGCTAGAAAGGTGGGCAGGCAAAATAAAATAGGCTTCTAATAATGATATGGCCAATATCGGGATAACAACGATAGGAATAACCTTGATAATTTGCCCGAGCGTACCTGTACTAAAAATTAAAGGTGCAAATGCAGCCATGGTAGTTGCCACACCAATGGTTACTGGCGCAACAACAGAACGCACGCCTTGTAAAACAGCATTAGGGTTACCGTTGCTTTGTTCTTGCATTTCAAAAATACTTTCTCCAACAATAATGGCATCGTCAACCACGACACCCAGCACGACAATAAGCGCAAATATGGAGACCATGTTGAGGCTATACCCCATAAAATGAATGACCATTAGGCCACCTAAAAATGAAACTGGAATAGCAAGACTCGTCCAAAAGGCCAGCTTTAAATCGAGAAATAATAGCAAGATTAAAAACACCAACATAAAGCCTAAAACGCCATTACGTAGCATTAAATTAATCCGGTCGTTAAGAACGACTGTTTCATCTTTTTGTAAAGATAACTTAAGGTTTTTAGGTAACGAAACTGTCTTTAAGTAATCTTTGACATGCTTTGCAGTAGAAAGCGTATCGCCCGTGTCGCTGCGAGAAACATCGATAAAAGCAGCAGGCTCACCATTAAATTTACTGATGAGATTGACATCCTCAAACCCGTCGATCACTTTTCCAATGTCACCTAACTTCAACAAAGACCCATCAGGTAACGTACGCATAACAATTTTTTCAAATTCATCACCTGTATATTTTTTCTGTTGCACGCGTAGCAGCACATCACCTTGGTCTGATTCAATTGTGCCAGCTGGAATATCCGTAGAAAAGCGCTTAATAGCATCGCCTATATTCTGCAAACTAAGGTCATACTGCCTTAACGAAGCCTCTGGCACCTCAACAGAGATTTGATAATCCCGTATCCCTTTTAATGTTGTTTTAGCAACACCAGGTAATTGTCGCAAGTCATCTTCTATCGATTCTGCCCAGAACTTAATCGTGCTTTCTGGCACATCACCATATATTGCCAGACTGATAACATTAGGCGTCAGCCTAATTTTTGTAATAATGGGCCTTTCTGCATCCTCTGGCGGAAAATCAGTTAAACCATTAACATTTGTTTCAACATCGTTATAAACATCATCTGCATTAACCGAATCTTCAAGCTCTACATTAACGACGCCACCACTTTCTGAAGCAGTCGATGTAACACGCTTCACACCTTGAATACCGACTAATGCCTCTTCAATACGATTAGTCACTGAATCAGCAATTTCATAGGGTGTTGCACCTGGGTAGGCCACAGAAACCGTAATCAATTTAGGGTCAATTGAAGGAAAGGTTTCTGTGCGCATCGTTGAAACACTTAAAAAGCCACCAACAAGAAAAAGTGCCATCAAAATATTGGCAGCAACATGGTTATGCGTAAACCAGCCAATCAACCCTTGCCGAACATGCTGACCTTCTTCGTTACTCACTAACAGCGCCTTTAACATTAGACAGTACAGCTGCACCTTCAGTCGCACCAGACAAGCGGCTTGTTACGACTGTCATCGCTTCTGTTATGTTGCTAATCGCTATTTGTTTCCCATCAGAATAGGCAACATCGGGCTTCATTGACCTCAGCTTCCCATCTGCATCAATCGTCCAAATAAAGCCATCTTTTTGCAGACACTGCCCCGGTAAAAGCGCTATGTTCTGCAGTTCAGGGCCTTGAATTTTAAGCGTAACAAACACGCCAGGTAGTAAATCTGTAATGGCCTTTCCAAAACCAAAGCGCACAGTCGCAAACCGAGTCTTTGCATCAAAAGACGCTGGGTTTCTTTTTAAAATTCCTTTGTAAACCTTATGCTTACCCAAGTAAGTTGCGCTAATCTTGACATCAGGGTTGTTTACACTCAACAACCATTCTAATTGTTTGTCTTCAAGAGACGCATTCACCTCCAAAGCACTGACATCAAAGGCTTCTCCATAACTTTGCCCAGCTGCCACAAACTGTCCTTTTTCTAGATTTGCAGATAACACGCGTCCATTAAATGGCAATGTGAATCTAGTTCGCCTTAAATCTAACTTGGCTTTCCCAAGTTCAGCCTCTGCCGCTTTAAGGTTAGCTAATGCCTCTGCTATCTGCGGCTTGCGTGCGACAAGGTTTGGCATATCCATGTCCCCATTAAGCTGCTTCCACTCTTCATCTGCTGCCGCACTTTCTGCTTTTTCTAAACTGTAACTAGTAGAAGCTTGTGCAATTTTTGCTTTTAATCGTTGTATTTCTAGTTGCAAATCGCGTGGTTCAATTTGAAATAATGTACGGCCTGCTTTAAACACACCACCTTCAAAGAATTGATCATTAATACTAACCACTCGCCCACTGACTTCAGGCACTATTTTCACGTTAGCCCTCGCCTCAATCACGCCAGTTGTTTCAAATGTAATTCTGTATGGCCCTGGTTTAATCTCACGTGTTTCAACAAAAAGTGCACGTTCACTAGCTGAGTTTTTACCTGTTGGCGTTCTGTTGGTTTGTAACAGCCCAGAAATTACAAACGATGCCACAATAAAAGCCACGACAAAAATAAGTTGTATATATCCTTTTTTTTCATCCGTCAAAGTACTACCTCTGTTTCACAATTATTCGTTAATTTTGCCTCTGCATTTGCCTCATCTTGGAGCCAATCGCCACCAAGCGCCATATACAAAGATACGCGTGCATTCCATTTTAGCTGTTGTATGTTTAACAAGCCTTGTTCAGCAACATAACGCCGCTGTTGAATATCCAAATATTCTTTTAACGTTAATATACCGCGAATATAACGTTCTTGTGATAGCTGCTCGGCTTTACGCAAAGCCGCCACTGATTGTTGCGTATTTTCTAACTCCAAATCTAATTCCTGCTCAGATTTTAGTGCCGTTTCCACCTCACGCATTGCGTTAAGAATGTCTTGTGAATAAGCTGCCACTAGCGCACGTAATTCCGCCTCTTGAATACGTATATTGGCACGTAACTTACCCCCTTCAAATAAACGTGTTGTCAAACTGACAAGAATAGACCCAGCGAGCTGGTCTGAAGTAAATAACCTGCTTGTTTTATTACTACTGAAACCAAGGCTCGCGCCTAAACTAAGGGAAGGATATAAATCAGCAATCGCCACACCAATATTGGCATTGGCTGCTTTCAATCTTAATTCAGAAGCCTTGAGGTCAGGCCTGCGATCCAACAAATCGGCTGGCAAACATAAAGGCACATCTAGCGGCGGT
>VAPM010224230.1_pt1 | contig 17907 bp, 14 predicted proteins | sample 3395091 | NCBI WGS metagenome assembly VAPM01 (sample SAMN08290445, study PRJNA428436) | hydrothermal vent metagenome | isolation source: Deep-sea hydrothermal vent chimney 3 | place: Pacific Ocean: Juan De Fuca Ridge | reverse complement strand
AAATCAATTATTATTTTTTCACGGACTTAATTTAACCTCTCCTATTGATGCTTCTATAATTATTACAGCAGTACCTGTTTTGGTTTTAGTTTTTAGTGCTTTTATGCTGAAAGAAAAAATAACAAATAATAAAATTATTGGAATAATAATTGGTGGTATTGGTGCTTTTTTATTAATCTGGTATGGAAAAAAATCAGGAGGAACAAGTTCTACTTTAGGAAATATTTTTGTGTTTATAAATGCTTGTTCTTATGCTTTTTATTTAGTTTATGTTAAACCTCTAATGAAAAAATACAATCCGATTACTGTAGTAAGCTGGGTATTTTTATTCGGATTTATCTTTATGTTTCCAATAGGAATTAATGATGTTTTAACCACCGATTTTGCTGCATTTACACTAAATACCTATTTAATTGTTGCTTTTGTGGTAATTTGTACTACATTTTTAACTTATTTATTTAATATTTATGCATTATCTAAAGTTTCACCATCAATAAATGGAAGTTATATTTATTTACAACCCGTTTTAAGTTTTATTTTTGTGGGTATTTATGCATTTGGTTTTGGGCATACAGAATATGCGAACGATATAAATTCACTAAAAATAATAAGCTGTTTGTTAGTAATAGTTGGTGTTTATATGATAAGTAAAACTCCTAAAGCCAAACTAGTTTAGTTTTCTTACTGAATTTTCTTGAGGCAATAACGTTTGGTAAATTAGTTCATTTATTGGAGTTTTTATCTTTAATTTTTTTCCTTGATTGACCACGTAACCATTGAAATTTTCTAATTCACTTGGCTTATTCTCCATAACATCACGTTGCATAGAAGCCGTAGTTTTTGGATCTAATTTGTCATAAATTAAAAAAGTTTTATCAATATCTATTTTAGATAAATTGATGTTTTTTGCATTGGCAATTTTCACAATTTCTTTTGCTGTTTTTAACATCAAATTTCTTAAGTAAGTTGAAGTTCTTAATACTCCGATAGGTACTCTTGTTAAAGCGGCTATTCCACTAAACGTACTAATAAATAAGAATTTTTTCCAAATGGCTAGTTGAATATTATCCGCTATTTCATTTTTAAAATTAGCTTTATCAAATGTTTCTTTTATTTTTTTAATTCGATTTGTTTTTTCATTTGAAATTTCACCAAAAATAATTTCAGGCTCATATTCAAAATGGTTTATAATTCCTGGAGATTCAACTTTACTTACTATTCTACATAAACCCGCCAACACATTTTCAGAATTTAAAACAGTCAATAATCTATCTGCATTATCTGCTCCATTTTGTAATGGTAGCACAACAGTTTCTTTAGAAATAATAGATTTAATTTGGTTTGCAACTCCTTCAATCTGCCATGATTTCACCCCTAAAATAATTAGATCTGGTTTAGTTTTAATTTCTTTTAACGAATTAGTAGCTTCTGGGAAAACCCTAAAATTGCCATTAATACTTTTTATTTGAAGTCCCTTTTTTTTAATTGCCTCTAAGTGTTTTCCTCTAGCAATAAACGTTACTTTATTACCAGATTTGGCTAATTTTGCTCCAAAATAGCCTCCAACTCCTCCTGCTCCAAAAACAATAATATTCATAATTACCTTTTTATCAAAAATAGGTAAATAGAATTAAATTAAAAAGATAAATTTACTGAGTTAACAATGGCAATCTGGTCCGCAATCTCCTTTTTTCTTCGATTTAAAAAGGTATTTTTTGACTAGAAATCCAATAGCAAATGCCAAAACGATATAGGTTAAAATTTCTTGCATTAGTTTAAAAATGAAAAGGTTAAAGCTGAAATAATATATGCTAAAGTACTCATTCCTATTAATTGTAAAATTGGCCATTTCCAACTTTTAGTTTCCCGTTTAACAATAGCTAAAGTTGCCATACATTGCATCGCCAAGGCATAAAATATTAATAAAGACATCCCCGTAGCAAAATTAAAGCGTTTTTTACCTGTTTGTTGATTAATTTCACTAGCCATTCTTTGTTTTATAGTACTTGTATTGTTATTATCACTTTCTACATTATAGATAGTAGCAAGTGCACCAACAAAAACTTCTCTAGCTGCAAAAGAACTGATTAAAGCAATTCCTATTTTCCAATCATATCCCATGGGTTTAATAACTGGTTCAATGGTTTTTCCCATCATTCCAATATATGAATTCTCTAATTTATAAGATGCTATTTTTTTATGTAATTCTTTTTTTGAAATGTTTATATTTTTATTATGATTTGAAACAATTTCTTTTGCATTTTTAAAATTAGTTGATCCATTAGATGCTAAAAACCACAATACAATTGAGATTGCTAAAATTATGCTTCCTGCACCTGTTATAAACGCTTTCACTTTTTCAACAACGGTGTAAAATATATTTTTAACAGAAGGCAATTTGTAGTTAGGCATTTCAATTGCAAACAAAGATTTATGCTTAATTTTTAATACATAATTTAATAAAATTGCAGATAAAATTGCTGCGGTAAAACCTAATAAATATAATCCCATTAAGGTTAATCCTTGTAAATTAAAAATACCTAACACGTGTTTTTGTGGAATTATTATTGAAATCAATATGGCATAAACTGGTAAACGAGCCGAACAAGTTGTAAATGGAACTACTAATATTGTAATTAAACGTTCTCTCCAATTACTAATATTTCTAGATGCCATTATAGCTGGAATAGCACATGCTGTTCCTGAAATTAATGGGATAATGCTTTTACCTCCCATTCCAAAACGACGCATAATTTTATCCATTAAAAAAACTACTCGGCTCATATAGCCAGTTTCTTCTAGAATAGAAATAAAAGCAAACAAAATAGTAATTTGTGGAATAAAAATTAAAACACCTCCAACACCTGGAATAATACCTTCTGTTATTAAACTAGTTAAAGTTCCTGCTGGTAAGTTATTTTTAACTAAAACTTTTAAGTCCACAAACATTTTATCAATAAAATCCATTGGTAACGTTGCCCAAGAAAAAATAGATTGAAAAATAAGAAATAACACTAAAGCGAAAAATACATATCCAAATACTTTATGGGTTAAAATTTTATCTAATTTGCTACGTAAATCAGTAGCTTTAGATTTATCTACCAAATATGTCTTTTTTAAAATTTCATTTATTTTTTGATACCTATAAATCGTTTCTTTATGCTGATATCTTTTTATTTGCTCTTTGTTCTCAGTAAATTTTTTAATTTTTGTTTGCTCTGCTTTATTTAAAAAATTACAATGTTGTTGCTGTGTTATAAGTAGCCAAGATTTATACAAAGAAAAATCTGAAAAAATGTTTTCTACTTCTTTAAAAAAATCAACATCAATTTTACCAGAAATATTAGCAATTGGGGTGGTATCCCAGTTTTTATAATTTAAAATTTCTTTTTTAAGATTATCAATTCCTAATTTTTTTCGAGCACTTATTAAAATAATTTCTGATTTTAATTCATCTTTTAATTTATCAATATCAATTGAAATACCTTTGCGCTGCATTTGGTCTTTCATATTTATTACCAAAAGAGTCGGAATTTTTAAATCCTTAATTTGAGAAAATAATAATAAATTTCGTTTTAGATTTTCTACCTCGGCAACCACAACCACTACATCTGGGAAGGAAGAATTATTTTTATTTAATAAGGTGTCTAAAACTATGGTTTCATCTAAAGTTGAAGGATTTATACTGTAAGTTCCTGGTAAATCAATAACTTCAGCTGTAAGTTCTTCTGAAATTTTACATTTACCTATTTTTTTATCAACGGTTATTCCTGGGTAATTTCCTACTTTTTGATTTAACCCAGTTAGCTGATTAAATAAAGAAGTTTTTCCTGTATTTGGATTTCCAACTAAAGCTAGTTTAACAACTTTATTTTTTTTCATTTACAACCTTATAATATTAATTTTTTCAGCAGTTTCAATTCTAATAGCTAAATAACTTCCATTAACTTTTATATATAAAGGATCTTTAAAAGGAGCAACTTGTAATAACTCAACTTCTTGTCCGGGCAAACAACCCATTTCAAGTAACTTTAATGGTATGGCATCTAATGAGAAATTTTCAATAATTCCGCATTCTCCAATCTTCAAATCTGCTATAGTACTTCCCATTATTTATAATAATTCTTAATAATGGCAAATATAATAAATTAGAATCATTCTAAACAATGATAAATATCATTAAAACTATTGTTGTGTTTTTAATAATTTTATATCTGAAATTAACCTATTCATGTCGTTTAAATCAGTACCATCATAGAATCCTCTAATTTGTTTATTTTTATCGACTAGTACAAAATTTTCAGTATGAATAAAATCTTGTAATCCGCCATCGCCTTGGTCAGTTACCACAAAATAACTTTTTCGAGCCAAATTATAAATTTCTTTTTTATTACCAGTGGTAACATTCCATTTAGAGTCTATCACTCCTTTTTGAATGGCATAATCTTTTAAAACCGAAACACTATCAATTACAGGAGTTACCGATAAGGATAAAAATTTTACATCATCATCTTTTAAAAATACTTGTTGTACTTTTTCCATGTTGCTAGTCATTATAGGACAAATAGTTTTACAACGCGTAAAAAAGAAATCTGCAACGTAAATCTTATTTTCATAATCTTTTTGAGTTATGGTATCACCGTTTTGATTTATAAGTTTAAAATCTACAACTTTATGATTGCGATGAATGTGCCATAAACTTTCATCCACTAATTTTGGGTTAACATCCGCAGGATTATAGACTGGTAATTTTTTTGTAGGTATTAAAATTACATAAATTGCATAAATCATTCCAACCGATAAAACAGCCATTAATATTAAAGTAGGAATTGATTTCTTAAAAAATTTTAGATCCATAATTTCTTTAATTAGACCACAAATTTAATATAATTTTATTAGTTAAAATATCTGAATTAAATATTGGAATTAGCTATAAAATTAAAAATAAAAATTGTGCAATTTAAATTTTGATAAAAAATTAATGTTTAAATTTAAAAAAATGAAAAATTTAGAAAATTACGGTGTTCAAAATTTGAGTGCTAAAGAAATTACAGAAATTGATGGAGGATTTATTTGGGTAGAACTTTGGGGAGGTTTTAATTTTGTTAATATTTCTTCGGATATAAATGGCTGGAATGAAGAGTACGGAGTGTAATTATTAAAAAAGTACTAACATTAACAATGTTAGTACTTTTTATAATGTTTATTTTAAAAATTAAACTATGAATAGAAATGATAAATGGTATAATGATAAAATGCTATTAACGCAATTGATTATTATCCCTCCAATATTTTTTTATGGTCTTTACTATACAAACACTTTTCCTTCGCATCAAAAAAAAATAATTACAATCTCATTTATAATTATTTTAATATTAATAGTAAGCTATTTTATTTTTTAAAGAAAGTAACTCCCCAAAATTTTATAATGCTTTTGCTGGAAAAACTCTATCTATTCTAAAACTTTGTTAAATAATCTAATTACTTAATTTATCTGCTTTTACAACTGTATTTAAAACAGTACATTTGTGCGATTTTAGTTATTTAAAAAATATTTATGGATATATTAATAAAAGCAACCCAATTTATATTAAGCTTATCATTTTTAATTGTTTTACACGAATTAGGTCATTTTATACCAGCAAAAATATTTAAAACAAGAGTAGAAAAATTCTACTTATTCTTTGATTATAAATTCTCTATTTTCAAAAAGAAAATTGGGGAAACTGTTTATGGTATTGGTTGGATTCCTTTAGGAGGTTATGTGAAAATAGCTGGGATGATTGATGAAAGTATGGACACCGAACAACTAAAACAACCTGCACAACCTTGGGAATTTAGATCAAAACCTGCTTGGCAACGCTTAATAATAATGTTAGGTGGTGTACTTATGAATTTTATATTAGGTATTTTAATTTATATAATGATAACCTACGTTTGGGGTGTTGATTTCATAAAACCTTTAGATATTAAACAAGGATTTACCATAAACCAAGTATTTAAAGACTATGGTTTTAAAGATGGTGATAAAATATTAAAATTTAATGGTAAAAAGCCTTTAAACGTAACTGATGTAAATAAATTTTTATTTTTACGAGGTTTAACTTCTTTAGAAGTTTTGCATAAAAATGGGAAAACTGAAACCATACAAATTCCTGAAAACATAGGAAACATTATGTGGGAAAAAGGAATAATGACTCCTTTTGAAGTTAGAATTCCTGCTGTTATTAATTCCGTTATTCCAAATTCACCTGCAGAAAAAGCTGGTATTTTAAAAAATGATAAAATTATAGGTATTAACAATAAACCTGTTTATTTTTGGAATGATTTCATTAAAAAACTAACTTCTTCAAAAGGAGAAATATCCTTATCTTTTGAAAGAAATGGTACACAACAACAAGCTAATATTACGCCTAATTCAGAACATAAAATTGGTGTAACTCCTAGTAAAAAAGATGTTGTAACCATACAACATAAAAACTATTCATTTTTAGAAAGTATTCCTAAAGGAAATTCATTAGCCATTTGGACTTTACGTGATTATATTACCCAATTTAAATATGTGTTTACCAAAAAAGGAGCTACCAGTATTGGTGGGTTTATAGCCATTGGCAATATTTTTCCATCTACTTGGAGCTGGGAAGCCTTTTGGAGCATAACTGCATTTTTATCTATAATGCTTGGATTTATGAACTTACTCCCAATACCTGCTTTAGATGGTGGTCATGTAATGTTTACTTTATATGAAATGATTACTGGAAGAAAACCAAGTGATAAATTTTTAGAATATGCTCAAATTACAGGGTTTATACTATTGATTGCATTACTATTACTCGCTAACGGAAACGATATTGTGAAGTTATTTTCTTAAAAGAACTTTAATTTAAAACATAAAAAAATCCTTAGAAATTATTTCTAAGGATTTTTTTTTATAATATTAAGTAGCTTATTTAATGTATATCTGTTTTTAGTCATATGGTTAACACGTCACCCTGAATTTATTTCAGGGTCTCACTTTATTATGTCGATTTATAATCATCATGAGATTCTGAAACAAGTTCAGAATGACGGATATACAACCTATTTATTAGTCAGCTAAAATAATAACTTTATTTTCTTTCATTTCAATAGTACCACTTTTAATAGGTAGTGTATATTCATCTTTTGAAATTGTGAACTGACTTTCAAACTCTTGATTAATAGTAATCTTTGACCCTTTAAACTTAACTTTACCCTCCACTAATAAAGAAACTATTGGAGCGTGATTATTTAACATTTGAAACTCACCATTAATTCCTGGAACAGATACAATATCTACTTCTGAGGATAATAAAGTTGCTTCTGGTGAAACTATTTCTAAAATCATAATTTTTAAATTGATAATTGTCAATTGAATTATACTTCTGCTAACATTTTTTCTCCTGCATCAATAGCGTCTTGTATAGAACCTCTAAGGTTAAATGCTGCTTCTGGATATTTATCTAATTCACCATCCATAATCATATTAAATCCTTTAATAGTGTCTTTAATATCAACTAAAACACCTGGTATTCCAGTAAATTGTTCTGCAACATGAAAAGGTTGTGATAAAAATCGTTGCACTCTACGTGCTCTATGAACTGCTAACTTATCTTCTTCAGAAAGTTCATCCATTCCTAAAATAGCAATAATATCTTGTAATTCTTTATAATGTTGCAACAACTCTTTTACTCTAGTTGCACAATTATAATGTTCTTCTCCTAATATTTCAGGAGACATAATTCTTGAAGTAGAATCCAAAGGATCTACCGCAGGATAAATACCTAACTCAGAAATTTTACGAGATAATACTGTAGTTGCATCCAAGTGAGAAAACGTTGTTGCTGGTGCTGGATCTGTTAAATCATCTGCAGGTACGTAAACCGCTTGTACAGATGTTATAGAACCGTTTTTAGTTGAAGTAATACGTTCCTGCATTTCACCCATTTCTGTTGCTAATGTTGGTTGGTAACCAACTGCAGAAGGCATACGTCCTAATAAGGCTGATACTTCTGAACCTGCTTGTGTAAATCGAAAAATATTATCTACAAAGAAAAGTACATCTTTTCCTTGACCTTCACCTGCTCCATCACGGAAATATTCAGCTATAGTTAATCCAGATAAAGCAACACGAGCACGAGCTCCAGGAGGTTCATTCATTTGTCCAAAAACAAAGGTTGCTTTTGAATCCTTCATTCCTACTTTATCTACTTTTGATAAATCCCATCCACCTTCTTCCATAGAATGCATAAAATCATCACCATATTTAATAATACCTGATTCTAACATTTCTCTTAATAAGTCATTTCCTTCACGAGTTCTTTCTCCTACTCCTGCAAAAACGGATAAACCACCGTGACCTTTAGCGATATTATTAATCAACTCCATAAGTAATACTGTTTTACCTACACCAGCACCTCCAAATAAACCAATTTTACCTCCTTTTAAATAAGGTTCAATTAAATCTACTACTTTAATCCCTGTGAATAAAACTTCAGTAGAAGTTGATAACTCATCAAATTTTGGTGGATCTCTGTGAATTGGCAATCCATTATCCCCAGTTTTAGGTAGGTTTCCTAACCCATCAATAGCATCTCCAATTACATTAAATAATCGTCCATAGATATCTTTACCAACTGGCATTTTAATTTCATTGCCTGTGGCAACAACTTCATAGCCTCTACTTAACCCATCTGTAGAATCCATTGCAATTGTTCTTACCGTATCTTCACCAACGTGTTGTTGAACTTCTAATACTAAAACAGAGCCATCTTCTCGTGTAATTTCTAAAGAATCGTAGATTCTTGGTAGTTCTGATTCTGATTTAAATTCAACATCAATAACTGGACCGATAATTTGTGAAACTTTTCCTGTAACTTTTGCCATTACTTTAACTATTTATTATTTAGATATTTAATCTTATTGAGTTCGTGTTTTTTTTATCGTGCAAATATAGTTTTTTGATTTTGTATTGAAAAACTTTTATAAAAAAAAATAAGAAAAACCCTCTTGGCTAAACTAATAACTAAGAGGGTTTTTTCTATTTAAATTATATCTGTGTTAATTAAGATAAAGTCCTTTGTAATTACCTACATTAACTTTTGGTAAATTAGAACCATATTTTGCATTAATAGCATCAATCATTCCATTGGCTATAATGGAATATCCTCTTGGTGATGGATGTACACCATCTAAAGAAAATCCACCTCCAGTTGCGTAAACAGCTGTAGAGGTTATGCCATTTTCTGTAATTCCAGTTGTAAGCATTTGTTGCATTAAAGCATCTGCATCAAAAAATGCCAAATCGTACTGGGTAGCAAAATTTTCAATGGTTTGGTTATATACTGTTCTAGCTGCTGAAACAGCTGTTTGCTCTTGAGGAGTTAATACCCATTTATCTGCTAATGGAACTGAGACTCCATTAATTAATTGAGGGTTTCCACCTACCATAGTACCCAAAAAGGTTCTAGATGTTAATACTAATAAATCTTCAGCAGTTGCTTGCCTATACTTTGGTAAAGCAGCAAATGCTGGATTTATGGCTCCTAAATCAGTTAAATCTTCATCAATAATAACAACTGCATTTTGTCCAGCAGTAAAATTAATTGTTCTTTTAGCCGCTTCTTCAGCAGTAAATAAACCTAAACCACTTAAAGCTGCTAAAGCTTGTTGAATTCCACCATTATATGGAGCATAGCCTTGATTTACAGCTGCTGCAGTAGCAGCATCTAAAGGAATGGCATTATATGGAACTGTTGTAAAATAAGGAATAGTAGTGATACTTGGTAAATTTACTACAATTCCTTTTGCACCTGTTGAAGTTAAATTTTGTAATAATGCATTATAAGCTCCCATAAATACTTGTGGATCAGTAATATCATTAGAACCATAAGTTGAAGCATCCAAATTACCTATTTGATCTACTCCATCTCCACCTGATGCAGCAAATCCTAATATATCATTAGCTCCAATCCATAGTGAGAAAAAACTTCCATTTTCCGAAACAGCATCGCCAATAACAGTAGCGTTTGAACTTGAAGCCATTCTTGCAAAAAATGGATTTGCTGCTCCTGAAGCAACACCCGCAACATTACCATATCCAGGGGCTAACAAATGAAATATTTTAGCTCCAGGAACTCCCATATTATTATAAGGGCCTGGTTTAATATTACTTACTTCCGTAGAAGGAGTCCCTGAAACTGGAACTGGTGAAGGACTTCCTGATGTAAAAGACAAAATTAACCTATTAGAAGTAATTTGTTGTCCTCCAAGAAGTAACCCTCCTAAATTATCATTCATTAATGGTTGTGTAAAACTACCTCCTCCAGCTAAAGAAAATTGATTAGCTAAAATATTTGGATATGAATTTTCTTGTCCTTCAATAAATAAAGCTCCATCTGAGTAACCTGCAGTTAAAGAATTCCCAACGGAAACATAGTTTGAAAAATCGGCAGACCCACTTGTATAAGTTACTGGAGTTTCAGAAACTTGTGGCGTTTCAACCAATCTTGGCTTCACTAAATAATCTTCATTTTGACAAGAAACTGTAAATAAGATTATTGTAAGTATAATAAATATTTTTTTCATAATTTATAATGTTATTTTTTAATTCTGATTTTTATGGATTAATAGTCCAAGACACATAATATAGAGAACCAACTTGCCCAACACCTGGTGCACTTACATATTCTTTACCTGCTATATTAGCTCCTCCAATTTTAAATATCGATTTAATACTTGATACCGTATAATTAATTTGTGCATCTACTACACTTCGAGGTGCAACTGTACCATCAGCAAAAGTAGCTTCCCATAAATATTTGTCACTCCATCTATAATTTATTTTAAATCCTAAATTTTCAAATAAATTATTACTACCAAAAGATACTTTTACCTTGTGTTCTGGGGTATTAAAACTAGCCTCATAATCTGGATCAGAACTTTGATTAAAATCAAATTTAGCAAAGGTATAATTAACACCAAAATTAAAATGATCAAAGACTTTTGAAGACATACCAATAGTTGCTCCATAAGAAGTAATGTCTGCTGGTGAATTGGTATAAACTTGAAATGGTTTATAATCTCCCTGACTTAATGCCACTGCTGAAGCTGAAGGTGTTGTTGGATTAAAATTTCCTACATCACCATAAAATGGAACAATAACTGTTTTAACTCCAATAAAATCTTTATATTCATTATAATAAGCACTTGCATCTAACATAAAGCTACCAAAACCAGCTCTGTATCCTACTTCAAATGCAGAAATTTTTTCTGGTTTTATTAAGGCAATATTTGCTTTTTCAGGAGCACCTGCTAATACTGAAGCCAACGTAAATGAGTTATCATAAGCTGCTCTACCAGATAATGAAACAGTACTAGCCCCTCCATTAAATAATTGACCTGTGCTTGAAACTAATAATGGATTTGTTGTATATCTATCTAAATTATCAGGTGCAGAACCTACTAAAATGGCTCGTCCAACATCTAAACCAATATATTGATCTTGAGTAGTTGGATTTCTAAATCCTGTTTGAAAAGAAGCTCTTAAATTACGTGTTTTATTTTCTCCTAATGAATAAGAAAGAGATACTCTTGGCGAGTAATTTCCATCGAAATTTTTAGCTTTATCATAACGAATAGAACCTGTAAATTTTAATCTGTCATCTACAAACTTCTTTTGAACTTGCATATAAGCACCGTATTCATTGTATTTAATTGGCCCATTATAATCTGTAAAAATAGTTCCTGAAGAATTTAATGAATATTCTCTCCAAGATCCTCCAATTTGGATATCTGCAAAATCAATTAAATCTCGAAAATTATAATTTACATCTGAATGATAAATTTTTGTATTATCTTTAAATTTAGCTCCAGTTGCTAAATTTGGATCAGAAGTTACTACATCCAATGCATTTTTAAAAGCAGCTGTTCCTGGAACTAAAGCTCCTGCTTGTGCAGTCTGCCTTGCTACAGTTTGTGCTGAAGTATCATCCATAGCTGGTAAACCTGGAATCATACCTAAACGAGCACCAATATATGTTTGAGCATATTCCGTAAACCATTGTGTATCCGATTTCCAGCTTCTATTTAAGTTAATAGCTGCAAATCGACTATCATAAGAATCTCCTGCATCTTCAGAAGTTGTATAAATTCTAGCAAAGAAATTATCTCCTTTTACTTCAAATTTATGTTGTTGCATAAAAAAGTTTTTTAGGCTATATCTATTTGCTCCTTGATAAATAGTATTACCTTTTCCAAATTTTGCATTATAAATAAACTCAATATCATTATCAAAAGGTCTATAATGTAAAGCTATATTTGCTTTTACACTTTCTGCTAGATAACCCATTATATCAACCTCTTTATATCCTGTTCTAGAAACGTAAGTAGATCCTAAAGTTCCTGAAGGCAAACCACTTAATTGATCAAAATTTAAAGTTGTAGCAACCTCATCTCCATAAATATTTAAACCATCATATCCTGGGTTACTTCTAGTTAAAGCTGGATTGCTAAAATCTCTATAATCTGTTGCGTACCAATCCGTACCTTTCAAAAAAGAAAAAGTAGCTTTAGCTGCAAATTTATCACTAAACTTATATGCCATTCGTATTCCCGTATCTATATAATTTCTATCACCTGCTGCTTTTTGTGAGGTTAAGCCTGTTTTTACATATACACTAACTCCTGGATAATCAAATGGACTTTTACTGGTCATAAATAAAATACCATTAAAAGCATTTGCACCGTATAAGGCAGAAGAAGCTCCTGGTAACAATTCAATTGATTTCACATCTAATTCCGACATGCCCAATAAATTCCCTAAATTGAAATTTAATGCAGGTGAAGAATTGTCCATCCCATCTACTAATTGCATAAACCTTGAGTTTGAAAAGGCTGCAAAACCACGAGTATTAACTGATTTAAAAGTTAAACTACTTGTATTAACATCAACCCCTTTTAAATTTTCTAAACCATCATAAAATGTTGGAGAAGATGTGTTTCGTATTGCTCTAACATCTAAATGTTCAACTGATACTGGTGATTCTAATAACCGTTCAGGTGTTCTTGACGCAGAAATAATTATTTCGTCCAAAGCAGTAGCTTCTTCTACTAATTTAATAGCTACCTTTTGGTTCGATTGAGTTATTTCTACATTAACTGAAGAATACCCAATTAATGAAATCCTTAAAGTAAAAGGTGGATTTTGATTAACTTTTAATGAAAAATTTCCATCAAAATCTGCTGTAGCCCCAATTGGTTTACCTACAACTTTAATGTTAGCTCCTGGAATTGGTTGATCTGTTTTTGCGTCTTTTACTGTTCCTGTAATAGCGGTTTGAGCCATCATAACAGTACCAACAAAAAGTACAAAAATAACGCTTAATAATTTTTTCATATTTTCTTATATAGTATTGATTAACATCTGTGCAAATTACAATTTTTTTCTAATTAACAAATAAAAGTACAAAAAAAAGCGAAAAACTAAATTTTTCGCTTAAATTTTAATCAATTAAGTAACAGACTGTTTAATCCGTTTTAAAATTCCAAATTTGCCCAATAGTTTGTCCGCCTTGGTTGTCTTTTACCACAATTTTCCAATAATAAGTGGTAGTAGCACCTAGTGTTGCAGTTGTATAGCTACTTGATGTTTGGTCTGCACTAACTTTCTCACTTTCAGTTAGAGGATTAACCGTTCCAAAATATACATCATAAGTTAAAGTGTCTGAAGCATCGGCATCACTACCATTCCACTGTAAGGTAGCTGTAGTAGTGGTTACTGCAGTATTTAATGCAGGACTTACCAATTCTGGAGCAAATGGGATATAATTGGTAATACCATCTCCTTCTGTATAAAAGTTAAATATGCTTGAATAACTACTAGATGCATTTTTACTATCTGTAGCTTTTACTCTCCAGTAATAGGCAATTCCTTTATCTAAAGTAATTGTTTTACTTGTTGTTGTAGCGGTTTGTGTTTGTACAATATTAGTGAAAGTATTATCAGTTGCTATTTGTATTTGATATGTTATAGCATCTCCATCAGGATCGGTAGATGAATATTGAAAATCTAACTGATTATTAATACACAATAAATTATTGGTAGGGTAAGTTAGTATTGGTGTAGCAGGTGCATTGTTGGTTGGGGTAGGAGGATTATCTCCGCCTCCACCACAAGACCATAATGTTGCTGCTATAACTGCTGTATATAAAAACTTCTTCATGTGTTTATTGTTTTATAAGTTTAAGGGTTACTGGTTTATCTAATTGAACTTTTACAACATATATTCCTGTTGGTTGGTTGCTTATATCTAAGTTTACTTTACCATAATTTACAGGATATGTTCGCTGCGATATTAATTGTGATTGTATGTTGTATATTGAAATTACTACTTGTTTTTCTGTAATAGGCATTGCTATTTCAAAAGTTCCACTACTTGGGTTTGGATATATTACAAAATCGTTCAACAAGCTAATAGATTTAGCATAAACGCCTTCACAGGTTTTTGCCGTTTTTACTTCTAGTAAATCACCATGTTTTACATTTACAGTAAATACAGGAGCACTAGTATCTAAAACTTCTTTCCCGTTAACAAATACTTTATACGGTGCGGTACCTTGCTCTATTTCAACAGTTGCTTTGTTTGCTTTTACACTCGATTTACCTGAAACGGTGGTTCCTGCTACTACTTCTACTATAAAACATTGTTCATAGCTCTCTCCTGTAACGGTAATACAAACATTATAAACATCAGGCGTTAAGTTTTCAAATAGATAACTATTGGTAAAACTTTGTGTATCGGAAAAACTAGTATTAGTTCCTGTAATGGTTACTGAGTAATTATAGTTTTCATTGGCGGTAATACTTAGTTGTCCATTATTTTTAGTTGGACAAGTTTCACTGGTTACTTGGATGTTGAAATTATTTTGTGGTAACATAAAACATCCCGTTGCATCTACTGTTGCTCCGGCTGTAGTGTTTGGACATTGGTCAACATTATTCATTACGCCATCATTATCATCATCTAATTGACTTTCTGAACAACCGTTGGCATCTACTGTTGCTCCTGCTGGTGTATTTGAACATTGATCAACGTTATTCATTACGCCATCATTATCATCATCTAATTGACTATTCGAACAACCTGTTGCATCAACCGTTTCTCCTGCTGGTGTATTCGCACAAATATCATCACTGTTTTGAACTCCATCATTATCATCATCTAATTGTCCATTTGAACAACCATTTGTATCTACTTGTGCATTTGCTGGTGTATTCGGACATTGATCAACATTATTCATAACGCCATCACTATCATCATCTAATTGAGATTGTGAACAACCCGTTGCATCAACATTCTCTCCTGTTGGTGTATTAGCACAAACGTCATCACTATTTTGAACACCATCATTATCATCGTCTAATTGACCATTTGAACAACCATTGGCATCTACTGTTGCTCCTGCTGGTGTATTTGGGCATAAATCATCTGTATCTAGAACTCCATCATTATCACTATCACCATTTGGTTGGTCTGCTGTTATTTCAAAATTATCTACAATCCATCTTGTTGGAACACCATTTGAATAGTATTTAAAGGCAAAATAAACCGTTCCCGTTATGGAACTAATATCTATATCTGTAAAAGTAAATACTTCTTTCGTTGCACTAGTATTTGATTTAATTGGTATCGTAACATTAGGAACAGAAGTCCAAGTGTAATTTACAGGGTTACCAGAACCAACATAATCAGATGAGTAAACTAATTCCAATAGGGATGACCCATATTCTGCAGATGCATAGAAATTAAGTTTTTCGCCTGTATCGGAAGAAAAATCAATAGGTGTTGTTGTAATTAACCAATCTTTACTTGGCACATCTTCTTGATATCCATTCATTCCATACGAACCTGAATTATTTTCGCCATATTGTGGCGAGCAAGTCCAATCTTTATTACTTGCTTCATTATATGCAAAGAATTTTGTGTTGGCACAGTCTTCAAAATCTTCCGTAAATAAAATTTTAGGTCCTATAAGTGTTGTAACAGTTACTGCACTACTTGCTGGTGATAAATTAGAAGCTGCATCTCGTGCTTTTATAGTTACATTATAACTGGTATTAGGTGATAAATTTGTTAAACTTGTTGAAGTTGTAGCTGATGTTTGTAGATAAGTACCATCTAAATAAATTAAATAATCATAAACTGCAACATTATCCGTTGAGGGTGTCCAAGTTACATCAAAAGTTTTATCGGTTATATTGGAGGCTACTAAATTAGTTGGAGTTGTTGGGGCTTCTGTATCAGAACTTCCTCCCATATTCCATTTATCTTCTGCAGTTAAACCTCCCCAAATTAGCGTTGCTAAATAAGGATTATCAATAAATGGATTTCTATTTTCTTGAATTCCTGCTAACGTTTCATTTCTTTTCGCTTCAAAAGGCGAAACAGGATCTTCTACATTCCATTGTAAAAATAAATCAATCATTTTTGGATCTATTGTGTTTACAGTTCCAAAACCAACAGAGGTTGGAAAACATTGAGTTTGTGAAATTTGAGAGCCATCTCCATGATATTCCATGTACATGTACATCACGGAACGTGCAACATCACCTTTCCATTCATCTCCTGGAAACCATCCACCATTAGTACTTTCAATATAAGATGGTGTTCCGCTACCATCTGTAAATTTTCTATTACTTCTAGAGGAATTTCTACTTCTGTCAACGGCATGTAAATTATAAACGTCTGTACCTGGACCAGGATCTGTAGTTGTTAGTATTGGTACAGCTAATGATTTTGCAAATACATGTTCTCTATTCCAAACACCTGTTCCAGTACCTCCAGTATCTTGTAAAGTTTTAAGTCGTGTTCTATCTGTTGTTACATCTCCATCCGTATCATCATAACCGTATATTAATAATACATTTGTGGAAATATCAGGATCTTCATCAGCTTGTTTACACGCATCCCAAACATCAACTGGAGAACCTGTATAAGGAATTCCTGAATGTGTAGATTGTATTCTAATGGCTAATTCATTAAATAAAGGCATTCCTGTTTTAGTGAGGTCTAAACCATTATAATAAGATGGAATAGTTTGTCCGTAAAAAGGGGTTACGAATAAAATAAAGAGTAGGGTATAAAGTAGTTTTTTCACAATAGTCTAATTGTTTTAAATTAAATTGGACATCAAATTTAAGAATTTAAATATTATTATGGTGTTAAAATTTATTTTATTAGCATAAATATAAACTAAATGTATTTCCTTTTAAATAATTTAAAATTAAAAACAATAATAAAATGATTACTATTTTTATTTCATTATTTTTGCCTCAACTAAAAAAAACAAACTATTATGATAAAAATGATTCATTCGTACTGGGCTTACCTAGTTCTTATTGTTCTTATTGCTGCTGTTTTAAATACTTTAAGCGGTTTATTATCAAAAAAAGAATTTAAAGCTAAAGATTTACGCATTTCTTTATTTACTTTAATTGCAGCTCATATTCAATTAATTTTAGGAATTATAGCTTATTTTACTTCTACCTATTTTCAAGCTATGCAATCTCATGGAATGGGTTATGTAATGAAAAATAGTGCTTTACGCAAACATTTAGTGGAGCATCCTATTGGGGTTTTAATTGCTATAGCATTAATTACTATTGGGTTTTCAAAACACAAGAAGAAAACAACTGATAACGCAAAATTTAAAACTATTTTTATTTATTATTTTATTGCTTTAATTTTAATATTAGGTGTGATTCCTTGGCATAATTGGTTTTCAAATTAATTTTTTTAGATAACACTCCTATTTTATTATGAAAAAAATACTTGCTTATCCTTTAACAATACTCTATTATCTGTTTTTTGGATTGGTTTTAGTAGTTTT
>VAPM010225077.1_pt1 | contig 17927 bp, 9 predicted proteins | sample 3395091 | NCBI WGS metagenome assembly VAPM01 (sample SAMN08290445, study PRJNA428436) | hydrothermal vent metagenome | isolation source: Deep-sea hydrothermal vent chimney 3 | place: Pacific Ocean: Juan De Fuca Ridge | reverse complement strand
TGTTTTGTCAGTTGCCTGGGCCATTGTCAGGTGAAGATGCACTGGAAGTAATGCTGGATAAAGGGCGTGGCCTGGCGGTACGTTTACATGGCTATATGTGTGACGATAAACGTAACCGGTTTACCACTCAGGCTAAAAAACATTACCTTGACCGTATTGCAGTATTCAAGCGGGAGCTGATGCTGGCGCGCAAAAAAACTTCGGCTAATTGAGTTTTTTGTCGCAGACAGCAGGTTATTTGCAATAAGACCTTTGTTTTTTCTTATAACGTGCCAGTGCGCGTTTGTAAATATCACAAAGACTCTCTGAACAGTCCCTGACTTTTTCTTTATAGTCGTTTACATAACCTGTAAACACTCCACACATTTCTTCGTTACGTTCGTTCGTCGATTTTTTTTCTGCGGTTTTCTTTTTTACAGAAGTCACCTTCTCAGGCTTTTTCCCGGCAACTGCTTTTTTGACGGCCGGTTTTTTAATAGTTGTCTTTTTTTTGGCGGGTTTCGATTTTTCTACGTTGGTTTTTTGGACCGGTTTCGGAGGCTGGATCGATACAGGTGCTTGTGTCGGGGCTACAATTTCAGGTCTGGTAATAATGAGGGCAGGAGCAGGTTTTGCTACAGGTGTGACTGTCTGTGGAGCTTCAACGGTTTTGCTGGAAGACGTTGCATGTTCCACAATGGTTTTGGGTATTGTCGGCTTGGTAATAACCGGGGGAGGTTTTTTTACTTCCATGTTGCTTTTTTTATCTTCTTCCGTATTTTCCGGTTTGGCAGAAGGTTTGATGCCAATGCGTATTTTCCCGAACTCATCAACCCAGCGGAATGTTTCTGCATGGCTCGCCTGTGTTGTAAATAACAGTGTTGCGGCTAACAATACGCTAAAAAATGTAACCTTCATGTTTTTTGTCCTGAGGATATTTGCAGTTATAAATTCTAGCAAAAGCCACAGCCATCCAGGCGATTTTTTGCTTTAATATGTCCTTGTTTGGCAGCAGCACGATACCATTTATTGGCAAGTTTTTTATTTCTTTTTGCGCCTTTTCCTTTTTTCAATAATTCACCTAACTGATATTGTGATTCTGCATGCCCCTGTTCTGCTGCTTGTGAAAACCATTTCGCGGCACTCTTATAACTTCGTGACACTCCGGCACCGCGCAGGTATTTCACGCCCAGCTCATACGCAGCCTGAGGCGTTTCATCTGTAGGCTGAGTATCCGATTTTTTTCTTCCCGTTTCGGTCTTCGCATGAGGGAGAATTACAAATGAAGATACATCATTTTCTTCATCTTTAGCCAATACCTTCAAAGCTTCTTTTGCCTTTTGAAAACCATGGCCCGCTGCCAGCTCAAACCATTCTCGCGCCTCAGCCAGGTCTTTTGCAACGCCATCGCCTTGCTGATAAATATCTCCCAGTATGTATTGGGCTGTGGCATTGCCTTGTTCTGCTGCCAGCGTGAGATATTCAATTGCCTGATCCATATCTGCGCTGACCTTTCTACCCTCACGATATAATATGCCTAATTCATGTTGGGCCGATACAAAGTTTTGTCCCGCCGATTTTTTCAACCATTTGATTGCGCTTGTGCTATCTTTTTCAACACCATCACCTTTCAGGTAACGAATGGCTAGGTCGTACTGAGCACGGGCCTCTCCTTTGTTCGCTACTTGTTGGGTTAGCTGTAAAGTCTCTGCATGCAATGAACTAATTGTCAGAATGAAAAATAAAAAAAATATAATTTTCATGCTAATCAACCTCTGTTCTGCCTGAACTCGAAAATGGTAATAGAGAGAGGCTCTAAAAGGCGTTAACGGCACACCTTGATATCTCTTTAGAATTTCCTATTTTAGAATTCGTTAATTTGATACAACTTTTAACTGTAAACGTTAATGAAATCAATGCATTAAAATAGTTTTTTTGTCTAAAGGTTTCCTTTTGCGAGGTCGCTAACTCACTTCAGAAGCGTTTTGCCGAAGACAGACCAAAATTGATTGTATCGTTTTATCGACGTAGTATCCGGTTACTTCATTTCACTACGCAGATAATGTTTTACTACGCAGATAAGGAGTCCTTCTATGAGCAGGATTGGGAAATACAATATAAGACCAATTTGTTTGGTCGCCGCTAGCATGGCTTTACCTTTAACCACGATGGCCGGAGAAATTGGTGATATCCAATGGCACGGTTATTTAACATCATCACTAATGGTGAGTTCTGATGGCAATTATTCCGGTGATGTGTCTGATGCTGGTGGTGCCAAAGACACACGCTTGGGTTTGAATATTTCCACACAAGTGGATGAAAGCCTGAGCTTTGCTGCGCAAATCAAGGGCAAAGGTACTGAAGACTTTATAATGGAACTGGATTGGGCCTTTGCCAGTTACGATATCAGTGAAGCCATGACGTTACGTTTTGGTAAAATCAAATATCCTGTTGGCATGTATAACGAATATATTGACGTAGGTTACACCTACCCTTGGATTCGTCCACCCGAAGGTTTCTATAATCAGGATGCTGTTGGTCCTAATCTGACACGTATTTCTTATCAGGGGTTCGGCGTAGACTTTAGGACTTACAAGGGTGATACAGAGCTGGGTTTTAATTTATTCGGTGGTGTGATTGATGTTCCAGACGGTCATGTAAATCAATTGGTGGGTATCAAATTCAGCGCCAACATGGAAGATGAAATTCGTTTTGAATTATCGGCAAATACCGGTGTTATGGAAGTTGATGACAGCGAAGGCCGACAAATGATGATGGATGGCGAAAGGCATACTACTTATACCACTGGCATTATTGTGGATCGCACCAACTTTATTTTTTCTTCTGAATTTGGCCAAGCCATTATGGGCCGAAAAATTGCAGGTAACCGACCAATGGATATGACCTCTGGTTACGTGATGATGGGGTATCGTATGGGTGAGTACATGCCACATATAACCTGGGAGAAATGGGATGTTGATGGCGGTTGGGGTCAGGAAGTTATCGGTGTTGGTGTGCGCAAGGAATTGACCACTAATTCTGCCCTCAAGCTTGAAGTGCGTCAGGTTACTCCGGAAACCACACCTAAGCCGGCAGGTGGTTTAGGGCTGTTTTCAGATGTGCCGACCGAAAAAGATGTCACTATCGTTGGCGTAGCCATTGAGATGGTGTTCTAGGAGATGATAACAATGAAAACTATCGTATACCGACTCACCATTCTTAGCGTATTGTGGATGGTCTCACTGGCTGTTTGTGCCGATGACGTGGTTGTTATTGTTCATCCATCCAACCCCTTAATGGAAATTTCTGTGAATGATGTGAAAAAAATCTATCTTGGTAAAAAGAAGTTTTTTCCTGGTGGTGAAAAAGTTATTCCAGGAGACCAGCCAAAAGGTACACAAAGCCGTAAATTTTTTTACGGTGGCATCATTGGTAAGAGCGAGGCCAAACTCAAATCATATTGGTCACGCTTGATTTTTACGGGTAAGGGTACGCCACCTAAAATCATTGGCTTTGACCATGTTGTAAAAGAGTGGGTTGCCAGTCAGCCTAAGTCCATGGGATATATCATGCGCAGTGAAGCAGATAATACCGTCAAAATACTGGACCTGAAATAACCCGGGAAATGTTAAGCAGGCGGCGTAAGCTGGGTATGCTTTTTTGCCCACATGGATGTGGAACCAACGGGTGGGCACATACTACGTGCCCACCCTACAGTTACTACAGCTTGCTGTTATATTTAAGCCAGCTCGGCCAACAAAAGCTCCACTGCTGCAAATCGCGCTTCCGCATCGGGCAGGTCGCTGATAATGCGTAACTTGTCCTGACCATCCATTCGGTAGGTTTTTGCCTGTGTCTGAATCAGGCTGATGATTTTCATGGGATCAATATTCGGTTCCTGCACAAATTGTAAACGACCTCCACTATCACCCATTTCAATTTTTTTGATACCCAATGGCGTTGCACCAAGTTTGAGTTCGGTCACCCGAAACAGGTTTTTTGTAGGATCGGGCAACAGACCAAATCGGTCAATCATTTCTACTTGCAGTTCGTGCAGTTCTGCCTTGTCATTGGCGCTGGCAATGCGTTTGTATTGAATCAGACGGGTATGTACGTCGGGTAAATAATCATCAGGCAACAGGGCAGGGATGCCAAGGTCGATTTCAGTGCCATGATCCAGCGGCCGGTCCAGTTCCGGCTCACGGCCTGCTTTGAGGGCTTCCACGGCGCGTTCGAGTAACTCTAAATAGAGAGTGAAGCCGATTTCCTGCATCTGGCCACTTTGTCCTTCACCCAATAATTCACCTGCACCGCGAATTTCCATGTCGTGTGAGGCAAGGGTGAATCCTGCGCCCAGTTCCTGAATGGACTCAATGGCTTCGAGGCGTTTTATGGCATCGGCGGTCATCACTTTTTTGGGCGGCACGACCAGATAGGCGTAGGCCTGATGATGCGAACGACCGACACGACCTCGCAACTGGTAGAGTTGGGCCAGCCCGAAGCGGTCTGCACGATTAATGATAATGGTATTGGCATTGGGAATGTCGATGCCGGTTTCGATAATCGTGGTGCAAACCAGTACATTAAACCGGTGATGATAAAAACCTGTCATCACCTGTTCCAGGTCACGTTCACGCATCTGGCCGTGAGCGGTTTCCACCGCGGCTTCGGGAACAAGCTCTTCTATGTCGCGACGCATTTTTTCGATGGTTTCGACACTGTTGTGCAAAATGAATACTTGGCCACCACGACGGATTTCACGTAGGCAGGCTTCTTTTAACAGTGCGTCGTTCCATTGATTGACAAAGGTTTTTACCGCCAGTCGTCGTGCCGGTGCTGTAGCGATGATGGACAGGTCACGCAATCCGGACATGGACATGTTTAATGTCCGTGGAATGGGGGTGGCTGTGAGTGTGAGTAAATCCACTTCTGAACGCAGCGCTTTGAATTTGTCTTTTTGACGCACGCCAAACCGATGTTCTTCATCAATGATCACTAGTCCCAGGCGTTTGTATTGGATGTCGCCGTGGATCAGTTTGTGGGTACCGATGATGATATCGATAGTGCCGCTTTCCAGTTCTTTGAGAATTTCTGTTTGTTCTTTTTTGGAGCGGAAGCGTGAGACCGAGGCAATACGCACAGGCCATTCGGAAAAACGGTCCTGAAAGTTTTCAAAGTGTTGTTGTGCAAGTAGGGTGGTGGGTACCAGCATGGCGACTTGTTTGCCGTCCTGCACGGCAATAAATGCAGCGCGCATGGCGACTTCAGTTTTGCCGAAACCCACGTCACCGCAGATTAGCCGGTCCATGGGTTTGTCTGAGCGTAAATCGTTAAATACGCCTTCAATGGCATCCTGTTGATCGGGGGTTTCTTCAAAGGGAAAGTCGGCACAAAACGCAGCGTACTGGCTGTCGTCCACATGGTAAATGTGTCCCTTGCGGGATTCTCGCTTCGCGTAAATCGATAACAGTTCTGCGGCGACATCGTGAATTTTTTCACGTGCCTTACGTTTGGCCTTTTCCCATTGCCCGCTGCCTAACCGATGTAGCGGTGCAGATTCTGGTGAGGCTCCGGTGTAACGGCTAATCAGGTGCAAGTGGCTGACGGGTACAAACAGTTTGTCACCTTTGGCGTATTCGAGGGTCAGGAATTCCTGGGTCATTTCACCGAGCTGAATAATTTCCAGCCCAAGATAGCGACCTACACCATTGTCTTCGTGGACTACCGGGGCTCCTACTTCCAGTTCGACGAGGTTTTTGATGACCTGGTCGGCATCGCGTGCCTTGCGCTGTCGGCGGCGTTGTTGCAGTACCTGTTCACCGAATAGCTGGGGTTCTGCAATCAGCGCGATATTATTGTTGGTGAGCAACAGGCCATTTTCCAGTGCAGAGACGGCGATAGCGTATTGTGCATCGCTGGCGAGGAAATCGTTCCAGCCAGTGACCTGGGCGGGGTGTAAACCACAATCCTTGAGTATGCCCAGCAGGGTTTCGCGTCGGCCGGTGGATTCTGCACAAAACAATACACGGCCATTGAAATCAGAGAGGAAGGCCGTGAGACGTGCGGCGGGCTGTTCGGCGCGGGCGTCCAGGGTTAATTGGGGCGGCTTTCGGGTGTTGAAATTGTGTGTGCCGGACTGTGCCGAAAAGTCCTGTAGTTCAAAATGCTGCAAGTCAACGCGCGGTTGTTTTCCAATGTGTTCGAAGAATTCATTCTCACGCAGAAACAGCCGGTTCGGTGGCAACAGTGGCCGACTGGTGTCATGGCGACCTTGCTCATAACGTTCTTCCACGTCTGACCAAAAGGTGCCGATAGCGTCTTGTGCGCCATCAATATTGATAACAAGACTGTTTTTGGGCAGATAATCAAACAGGCTTTGCGTTTCATCAAAAAATAACGGTAAGTAGTATTCGATACCCGGTGGTGTGTTGCCACTGCTGACTTCGTGATAAATGGTGCTGGCTTGCGGATCACCTTCGAATTGCGCACGCCAGGCCTGTCGAAAGCGGGTGATAGCTTCCGGGGTAAAGGGAAACTCCCGGGCAGGCATCAAATTAATGTTAGTGACCTTGTCAATGGAGCGTTGCGTTTCCGGGTCAAAGGTACGAATGCTTTCCACTTCATCATCAAACAGTTCGATGCGGAACGGATGACTGTGGCCCATGGGAAACAGGTCAATAATGGCACCGCGTACGGCGAATTCACCGTGTTCAATGACTTGTGAAACACATCGATATCCGCCGATGTTCAGCCGCTTGCGGGTAACCTCGAGGTCCAGTTGTTGGCCAGTATCGATAAGAAAACAATTGCCTTCGAGAAAGTTTTGGGGTGCCAGCCGGTACAGCAGGGTGGTGACGGGCACCACCAGTACGCCACGCTTCAGATTTGGCAAGCGGGACAGTGTGGCCAATCGCTCGGAAATAATATCCTGATGCGGTGAAAACACGTCATAGGGCAGGGTTTCCCAATCCGCGAAGGTGAGTACGGGTAGACCATTATCTGTTTCGTCGTTGCTGTTGTCAGCGTACTGGCTGTCACAAAAAAAACGAATGGCGTATTCCAGCCGTGTGGCGGAGGGGGTGTCCGGGGTGATAACCACCACTGGGCCATCCGCAGATTGTGCGGCTTCAGCGATGGCCAATGCATCACTGCAACCGTAGAGTTGTCCCCAGTGAGTACGTCGTCCGGCCTGTTTCTCAGTGGAGGGTGCGAGTAGTGTTGCGGCTAAATGCTGATGAGTTTGTGGCATTGCGTTGATACAGCGGTGTTGTTTTGGAAGCCGCGTATTGTAGACGCTGGGCGGGATGTGGGGAAGTCGGATTGTTGCTATATTTTCAACGTATATCAGCAGTGCTTGGGTAAATAAAACCCAACGCAAAGTATGGGAACGAAAAAACGAAGGATTAAAAAGATACGGCGTTATGTGCTTAAAAATTTACGTGAATCAACCGTAGAGTGGGCACGTAGCCTGTGCCCACGCGTTGATTTCGTACCCGCGTGGGCAAAAAGGCATGCCCACCCTACGGGGTTTATGTTTAGCGGTGTTACGTGCTCAAAAGTCTACATGAATCAGGCCAGCCAGATATTCGCGGGTCAGCACTTTGCTTTCTTCTACCGCAGGCTGATCAAAGGGATCAATGCCCATGAGTTCTGCCACGACCACCGTTTCCATTTCCAGCAACATGATCAGTTCGCCGATGGCGTAGGCATCACGGTCATGGAGGCCAAAGGTGCGGTTAGGGCGGCCACGACGGGACAGCGTTTCGCGAGTGGCTTTAAGCTCGGAGATAAATAGCTCGCCGAGGGTGTGGCCTGCAAGCGGGGCAACAGCCGGTAATTCCTGAAAACGCATGGGAATACGGCGGCCTTCATGACGTACTCCCGGGTTGGCGATGAAGGTGACGACTTTGTCGTCAGGTCCGTCAAGCATTAATTGCAGTTGAGAATGCTGATCGGTAACGCCGTGGTTTTCCAGCGGGGTCATACCACGGTGCTGGCCGTCAGCATCCACCTTGCCTAGGCTTTCTGCCCAGAGCTGGCGATACCAGTTAACCACTAGGCGAAGGTTGTCGGCGTAGGGCATGAATACGCTGATAGTGCGGCCTTTTTCAGTGTGCAAATATTGAGCAGCGCCATTATGGAAGGCAGGGTTTTCAATAATATCGTCATCCGTACAGAGTCTGGCCATGGCGCGCGCACCTTCCAACACTCCGCTGACATCCACTCCGGAAATATAGGCTGGTAACAGCCCCACGACTGAAAGCACGGAGAAACGTCCGCCCACTGCCGGGTGGGCAATGGGTTCGATACCCAGCTGTTGAGCAATCTTGTACAGCGCGCCATCGGGATTTTCGGTGATGATAATGGTGTGTTCACGCAGACCGACTTCACCCAGATAGCGTTCCATACGGGGCAACACGGTAAGAAACTGGCCAAGGGTTTCAGCCGTATTGCCTGACTTTGAGATCACCATGCACAATGTATCCTCCCACTGTACATCATCAATTTCGCTGAGGGTGCGCGGGTCGATATTATCGTAAAACGTCACTCGGTTGCGCGGTGAGCGGTGCCCCAGGGTGCTAGAGAGCATTTCCGCTCCCAGTGACGAGCCACCAATGCCAAACACAATAGTGTGTTTGAACATGCGGGAGCATTTTCGCCCAATTTGTTCAATGATATCGAGGTCAGTTTTATCCGGAAGATTTAGAAAGTTGACATCGTTACTGCTTTGCCATTGTCTGATTTTTTTACGCAACCCATCGAGTCGTGGTGAGAGGGCTTTGATCTCCTCATCAGTAACGCCGCTATCGCCGATGGCGTCTTTTTGGAAGCCGGAGTTGTCAATGGAAAGGCGGGAAATGGTCATGTGAGTGATCCTTTTTTTGGGTTTATATCCTGTTCCGCATACTAGCGGCAGGGAAACGCAGTTTGTAAAGCACGAATGGCCAATTTGTGCGCGGGCTGCTGCAAATAGACAGGATTGCTGCGACCAAATTCCATCACAATATGCGCAACTTTCTGGTATGACAGCTGCCAGTCAAAACAATAAAGACCAAAATCGTGCCGGTTGGCACGGCCTTCGGTTAGCAGAGAATAGCGTAATTTGGCCCGATCGTTAGCATGTTGTGCTGTGGCCATCATGCTACTCAGGTAAGCCATGCACACAAAGGCACTGTTTTGATCAGCATTGCTTAGCGTATCCGGCTCCTGCTTTAGTCCGATCAACGCCTGATGGCAGCTGATCATCAAGCTTTTTCCGTGAGTAATGGTCTGTACGTTGGCTATAATTGGCCCGGTGTACAGAATGCTTGTCAGGCAACAAATGCCCAGAAGCCATTTTTGGATGTCAGTGAATTTTTGTAGTCGCATTGTTATGGTATTGCCTCATAAAGGTGTAGTGCCTATCTGTCGTAAATGGTGGGCAGGATAAAGAAAAAAGCTGGGCAGGACAAAAGTGTTAATGGCATCAGGGATGAAGTTATTAATAAGCAAAAGGTGGCGGCAACATTAAAATGATCTTAGTTCATTGTATTTAAAGGAATTAATTGCAATACTGGCTCGCCAAGCCAGATCGTGAGGTGTAGACTTAACCTATTTCTAAGAAGAGTACTATGCAGACTAAAACCCGTATCGTTGTTGCAATATCCCTATTTCTTTACGCCATTTTCAGCTCCCTTATTTATGCGGCAGAAGCCGAGCTTGATTGTCAAAAAACAACAGAATGGGTTGAATATACCATTTGCAAATCAGATCCCCTCTTACAAGAGGAGAAAAAACTTGCCGAGTTATACCAAAATGTCATGGCGCGTGTGACTGATGACATCAAAACTCAAATCGATTCAGATCAACGAGTCTGGCTAAAAAAGCGTGATGAGCATTGCAGACGTGATGTCAGCGAAGTGGAAAACTGCCTTTTGACGGAATATCAGGAGCGCAATGCAGCACTTTCAGCCTTCCTGGCTTTTGATTCCTCTGATCACCCCAGTGATGAGCCACTGAAAATATTACGAATCACACCGCACGGCCATGATGTGCTGGCGGGTAAACAAATTGTCTTTCAATTCAATCGTCCCGTTGTGCCTATCGGTAGAATGGAGCGGGATGCTAATGATATTCCTGTTGACATTTCTCCCATACTGAACTGTGAATGGCGTTGGTTGAATACCAGTGCCTTGGCTTGTCAGTTACGTGAAGAAGCGAAAATGCAACAGGCAACCCGTTATAACATCACAATGCGCCCGGGGATTATGACGGAGAGCGGTGCAGGTTTAAAAAAACTCGTGCGCCACACATTTACCACGACCCGCCCCAAAGTCACCTATTCCCGTTTTATGAATTGGTTGTCACCCGGTACGCCATTAATCCAGGTAACCTTCAATCAACCTGCAACAAAACTTTCGGTAGAACGCAGCTTAACAATGGAAACCACGCAAAATAAAAAGGTATCCATCGTAGCGCATCCTGATGACATGCCGATAACCTTGCCATATTGGATGGCATTAACGAATGAAGAAACCCAACCTGGGGTCAATGATAACGTTAGACAGGTAAATGATGAGACTGCACGGCGGGTGTGGATTGTGGAACCCGTGACAGAATTACCCCTGGATGAATCCATTCAATTAAAAGTTAATCCTGGTCTGGCATCCAGCGAAGGGTCTGAAAAAGGGATAGAGACTCGCACAATTGTTCGTTTTGATACTTATCCCCATTTTGAATTTTTAGGCATACGCTGTACGCCAAAAGGTGAACGACGTGCGGTGGATATTCCGCTCAGCAATCTTGATGGATCGAATAAAAATAATGTCAATTTTAAAAATTGTGCGCCATTAAAGCATCTGGCATTAGTTTTTTCAGCCCCCATATTTCATTCCGCGATAAAACAACATGTTGAATTTAACCCAGCGCTGAATGCTGGCCGCAAAGATTATGACCCCTGGGAAAACATACGAGACTGGACCCAGTTAACTCAGCCACACCGTAAAGGAAGAAATTATCAGATATGGTTGCCTGAGCAATTAAAAGCCTACCAAAAATATTCAATCTCTTTTGATACCCAAAAATTAACCGACGAGTTTGGTCGAAAGCTCGCTGAAAAAATAAAATTTAATTTTCATACGGCACACCGTGAACCGAATCTGGTTATTAATCATCATGTCGCGGTGCTGGAAAAAAATATTGACAGTGATGTGCCAATGTATGTGACTAACTTAAAGGACGTCACCATTAGCTACGACAGAATGGGTGACACCACAAGTGAATCAGGACGTAAAAAAAATGTGAGCGCCCCGAATGTTGAAGATGTTTCTGTTAGCATTCCTATGGGGGTTAGAGAGCTTGTAGGTGATGATACGGGAATTGTTTATGGCAGCGCTCATCCTGAACCTGTTCCACCCGACTGGTATCGTGACCCGGAAATATTTGCACAAATCACACCTTATCAAGTTCATGCAAAAATCGGCCATTTTAACTCTATTATCTGGGTTACCGACTTTGCCAATGGAGAGCCCGTTAATAATGCATCCATTAGCCTTCACAAAGGAAGCTATCAAGGCTTGAATGGACTGGAGGATCTGGGTGTTACTGCGACAACGAATAAGGCAGGCTTAGCAGAACTGCCCGGTTTATCAGAATTAGACCCTAATTTAGCCTTTATTAATAACGGTTATCGCAAACAGCACCCCGGCCTTTTTGTCAAAGTAGAAAAAGAAGGTGATATTGCACTAGTGCCATTGAATAACCAGTTTATGGTATCAGGGAGAGGTGTTTGGCCCTACCTTCAAAGGAAAAATGGCCATACGCATGCCTGGGGCATGACAGCACAAGGGGTTTACAAACTTGGTGACAACGTTGAATTTAAAATCTACGTGCGTGACCAAAGCAATAAACATTGGGTTACCCCTGGACAGAAAAATTACAAACTGGCGGTGTATGATCCACAAGATAAAATTGTTTATGAGCAGAAAAATATAACACTCAATGCGTTTGGTGCATTTGATGCTTCCTTTAAAGTGTCCGAGCAAGGAACTGTAGGCTGGTATCATTTCAAATTGTCACCCATAAATCCGGAAAAAGAAAATACATCACATTTCACTTGGTCACCAATGTCAGTCTTGGTCAGTGATTTCACACCATCACCCTTTAAAGTTAATACAGAGCTAAATGGTGACCTGTTCAAAACCAATGACCCGGTACAAATAACCTCATTGGCCACATTACATTCCGGTGGTCCCTTTGGGGATGCCGACGTTCGTTTAACTGCAAGATTAAAAATAAAACCCTTTAAAACAGATAACCCAAAAGCAGCAGGCTTTATCTTTGGCGGTAGCAGTGGCAAGCGTCTCAATCAGGAGCAAAGTCAGTTATTGGATGTGCGAGCCAAGCTTAATGATGCTGGCCAGTATGAAGCGATGTTTACATTGCCTCAAACTGATATCTACTACGGCACGCTTATGGTTGAATCGGCAGTGAAGAATGAAAGAGGAAAATATGTAGCATCTTCTGCAACCGCAGACTATGCGGGTCGTAGCCGCTTTGTGGGAATGAGAAATACACGCTGGCTCTACGAAAAAGGGAAAAAATCCAACCTTGAAATTGTGGTGGTAAATCAACAGGGGGATTTAGTACCCGGCGCTGACGTTACTCTTACAATTAACCACCGAAAATATAAAGCTTCCCGTGTTAAAGGGCCAGGTAACGCTTATCTCACAAAAAATATTATGACATGGGAAAAAGAGAGCAGCTGCCACATCACAACAATTGATGCAGCAACGCCTTGTTCATTCTCACCGAAAAACCCGGGATATTATCAATTTATTGCACATACCAATGACAATGAAGGTCGAACACATACGACCACGCTTTATGGCTGGGTGATTGGTCAAGGTGTCGTTGTATGGGATCAGACAAATGATGCAAATTTACAAATCATTGCCGAGCAAACAGATTACAACGTTGGGGAAACCGCCCGGTATTTAATCAAAAACCCCTTCCCAGGAGCAAAGGCTCTAATCACTGTCGAACGATATGGCATACTCGATAGCTGGACACAAATACTCGAAACCAGCACACCTGTCATTGAAGTCCCGATTAAACCGGATTATCTTCCAGGCTTTTATTTGTCTGTTGTTGTTGTTTCACCGCGAGTGGATAAACCCATGGGGGCCGGTAAAGTTGACTTGGGTAAACCCAGTTACCGTATGGGGTATATCAGTGCAAAAGTCGCTGATCCATTTAAGCAGCTGGATATAAAAGTCAAAACAGAAAAGGATGTTTATAAACCACGAGATACAGTAAAAGTAGACATACATGTTGAAAGTAAGACAGATACTGAGACCGAACCTTTTGAAATCGCAGTGGTTGTTATCGATGAGTCTGTACTGGCATTGAACAAAAAAGGTAAGCGATACTACGACCCCTACGCAGGTTTTAATAAATTAGATGAGCTGGATGTTGCTAATTACAGTCTGATAAGTCGATTGGTTGGGCGTCAAAAATTCGAGAAGAAAGGGGTCAACCCAGGTGGTGGTGGAGGCTCTTCCGCCGCACAATTGCGAGATAGATTCAAATTTATCAGCTATTGGAACCCTTCTATAACACCAGACAGCCAAGGTAAAGCAGCCATTGAATTTGAAGTGCCGGATAATTTAACCGGCTGGAGAATATTGGCTTTTGCCGTGACACCCAACGACAAAATGGGGCTGGGTGAAAGCAATATTAAAGTGAACCGCCCAACAGAACTGCGACCAGTGATGCCAAACCAGATTATCGAGGGAGATAACTTTAAGGCAGGCTTTAACCTAATGAACCGAACAGATAAATCACGCGATTTAACGGTCTCTATACAGGTAAGGGGACCACTAACTAAAGACTCTAAAAGCACATTTTCTCAGACAGTAAACGTACCAGCCTTTAAACGTAAAAATATTTGGTTGCCTGTTTCAAGTAAAGGGCATGGAGAATTAACATTTACGGCTCAAGCAGGTGACAAATCTGATATGGACGCTATTAAGCACAGTGTCACAGTCAATAAACGTCGTTCACTGGAAACAGCTTCGACTTATGGTACAACAACCTCAGCACTGGCAACGGAATCAGTCACTGTGCCAAAAGGAATTTATACTGATGTGGGTGAAATAGGGGTTGTTCTTTCGCCATCAGTCATCAGCAATATCGATGGAGCCTTTAAATATGTCAAAGACTATCCTTATTTCTGTTGGGAGCAGCGCCTAAGCAAAGCGGTTATGGCGACTTCTTATCTCGAATTAAACGAATATCTTCAGGACAATATAAAATGGGAGGATGCCTCTGATGAGGTTACTCAAGCGCTAAATTATGCCGCAAATTTTCAGGCCCCCAATGGGGGCATGGTTTATTGGATTCCGAAAAACAAGAATGTTAGCCCATACTTATCCGCTTATACTGCAATGGCATTTAACTGGTTGCGACGTGACGGCTATACAGTTCCAGAGAGTGTAGAAAGAAACTTGCATGATTATTTGTTACATTTTCTGCGTCGAAATGAATTTCCAGACTTTTACACGAAAGGCATGTCCTCATCAGTACGAGCCGTTGCCTTATCGGCGTTAGCGGAAAGTGGAAAAATTGATAAATCAGACATTGAGCGTTATCAGCGACATATACCAGAAATGGATTTATTTGGAAAATCACATTTTTTACAAGCGGCAATTAAAGTCGATGGCATAGAACAGGATATTATCACCACGACAATAGATTCTATTTTAGGGCACGCCAGTCAAACGGGCGGAAAATTTCAATTTAACGAACCCTGGGATGATAGTTACAAATATATTTTAGCAACACCATTACGTTCCAATTGTTCGATTTTATCCAGCTTGTTGTTGGCGCAAACGAAATTAAAAACAAGCAACAATATTGCTGATATCCCCTTTAAGTTAACTCGAGCAATTACGCAATCACGAGGCAATCGTGACCATTGGGAAAATACGCAGGAAAATGTATTTTGTCTCAATGCGCTTGTTGATTATGCCAATATATATGAACCGGAAAACCCGGATATGCGAGTGTCGGTTACGTTTGACCAGGAAGCCATTGGTGAAACATCTTTCAAAAAGAAAACCGCCCCCTCCGTCACCTTATCCAGAAAAATAACGGGGGATGATCCCGGTAAATCCGCCAATATAAAAATCATGAAAGAGGGTAGTGGGCGGTTGTATTATTCGGCGAGAATTTCTTATGACTTACAAGAAGATAATGTGGCACGCATTAATTCAGGCATTGAAATACGACGAGAATACTCAGTGGAACGAGAAGGGAAATTTACCATCTTAGAAACCCCGATGAACATCAAGCGTGGAGAAATCGTCAGGGTTGATTTGTTTCTCAGTGTCCCGACTGCACGACATTTTGTCGTTGTGAATGACTCAGTGCCGGGCGGCCTTGAACCCGTGAATGCAGATTTAGCAACGAGTTCAATTGTGGATGTAAATAAAGGTGAATTTAAGGCAGCCGAAGGTTCTTGGTGGTATACATTTTCTGACTGGTCATACTATGGTCGTTATTTCTGGAGCTTTTATCATAAGGAGCTGAAGCATGACTCTGCGAGATTTTATGCCGATTATTTACCCGCAGGTAACTATCAGCTCTCTTATACAGCACAAGCGATTGCTGAGGGTCAATTTACCATAATGCCTGTGCATGCTGAAGAAATGTATGACCCAGATGTTTATGGAAAAGGGTTGCCCGCAACATTAAATGTGAGCAATTAGGAGGAGTGGCTGTGTTATTTTTATCGCGGCCTGATAAAAAGGTTATCTATGCGGGTGTACTGATTACCTTCATTGTAATATCCGTCGCCACATTTTTGTCCATGAAAACATTTCCTTCGAGTCTGGATAACCTGCTTTCAGTGACAGGAAAACACACTTATATTGACCGTCATGGCCATTCTCTTAATGTCACTTATGAAAATAAATGGAATATCTACAATAGAGTCAAGATTCATGATGTACCAGAGTTTTTACAAAACGCCTTAATTCAATCAGAAGATAAACGATTTTTTTCGCACCGTGGCGCTGATTGGTTGGCACGTATTAATGCACTAAGACAAAATATTCTCGTGGGCAAAGTAGTACGGGGTGCAAGTACAATCACGGAACAGGTTGTACGCATGATTCATCCACGGCCAAGAACCATTTGGTCAAGATGGGTTGAAGGTTTTGAAGCAATGATGCTTGAAAGTCACTTTGACAAGCTGACAATTCTTGAATTTTATCTTAATCAAGTACCCTATAAAGCCAATAGAAGAGGAATAATTCAGGCAGCACACTATTACTTTGATCGTGATATCCACACTTTAAATGAAAAAGAAATGTTAGTGTTATCCGTGTTGGTACGATCACCTCGATGGCTTGACCCCAATCAACAAGCTGACAATATTGAGCGCGCAATTATAAATCTTATTGAACGCCTTTATGAAAACAAACTGATTGAAAAACCGGAACGAATTATTGCCCAAAGATTATCACTTTCACAGCCTGTTGCCTCATTCAACACACAACACTTTATAGAATATGTTAATACTCAAATAGAGAATAATCATCATCAGGACACTAAAAATATCCATACCACGATTGACTCTGAAATACAGCATAAAACACAGCGTATTCTTGATAATGAAATAGACCGGCTGAACCGTTATAACGTCCATAATGGTGCTGTACTCATCATTGACCATGAGACGAATGAAATATTATCCTGGGTAGTTGCTTATGCAGGCAAGCATGATCAACCCTTTAATCAAATAAATGCAGTTATTGCCAGTCGTCAACCCGGCTCGACATTAAAACCCTTGCTTTATGCAAATGCGTTAACCAAAGGCTGGACAGCAGCTACTTTGATTAATGATTCCCCATTAGAGGAAAGCGTTGGCCTGGGGCTGCATGCTTATCATAACTACAGCCGTACCTATTACGGGCCAATTTCGTTACGAGAAGCTTTGGGTAATTCTCTTAATATTCCTGCTGTGAAAACAGTTCAATTTGTTGGCCCAGAAAACTTCCTGACCTTTTTGTCGAACGTGGGCATTCAGAGTTTATCTTCACACCCCGACGAATATGGGGATGGTTTGGCTTTGGGGAATGGTGAAGTAACCTTGTTTGAGCTTGTGCAGGCTTATACAGTGATTGCTCGAATGGGTAGTTATAAACCATTGTCATTTATCGATGGAGAGCATCTATCCACTAAAAGCCATCAGGTATTGTCTGACGATATCGCCAGCCTTATTGCCGACATTATGTCTGATTATTCTGCCAGAGATAAAGAGTTTGGTCGCAATTCGGTTCTAAACTTCCCTCGTCAAACGGCGGTAAAAACCGGAACATCGAGCGACTATCGTGATGCATGGGCGGTTGGTTTTGATGATAAATATACCGTAGGAATCTGGATGGGCAACCTTGATTATACAGAAATGCATGAAATTACCGGATCAACAGGGCCCGCACTTATTTTGCGTTCTATTTTTAATGAATTGAATCACAACCGTGACGTGAAACCTTTATTTTTTAGCAATCACTTAGTCAAACAACGTGTATGTATTGAAACAGGTGAAGCAGAAAATAATCATTGTAAGGCGAGAGATGAATGGTTTGTTCCTGGCACATATCCTCAAAAAGCACCCGCCGCCCCTGTAATTGCTATTCGTATTAGAAAGCCAGGACAGGGGATGATGATGGCCATGGACCCGCGCATTCCCGATGATCATGAGTATTTTGAATTTAAACTGACTGATGTGGATGGTATCAAACGAGTGAATTGGTTTGTGAACAATAAGCTGGTGGGTACAACCGATAATAATACCTATCTTTGGAAGCTTACAAAGGGAAAGTTTATTGGTAAAGCAGAAGTCTGGTTGGAAGGAGGAAATGCTCCTTTTGTTACAGAAACCGTGGCTTATATGGTCAACTAGT
>VAPM010256206.1_pt1 | contig 17928 bp, 14 predicted proteins | sample 3395091 | NCBI WGS metagenome assembly VAPM01 (sample SAMN08290445, study PRJNA428436) | hydrothermal vent metagenome | isolation source: Deep-sea hydrothermal vent chimney 3 | place: Pacific Ocean: Juan De Fuca Ridge | reverse complement strand
TTCTCCGTGCTGAGATAGTCACGGTTGAACAAGGCCTCCGCTTCAGCAAAGCCGAAGAAGTTTGTTTCGATTGATGACCAGGTGCCAGTTTGCCGTAACTCTTGCGCGATGTTTTGCACTGTGCCGAGGCATGCCAGCATCGCGGCCGGGCCGAGGCTGATACGCTGGGCTCCGGCGTTGAACAGTACGTTTGCCGCTGGTGCGCCAGGCATGGCCATCAGATTCAGACGGCCTTCAAAAGCGTCTGACAGGTGTCGCGCAATGCGGGTGTCGATTAACTTTGGCACAAAGATGAGATCCGCTCCGGCGGTAAGGTAGGCACGGCCGCGTTCAGTGGCCATCGTGGTCCGCTCGTTTTCATCGGCACCTAGATCCAGCAGAAAAATGTCAGTACGGGCGTTGACTGTCAGTGCAATTCCATTCCGGTTGCCTTCTGATTTTGCTGCCGCAATTCTTTCGACCTGCGCGCTAATGTCAAAGAGCGGGTGGGTACCGCCATGGGTATTGTCTTCCAGGTTGATGCCAACCGCGCCCGCATCGATAACGGCGCGCACGGTTTCGGTGACGTCGCCAGTGCTGGGGCCATAGCCTGCTTCGATGTCTGCCGTTACCGGTATATCCACCGCATGGGCAATGATGGCCACTTCGTGCATCATCTCTTCTCTGCTGATTTGCTGGGCGTCACGGAAACCACGGCTATAGGCAATGCCGGCACTGGTGGTTCCAATGGCAGGAAAGCCCGCTGCCTCGAAAATACGTGCACTTGCCGCGTCCCAGGCGTTGGGCAACAGTAGATGGCCCTGGGTGTTCAGGTCGCGGAAAATTTTTGCTTTGTGTTTTGTCGATGTTGTCATGAGTGTTCCTTAAGGTAATGTATTGTGAATACTTTACGGGCTAAAGCCGGTGACTTCGTGAGCAAGCAGCCAGCGCTTGCGCTCAAGCCCGCCACCGTAACCCGCCATAGAGCCATCCATCCCGATCACCCGGTGGCAGGGAATGACAATACCGATGGGGTTGGCGCCGTTGGCGGTGCCGACGGCACGAACCGCTTTCGGTCGCCCCAGTTTTTTGGCCAGCGCGCTGTAGCTGAGCGTGGTGCCGGCCGGAATATTTCTGAGTGCCCGCCAGACTGCTTGCTGGAAAACGGTGCCAACGGTGTAGACGGGAATGTCGTTCACTGGGGAAAAGTTTCCGGCGAAATATGCATCCAGTGCTTTGTGTATCGCGGTTGGCAGGGGCCCCGTCTGCAACTCAAACTCCCTTTTTTCTTTTTTGGCATGAAGCCGCAAGAGCCGATGCATGCGGTCTTCGTATTCACACCAGTCAAGGGCGCGCAGGCGTTCCTGTTTGTCGGTGATGACCAGCATCGTACCGATGGGTGTTTCCAGTTGATCACGGAACAGAATTTCAGGGGGTGAGCGTTGCGGCATCGGTGATTTTCTCTTTGTAATGCATAGCCGGTGTGCTGCCTTCGGAGGCCCAAAGATGCAGTGCGGCGTAGGCCCGCCAGGGACGCCAGCTTTCGGCTCGCTGAAGCAGTGTGGCGGGTGTCGGGCGCTGCCCCTTTTGGGTGGCCATTGCGCGCATCAAACCAATGTCGGTCGCCGGAAACGCATCCGGTTCGCAAAGCGCACGCATGAGAATGTATTGGCTGGTCCAGTCGCCGACACCGGGCAATGCCTTCAGGCGTTCGAGTGTGACTTCCGGTGCCTGGCTGGTGCTGAACATATTCGGGCTTTCCAGGACCGCCTCGCTCAGTGCCGACAACGCCCGGGCGCGGGTGCCGGGCATACCGAGTGAACGTAAATCAGCCGCAGCAAGGCGCTTCGGCGATGGAAAGACATGGCTCAGTCCTTCTGTTTTTAACGATGTTTCAAGTGGCTCCCCGTACTGGGATACCAGTTTGCCCGCGAGTGTTGTGGCGGCACCGACGGTAATTTGTTGCCCGAGAATCGCACGAATGCCAAGTTCGAACCCGTCCCACGCGCCGGGTACGCGCAAGCCAGGCCGGGCTGCGATCAGCGGTGCGAGCTGGGGGTCATCGGCAAGATGGGCGTCGATGGCGATGGGATCGGCTGTGAGATCGAATACCCGGCGAAGGCGGCTGACGATGAAGGCGAGGCTTGATACGCGCGGGAAACGGATTGTCGCGCGCAAACATTTTTTATTTTCATCGAAAGCAACACGGACGGTACCTTGGTAGCCATCCAGCGCAATTGAACGGTGATATCGGTCTTGCTTGTCTACCCGTTCAATCCCCGGAATAGCACGCGTTTTCAGAAATGAAATCATGCTGGGCCAGTTGTACGGTGCAGCATAGGACATTGTCAGCACGATATCTGAAACTGCGGATACGTTACTGTGAGCGCTCTGGCGTGTGCGGCGTAGCGCGCCGGGTGGTCGTTTGTACAGCGCCTGAAAAACCGCATTGAAGCGACGAATGCTACCGAAACCGGCGGCATGCGCAATTTCGGTCATCGGCATTCGTGTCTCCATGATCAGCTGTTTGGCAAAAAGGATGCGGCGGGTTTGGGCAACCGCAATCGGCGATGCTCCAAGATGTTGCTGGAAGAGCCGCCGGAGGTGGCGCTCACCGACACCCAGGTGTTCGGCGAGATGATCGACCGTTTCGCCATCCATCGCCCCTTCACCGATCAATGCGAGTGCCCGTTTAACGGTGTTTGAGGTACCGTTCCATACCGCCAGATCCGGCGAATTTTCCGGCCGACAGCGCAGGCAAGGCCGAAACCCGGCCTCCTGTGCTGCGGCAGCCGTCGGATAGAACGAGACATTTTCGCGTTTGGGTGTCCGTGCAGGACAGATCGGTCGGCAGTAAATTCCGGTGGTGCGAACGCCGATGTACAGACGACCGTCAAAGCGGGCATCTCGCGTGACAATCGCGCGGTAGCAGGCGTCGTGATCAAGGTCCATTCGGCAAGCCTAGCAAATGCCCCTCTGCTGTTCTCGCCGTTTTCGGACGCAACCATTTGTGTGGCTGTTTGAATTACGCCCTTGGAGAGTCCGTCGTCCCTTGATGGTATAGTCGCCGCAATTGCGTCGATGTGCGGTGCTCCGGTTTATCTGTGGAACGATATGTCTGTGACGAATGATGTGACTGAAAAGAATGTGACCGATATGCCTGTTGCGGAGGTCTGCCCCCTGTCGGTGGTGGTTCCCCTGTATAACGAAGAAGAAAGCGTCGGGCCGCTGATCACTACCATCAACGAGGCCCTGAAGGACTATTCCGCCCCTTGGGAACTGGTGCTGGTGGACGACGGCAGCAGTGACAATACGGTGGCGGTGGTGCGCAAGTCCCTGGAAGAGGGCAATACGCATGTGCATCTCATCGAGCTGCAACGCAACTTTGGCCAGACCGCCGCCATGCAGGCCGGTATCGACCATGCCCGCGGCGATGTCATTGTCACCATGGACGGCGATCTGCAGAACGACCCTACCGACATCCCGCGCATGGTGGCGCGCCTGCTGCGTGAAGATCTCGACCTGCTATCCGGCTGGCGCAAGGACCGCCACGACAATCTGGTGATGCGTAAGATCCCCTCGCGCATCGCCAACCGTCTCATCGGCCGCATCACCGGCGTGCGTCTGCATGACTATGGTTGCAGTCTCAAGGTCTACCGCGCCACGGTGATCAAGAACATCCGCCTGTATGGCGAGATGCACCGCTTCATCCCCGCCTGGGTGGCCACCAACACCTCACCTTCGCGCATCAAGGAGGAAGTGGTAAAACATCACGCGCGCCAGTACGGCGAGTCCAAATACGGTATCTCGCGCGCCTATCGGGTGCTGCTGGATCTGATGTTCGTGTATTTTTTTATGCGCTTCCGTGCCCGGCCGGGCCACTTCTTTGGCCGCATTGGTCTGGTGATGGGGGGGCTGGGCGGCCTGATTCTGACCTACCTGGCCTTTATCAAGCTGGTGTTCGGCGAGCAGATCGGTAATCGTCCGCTGCTGTTGCTGGGGGTGCTGCTGGTGGTGGTCTCGATCCAGTTCTTTACCACCGGCATCATGAGCGAGATGATTACCCGCACCTATTACGAATCCTCCGATACCCGTCCCTACATCCTCACCCAGCGTTCGCAGGCGGAAGGGAATGAAGATTTGCCGTGGAAGCAGCCGGTTCAGGGGTAAGCTTTGGCAGTGGTGCCAGGGATTGTTTGCCCTAGTACTCCGTCAAGGTGATATTGACGGGTTCGACATCATCGGATACGCCGCGGCCCAAGGGTCCGCTCCTACGGCGCCAGGAGTCTGTTGTTTCAGGAACGCTCGACCAGGAAGACGTGGCCACCGACGGTGAAGGTGACTTCCTTGGCCTTGGCCCAATAAGGGTCGGCCAGCTCGGGGGCGTAGTAGTGCAGGGCGCCATTGGTGCGATCCATAATGCGGCGCACCTTCTCCGGCAGGGCCATGTATTTGATGAAAATGAAGCGGGCAATCATCTGTGCCTGTTCCCAGGCGCGTTGCTCGTTGGGCCGGTCGCTCTTGCCGTCATGGGTCCAGCTGAACTGGCGCTTCTGCCACACCACGCCACAGAGGGTGTTCGGGTAACGCCGGCTCTGTAGGCGGTTGATGGTCACAAAGGCGACGGCAAGCTGGCCATCGGTGGGCTCGCTGCGGGCCTCGAAATAAATATTCAACGCCAGACAACGCATCTCCTTGGCCTCTTTGGGGCTGAGGGTGGTTTCGGCCAGTGCCCGCTCGGTGCTGAAGACCAGCAATAACAACAAGAAAACTCTCATACGACAATTCCTGATGGCGACATTTCTGTGCGGATCGGGTTGACCAGCGGTGAAATTTTAACCAATTTGATTGATTTATGACCAATAAGCAATTTTTATGCCGTATAGAATTTCGTGTTTGAAAACAGCCATATTGTGTGCATGTGAAATTTTTTGACGGCGTGTGATGGTGAATCTGTAAAGAAAGCCGACATGTTCACACAGGCTTTGTGGGCTATTGCGTGCGCGGCCCCTCCTATCCTTTCGGCATATTTCCCCCGAGCATGGTACTTTGCGATTCTTCGCGTACTTTGCGGTGGATGTGCTTTCTGCGCACCACAGGCCATTCAACCTCAACCACCAGGAGTCACAGAGTCATGTCAGAAACCATTACTGAATTCTTCGTCCAGGGCATGAAGTGCGGTGGCTGTACCGCCAATGCCAACAAGGCCCTGGCGGGTGTGCCGGGTTTCGTCTCCGCCGAGTTTGACCTGGACGCCGGTACCGCCAAGGTGGTGGGCGAGGTGGATCCACAGGCGGTGTGCCAGACGCTCACCGAGGCGGGCTATCCGGCAGTGGTGAAGAGCGCCTGATGCCGACGGTTCGGCTATCCATCGGTGGTATGGCCTGCGCGGGTTGCGTGGGGGCGGTGGAGGACGCGCTGAAATCAGTGCCGGGGGTGGAGGCCGCCAGCGTCAACTTCGCCGAGCACACCGCCGAGGTGACGGGTGAAATCACTGCCGAAGAACTCATCAAGACCGTTACCGCCGCCGGTTATGAGGCCGCCGAGCTGAGAAGCGCCGCCGATGAGGAGGAGAAGGAGGCCGCCGAGCAGGCCCATTATCATCGCCTGCTGCGCCAGGCCCTGGTCGCCGGTGTTATCGGTTTTCCGCTGATGCTGGTCGGTTGGCTGGGGTTGATGCCGCCGCTGGAGGGCATCGGGCGGATCTTCTGGTTCGTGGTCGCCGGGCTGTCGTTGTTTGTGCTTTGGTACGCCGGCGGGCGCTTCTTCAGCGGCGCGTGGAAATCCTTCGTCAATCACAATGCCAACATGGACACCCTGGTGGCCCTGGGCACCGGCACCGCCTGGGCCTATTCCAGCCTGGTGTTGCTGTGGCCGACGCTGGTGCCGGAGTCCGCCCGTCATCTGTACTTCGAAGCGGCGGCCATCATCATCGCCCTTATCAACCTTGGCGGGGCACTGGAGATGCGCGCCCGCGGCAAGACCTCCGAGGCCATCAAGCGCCTCATTGGTCTGGCGCCGAAGACCGCGCGGGTGGTGCGCGAGGGTCGCGAGCGGGACGTGCCTATCGAGGAGGTGGGTCTGGGAGAGACCCTGCGCGTGCGCCCCGGCGAGAAGATCCCGGTGGACGGCGTGATCATCGAAGGCCGCACCACGGTGGACGAATCCATGCTTACCGGCGAGCCTATGCCGGTGTCCAAGGCCATGAATGATGAGGTGGTGGGTGGCACCCTGAACAAGCGCGGCAGCTTCCTCATGCAGGCGAAACATGTGGGTGCCGACACGGCGCTGGCGCGCATTGTCGAGATGGTGCGCCAGGCGCAGAATTCCAAGCCGGCCATTGGTCGCCTGGCCGACCGCATCGCCAGCGTGTTCGTGCCCGCAGTGCTGATTATCGCTGTGTTGACCTGCCTGGCCTGGTTCAACATCGGGCCGGAACCGCGTGTCAGTTACATGCTGGTCACCACCATGACCGTGCTCATCATCGCCTGCCCCTGTGCCCTCGGTCTGGCCACACCCATCGCCATCATGGTGGGGGTGGGCAAGGCGGCGGAGAACGGCATTTTGATTCGCAACGGCGAGGCCCTGCAGCGGGCCGGCTCGCTGGATACGGTGGTGCTGGATAAGACCGGCACCGTCACCGAGGGTCGCCCGGCGCTGACCGCCGTGGAGCCTGCTTCTGGCTTTGACGAGGCCGGGCTGCTGCACATGGCCGCGGCTATCGAGCAGGGTTCCGAGCACCCGCTGGCTGAAGCGGTGCTGCAAGCGGCGCGGGAGCGGGGCATCGAATGGCCGGTGGTAGAGGATTTTGCTGCCGTCGAAGGCCGAGGCGTGCGCGGGTGCGTGGAGGGCCGCGAGGTGTTGTTCGGCAACGCCAAACTGATGGCGGACAACGGCATAAAGCCCGGCGGGCTGGTCGCGCGTGCCGAGGCCCTGGCTGCAGAGGCGCAGACGCCCATGTTCCTTGCCGTGGATGGTCGTATCGCCGGTCTGCTGGCGGTCAGCGACCCCGTCAAGGCCGACTCCCGCGAGGCCATCGCCCGCCTGCGTGCCGAGGGTATCCGCGTGGTGCTGCTCACCGGTGACAACCGTGCCACGGCCGAGGCGGTGGCGCGTACGGTGGGCGTGAATGATGTGATTGCCGAGGTGCTGCCGGGCGAGAAGGCCGACAAGGTGGCCGCGCTGCAGGGCGAAGGGCGTGTGGTGGGTATGGTGGGCGACGGCATCAATGATGCCCCGGCGCTGGCGCGCGCCGACGTGGGTTTCGCCATCGGTACCGGCACCGATGTGGCCATTGAGAGCGCCGATATCACCCTCATGCGCGGCTCCCTGCACGGTGTGGCCGATGCCATCGCCGTCTCCCGCGCCACGGTGCGCAACATCAAGCAGAACCTGTTCGGTGCCTTCGTCTACAACGTGGTGGGTATCCCGGTGGCGGCGGGCGTGCTGTACCCCTTCGGTGGGCCGCTGCTCAACCCGGTGATTGCCGGCGCCGCCATGGCTATGTCTTCGGTGACCGTGGTCAGCAATGCCAATCGCTTGCGTTTCTTCCGCCCGGGAGGTCGCCCATGAGTGACTGGCTGGTGAACCTCGGTGGGCTGGCGTTGATCGGCTTTATTGTCTGGTGGTTTTGGCTGGCGCCGCGGGGCCAATGACCGCCGGACAGATCACGATGTATCCCATGTAGGAGCGGGCCATGCCCGCGATGGTTTTGCCCTATGCCGTAGAGACCATTGCCGGGGAAATTGTGGGAGCGGCTTTAGCCGCGAATGAAAGGTTGGTTTATCCTTCGCGGCTGAAGCCGCCCCCACATTTTTTTGCTGGCATTCCTGCCGAACAGTCATCTCATCGCGGGCATGGCCCGCTCCTACAGAAATATCCCTGGGTATCGCTGGCCCGGCGGCATGGGGCTTAGGTCTTAAACCTGTCTGCCAGGTTACGCAGCTGCGTGGCCAGCTGGGTCAGGTCTTCGCTGGCCCGGGCGACCTGCTCGGAGCCGCCGACAGCGGCATCCGTGCCCTGGCTGATCTGCTGGATGTTTCGGTTCACCTCTTCGGCGACATGACTCTGCTCCTCGGCGGCGCTGGCGATCTGTGTGTTGAGGTTGCTGATTTCCTCGATGGAGGTGTTGATGTTTTGCAGTGAGTCATTGACCTGGCTGGCGTTTTCCACCCCGGTCTGACTCTGCGCCTGGTTTTCATCCATCACCTTGACCGCCTCCCGAGCGCGTGACTGCAGGCGCTCGATCATGTTCTGAATCTCCTGCGTGGACTCCTGGGTGCGGCTCGCCAGGGTGCGGACTTCATCGGCGACCACGGCGAAACCACGTCCCTGTTCACCGGCGCGGGCGGCCTCGATGGCGGCGTTGAGGGCCAGCAGATTGGTCTGTTCGGCAATGCCTCGAATGACGTCCAGTACGCCGCCGATCTCATTGGTTTCGGACTGCAGTTGGTGGATGACGTTGGAAGCCTTTTGGATCTCGCTGGCGAGGCTGTCCATGGTGTCGATGTTTCCATTGACGATGGTCCGTCCGTTGCCGGCCTCCTGGTTGGCCTTGTCTGCTGCTGCTGCCGCCTGCTGCGTATTGTGTGCAACCTCCTGCACCGCAGCGGCCATCTCGTTGATGGCGGTCGCCAGCTGGTCGGTCTGCATCTGCTGTTCGGTGATCTCGCTGTTGGATTTCTCGGCAACCTGGGAGAGCTGCTGGGCGGAACCCGTCAGGCTGTCCGTGGAGCCCTTGATATCGCCCACCAGGTGTTGCAGTTTGCCGACAAAGGTGTTGAACCAGTGGGCGACTTCGCCCAGTTCATCCTTGCGGCTTTCATCGAGGCGCCGGGTCAGGTCACCGTCACCCTCGGCGATCTCCTGCAGGGCGGTAGCCAGTTGCTCGAGCTTTTTACCGATGGTCTTTTTGTAGATGAAATAGAGCAGGGTGAATATGAGCAGGGCTGTGGCGAGCAGGAAGCCGGTGATTTCATTGCTCAGCGTCGTGCCGTTGGCAAGTGACCGGTCAATGGGCAGGGCGACTTCCAGTACGCCACGGACATCGTTGAGCTTCCAGTCGTTCTTGGGCGTGTCGGCCCGGGAATTGTGGCAGTCGACACAGGCCTGGTTGACCATCCGGTCGGCGACGGCAACGCGCACCATGGTCTTGCCGTCGACTTCCTCGGTGCGGCTGAAAACCGTGCCGGGGTTTTGGCTGAGGGTGCGCCAGGCTTCGCTGCCGAAGTCATCCATCTGGCGGCTTTCACGATTGGGAAACGGGAAGGCCGAATAGAGATGGATGGAGATGCCCTGCTCTGCGAGCAGGCTGCTGAGGTCATGGATCATGGTCGCCGGCAAGGGGATGTTGTCGGGGTTGGCCTGGTGATTGATGGCCGGGGAAATGTCATTTGTACCGGTGATCTTCTTGATCACGTTCTTGGTGTAATAGGCGCGCAGTGTCTTGAATTGCTGCACGGTGGTCTCGGCCTGGGCAATGGCCTCCTGCTCGGTATTCTTGCGCACCATATTGGGGATCATCAGTGCCAGGGCAATGATGCAGACGGCGAAAATCAGGCTGATCGGTGTGAACAGCTGCCAGAACAAGGATTTCTTCATGACATGAATCCCAGAGTAAATTGATAGGTAACTAACGGATATTTATGGGTGAAAGTATCGGCAATACAAATGTGGACTTTAGGGGCATCCAGGTGATCAATCTGAAGCACCTGGAATAACTGGAAAGACCCTTTCCGCTGAGTGCGGAATTTCTGTGCTGCCGCCGCCGGGCGAGCATCTGTTATTATTGCCGTCTGTCTTCAACCGCCTGCTGTCGGCACAGAATCCGCGATAGAGGAACACCATGCCTGAATACCGCTCCCGCACTTCCACCCACGGCCGCAACATGGCCGGCGCCCGCGCCCTGTGGCGCGCCACCGGCATGAAAGACGATGATTTCGACAAACCCATCATCGCCATTGCCAATTCCTTCACCCAGTTCGTGCCCGGCCATGTGCACCTGAAGGATATGGGCCAGCTGGTGGCGCGCGAGGTGGAAAAGGCCGGCGGCGTGGCCAAGGAGTTCAACACCATCGCCATCGACGATGGCATCGCTATGGGTCATAGCGGCATGCTCTATTCGCTGCCCTCGCGCGAGATCATCGCCGACTCGGTGGAATACATGGTCAATGCCCACTGTGCCGATGCCCTGGTGTGTATCTCCAATTGCGACAAGATCACCCCCGGCATGCTCAATGCCGCGCTGCGTTTGAACATTCCCACTATCTTCGTCTCCGGCGGACCGATGGAGTCGGGCAAGGCGGTGATTGATGGTCAGGAGGTGCACCTGGATCTGGTGGATGCCATGGTCAGTGCCGCCGATGCCTCGGTGGACGACGAAACGGTGATGCAGCTGGAGCGTTCCGCCTGCCCCACCTGCGGCTCCTGCTCCGGCATGTTCACCGCCAATTCCATGAACTGTCTGACTGAGGCTTTGGGTCTGTCGCTGCCGGGCAATGGTTCGATGCTGGCCACCCACGCCGACCGCCGCCAGCTGTTTCTCGAAGCGGGGCGGCGCATTGTCGATATCGCCCACGCCTGGTACGAGCGCGATGATGCCTCGGTGCTGCCTCGCTCGGTGGCCAGCTTTGCGGCCTTCGAGAACGCCATGATGCTGGACATCGCCATGGGCGGCTCCACCAACACCATCCTGCACCTGCTGGCGGCGGCGGAAGAGGGCGGCGTGAAGTTCACCATGGATGATATTGACCGCCTGTCGCGGCGCGTGCCGCAGCTGTGCAAGGTGGCGCCCTCGACGCAGAAATATCACATGGAGGACGTACATCGTGCCGGCGGTGTGATGGGTATCCTCGGCGAACTGGATCGTGCCGGCCTGCTCAACCGCGATCTGCCCATGATCCATGCCGGAAGTTTGGCCGAGGCACTGGCGCAGTGGGACGTGATGCAGACGCAGGACGAACAGGTGAAGACCTTTTTCCGCGCCGCTCCCGGTAACGTGCCCACCCAGCAGGCCTTCAGCCAGGAAAAGCGCTGGCCGTCGCTGGACGATGATCGCGCCGGGGGCTGCATCCGCGACCTGGCGCATGCCTACAGCCTCGAGGGTGGTCTCGCCGTGCTCTATGGCAACATCGCCGAGGATGGCTGCGTGGTGAAGACCGCCGGGGTGGATGAGTCCATCCTCACCTTCAGCGGTCCCGCGCGCATCTTCGAGAGCCAGGACGACGCCGTGTCGGCTATTCTTGGCGACCGGGTCAAAGAAGGTGACGTGCTTATTATTCGCTACGAGGGCCCGCGTGGTGGCCCCGGTATGCAGGAAATGCTGTATCCCACCAGCTATTTGAAATCGAAGGGGCTGGGCAAGGCCTGTGCCCTGATCACCGATGGCCGATTCTCCGGCGGTACCTCCGGCCTGTCTATCGGCCACGCCTCGCCGGAAGCCGCCGAAGGCGGCGCTATCGGTCTGGTGGAAGAGGGTGATCGTATCGAGATTGATATTCCCAAGCGCTCCATTCGTCTGGCGATCCCCGATGAGGAGCTGGCGGCGCGGCGCGTGGCCATGGCGGCGAAGGGGGAGGCGGCGTGGAAGCCGCAGGGGCGTGAGCGGCAGGTGTCCGCCGCCCTGCGTGCCTATGCGGCGCTCGCCACCTCCGCTTCACGCGGCGCGGTGCGGGACGTGAGTCAGATCGAGAAATAGGAGAGGGTGGTACCCATTGCTGTAGGAGCGGACCCCTGGGCCGCGATGACGAAGTATCTCGTGACACTGCTCCGCGGTGTCACGCATCCTGTGGCGCTCAGCGCCACGTCACCCAAGGCGGAATGATCTGCCCCTTTGCGTTACACCGCAGAGCGGTGTAACGAGCCTGAGAATATGGCGCCTATTGGCGTCATTTGCGGATCGTTTTTCCGCCCCTTTCGCAGGCATGGCCTGCTCTACAGCGAACTCCAGCTCGACTTCTTGCGTGGTCGCAGGCTGGGGGCGATCAGGCCGAGGATGATGCCGAGGATGATGACCCCGGCACCGGTGAGAAACCACTCGCGCTCGGCGCTATCGCGCAGCATCTGGTTTTCCTGCTGCACCAGCTCGTGCTCGTTTTCCAGATCCAGCAGTTCCTTCTTCAGCCGGGTGTTTTCATTTTTCAGTTGCAGGGGTTTGGCGGCGACGCGACGCAGTCGGTCGAGCTCTTCGTTGAGCTTCTCATCTTCCTTTTTCAGCTTGGCGTACTGTTTGCTGATGTCGCCCTCTTTGCTGCTGGTGGCCGTCAGCTCTTCCTTTAGGCGGGCATTTTCCGTTTCCAGCTCGGCAACTTTTTTCTGTGTCGCCGCCAGGCGGTGTTTGGCAATGGGGGTCGAGGTCAGGTACTGGTTCAGCACCCAGCCCTCGGTGCCGTCTGCGAGACGCACCCGGCTGTGTTTGTCGCCCGTTTCCAGCACCTCCATCTTTGTGCCGCTGGGCAGGGTGCGGAGTATCTGGTGTTGGTTGGACTGTCCTGAGCGCAGGGTGATGACAATCTGATCGACGACATATTTTGTTTCTGCAAAGACGCTGCCGCCCAACAGTAATAGGCACAAGGCAAAGAGCAATTTTCTGGTCATGGTTTGGGGTACCAACTTACTGGTGAAATATTAAGGTCGCTGACACTGGTGTGGGCCGGGGTCATGATGGCGTTTGTGACCTTGCTTGCACATTGGGTTGCGATCCACGATGCTTGATGCTATTTAGAGAACGCGGGAGGCAGCGGCGATAATACTCTATCGTCATGACGGACTCAAAAGTCCGGCCGGTGAAAAACCAGGTGCCGTCCATAATGACTATCGGCTGTTACAGGTTCCCGGGCAGAATTGACCTGATTGGCAGGCTTGATGTACTTTTGCGCCTAGTACTCCGTCAAGGTAGTATCGACGGGCTCAGCTTGTCTGTCTGCGTTCACGGCACCAACAGTAGGCGCTTTAGGCGAGGCGTTTTTTCGAAGACTTGGTGGGCCCAAATCGAGAAAAAGCAACGCAGTCCGTGGGCGCAGACAGACAAGCCCCCCCGGGCGCCACAGGGAAGCCGTCCTGCGGTGTTGCGTTTTCTTGACGTAGGCCCACTATGCCTTCGAAAGCGCGCCTTGCAGGACAACTTCCCTGTAGCGCTGAACCCGTCGATACTACCTTGACGGAGTACGTGAGGGGGGCGCGACATTTCTGGCGGTTGATATCCAGTCGGCGTCGCGGCAACGGAAGATTCCAATTACAGCGAAAAGGTATTGTTCCATGACAAAAAGAAGCGGAATAGTTGTACTGCTCATTGCCTTGATGATGGGTGTGGGGGGAGTTTACGCAGCGGAAAAGAACATCGCCGGCAGTATGCGCGATGGCGAGGGTGATCCCAAAGCCGGACAGGAAAAGGCCGAGATGTGTGGCGGTTGTCACGGTGCCGATGGTATGAGCATCGACCCCGCCTTCCCGCATCTGGCGGGGCAGTATGCAGGTTATATCTACAAGCAGACGTTGGATTTTCAGCTGGGCAACCGCGGCGACGATACCATGAGTGCCATGGCTAGCATGGTTAGCGATAGCCAGGATCTGAAGGATATCTCTGCTTATTATGCCAGCCTGAAGATGATGAAGGGCGCGCCGGGTGATGCCAAGCTGGCCAAGAAAGGCGAGAAGCTATACCTGAGCGGCAACAAGAAGCTGGGTGATTTTGCTGCCTGCATCCGTTGCCATGGCGAGCAGGGCAAGGGCCTGGACAAGAAGAACGCGCTGTTCCCCGTGGTCGGTGGGCAGACCAAGGACTACCTGATCAAGCAACTCCAGGACTTCAAGTCCGGTGCCCGCAGCAATGACCCGGCCAGCATGATGGCCGTGGTGGCGCAGGGTATGACCGACGAGGAAATCACCGCTGTGTCGGAGTACCTGTCCGGCCTCTGAGGCAGGTAGTCGTGACGACTGCTAAACGCGCCCTGGTTATCCGGGGCGCGTTTTTTTGTGCCGGGTATTTTCAACCTGAAAAATCCAAAAAGCCTTTTACCGGGTTCTACCTTTAGTACCACCGTGCGCACAGTGCACGCTACGGGTAGGTGTAGTGTGCGCTGTGCGCACAAGATGGACTGTAGTCGGGCGTGTATTCAGCGAGGAAAGGCGACAAGGTGGTGCACATCCGCGCGGATGGCAACCTGTTCGCCGATGGCGTGATCCAGGTGGCTGGGGAGCAGGGACAGCAGCTGGGTGCCGGTGGGTAATTCCAGGGTATAGAGTGTCTCGGCTCCCTTGAAGGCCTTCTGTACGATGCGGGCCTGCAGCCGGCCGCCGGGGTCGGGGACGATGTCATCGGGGCGCAGCAGTAGCTCCACGGGCGCCCCGGGTGGGCAGTCGTAGGCGCGGTCGCCCTGCAGTACACCGAGTTCGGTTTCCACCGTGTCGTTGCTGTGCATGGTGCCGGGAATGAACACGCCCTGACCGATGAAGTCGGCGACGAAGCGGTCTTGTGGTTCGTGGTAGAGATTGAAGGGGGTGTCCCACTGCAGGATGCGGCCTTGCGACATGACGCCGACCTGGTCGCCGAGGGCAAAGGCCTCGTCCTGATGATGGGTGACGAGGATGCCGGTGATACCCGCGTTCTTGAGGATGTCGCGAACTTCCAGACTGAGGCGTTCGCGGGTATCCACGTCGAGATTGGAAAAGGGTTCGTCCATGAGGATGGCGCGCGGCTGGGCGGCGAGGGCGCGAGCCAGGGCCACGCGCTGTTGCTGACCGCCGGACAGTTCATGGGGATAGCGTGCGGCAAGGTCCGACAGACCGACCAGTTTGAGCATGCGCTCGACGGTTTCACGCCGTTGGCGGCTCGACTGGCGGCGCAGGGCGAAGCCCACGTTGTCGCCGACGGTCATGTGCGGGAACAGGGCGTAGTCCTGAAAGACCATGCCCAGGCGGCGTTTTTCCGGGGGCAGGGTGAAGCCCGGACGCGACAGGCTGACGTCGCCCATGCGGATCTCGCCCTGGCTGATGGGCTCAAAGCCGGCGATGGCACGCAGCGCCGTGGTCTTGCCGCAGCCGCTGGGGCCGAGCAGGCAGGCCAGGCTGCCTTCGTTGACGTGCAGGGACAGGCCGCTGACCACGATCTGTTCGCGGTAACGGCACTCGATATTCTTGATTTCCAGTAAGGGTTGCATCGCGCGGAGGATGATAACAGAGGCGCGGCGGCCTAGTGTCAGCCGAGGAGGAATTCCAGCAGGGCCTTTTGCGAGTGCAGACGATTCTCGGCCTCGTCCCACACCACGCTCTGCGGGCCGTCGATGACCTCGGCCGCCACTTCTTCGCCGCGATGGGCGGGCAGACAGTGCATGAACAGGGCGTCGGGCGCGGCCTGTGCCATCAGTTCGGCATCGACCTGATAGTCGGCGAAGGCCTTCTCGCGTGCCGCCTGCTCCTCTTCCTGGCCCATGCTGGACCAGACATCGGTGACCACCAGGTCGGCGCCGGCTACGGCCTCGGCAGGGGTGGTGCAGAGGCGGGCGTGGTCTTCGTTGCTCGCCAGTATCGCCGCGTCCGGCAGATAGCCCTCGGGCGCGGCGATGCGCAGCTGGAAGTCGAACTGGCGGGCGGCGTTGATGTAGGAATGGCACATGTTGTTGCCGTCACCGATCCAGGCCACGGTCTTGCCGGTGATGTCGCCGCGATGTTCGATCCAGGTCTGCATGTCGGCCAGCAGCTGGCAGGGGTGGAACTGGTCGGTGAGGGCGTTGATCACCGGCACACTGGAGAATTCGGCGAAGCGTTCGATCTTTTCGTGCTCGAAGGTACGGATCATGATCACGTCCAGCATACGGGACATGACGCGCGCCGAATCCTCAATGGGCTCACCGCGCCCCAGCTGGGTATCGCGCGGCGAGAGAAAGATGGCGTGGCCGCCGAACTGCGCCATGCCGGTCTCAAAGGAGACGCGGGTGCGGGTGGAGGATTTCTCGAACACCATGCCCAACACTTTATTTTTCAGCGGCTGATAGATCTCGCCATTGTGCTGCATTCGTTTGAGTTCGATGGCGCGCTGGATAAGGGCGCGCAGCTCGTCACGACTCAGGTCGTTGAGGGTGAGGAAGTGTCTTACGGCCACGGTATTGATCTCTGAATACGGGATGAGGTGGGGACGGGCTATGCGGCGAGGAAGCGGCGGATCAGGTCGGACAGGGTGTCCACCAGCATCGCGGCCTCGTCGTCGCTTAGGGTCAACGGCGGCAGCAGGCGCACCACCTGGCCTGCGGTCACGTTGATCAACAGGCCCTCGTCCAGTGCCTGTTGCACCAGCTCGGCACAGGGCCGATCCAGCTCGATGGCCAGCAGCAGGCCCTGGCCACGGATCTCGCTGATGCCTGCGATGCCGTCAAGGGCGCTGTGAAAATCGGCCAGCAGCTGTTCGCCCAGGGCCTTGGCGCGTGCGGCGAGGCCCTGTTCGTCCATGGTGTCGATGACCGCAAGCGCCGCGGCGCACACCAGCGGATTGCCGCCGAAGGTGGAGCCGTGGTTGCCGGGATGGAACAGTTCGGCGGCTGCGCCCCGCGCCAGACAGGCGCCGATGGGCACGCCGTTGCCCAGCGCCTTGGCGCTGGTGAGCACGTCGGGCCGTGCGCCGCTGTGCTGCCAGGCGAACCATTCGCCGCTGCGGCACAGGCCGGTCTGGATCTCGTCCAGCATCATCAGCCAGCCGTTGTCGTCGCACAGCTGGCGGATGCCGGGCAAATAGTCATTGCTGGGGATGCGAATGCCGTTTTCACCCTGCACCGGTTCCACCAGTACGGCGACGATGTCTTTGTTTTTGCTCAGTGCGGCGATGGCCTCGATGTCGCCGTAGGGCACGCGCAGAAAGCCGCTTACCAACGGTTCGAAACCGGCCTGCACCTTGCGGTTGCCGGTGGCGCTCAGGGTGGCCAGGGTGCGGCCGTGGAAGCTGCCCTCCATGACCACGATGGCGGGGCGCTCGATGCCACGGCCATGGCCGTGCAGACGCGCCAGTTTGATGGCGGCCTCGTTGGCCTCGGCGCCGGAGTTGCCGAAGAACACCCGATCCATACCGGCCACGGCGGTGAGCCGGTCGCCCAGGGCCTGCTGGCGCTGGATGCCGTACAGATTGGAGGTGTGCACCAGTTGGCCGGCCTGCTCGCAGAGGGCGCGGGTAACGGCCGGGTGGGCATGGCCCAGGCTGCAGACGGCGATACCGCTGATGGCATCCAGGTAGCGTTTGCCATTCGTGTCCCATAGCCAGGGGCCGTCGCCTTTCTCAAAGCTGACGGGTAGCCGTCCATAGGTGCTCATCAGTGTATTCGCCATGATTGCTTGCGCTTTAATGTTATTGACAGGTTGTTAAAAAAGGCTAAAAACAAAAAGGCAGTCCCGATAGAGACTGCCGTCTTGTAGATCGACCGATTCTATCGGCTAATTAATCCCGAGGCAATAGTGGGTTTTTAGGCAATTTGTGAAGAATTACGGGCGTTGCAGGGCGATTTCGACGTCGTTGCGCTTGTCACGGCCGAGTAGGGTTTCAATCAGGGTGAGGGCGAAATCCATCGCCGTGCCCGGCCCGCGCGAGGTGATGACCTGACCGTCGATGACCACGGCGGCGGGATCTTTCGTGGTGTCGGGCAGGTCGAGTTTTTCCAGTGTGCCGGGGTAGGCGGTGGCGCGTCTGCCGGCCAGCAGGCCGCAGCTGGCGAGCACCTTGGGTGCGGCGCAGATGGCGGCGGTGTACTTGCCCTGTGCGGCCATGTCTTTCAGCAGGGAGTGGATGCGTGGGTCGGCGTCGAGGTGGTCCGCGCCGGGCAGACCGCCAGGCAGCACCACCATGTCAAAGTCGTGTCGCAGGGCCTCGTCGAGGGTGGTGTCGGGGAAGATAATGACACCGCGGCTGCAGTGCACGGGGCCGGGTTCGAGGCCGGCGCTGACCACCTCGATGCCGGCGCGCACCAGCAGGTC
>VAPM010061022.1_pt1 | contig 17932 bp, 17 predicted proteins | sample 3395091 | NCBI WGS metagenome assembly VAPM01 (sample SAMN08290445, study PRJNA428436) | hydrothermal vent metagenome | isolation source: Deep-sea hydrothermal vent chimney 3 | place: Pacific Ocean: Juan De Fuca Ridge | reverse complement strand
GGCGATTTTTTAGTCACATTGCTAATAAAGAATTATCTCTCATGCGTCGGCAAAAAGAATATTTTGCTGTGTTGATGATGGATATTGATTATTTCAAACACACCAACGATACCTTTGGTCATGCTGCAGGTGATTATGTGCTGGTACAGGTGGCGCAGATCTTGTCGAACAATGTGCGTGAAGAGGATACTCTGGCACGGATAGGGGGCGAGGAATTTGTGGTGAGTTCACCGTACACCAACCGGTTAGCCGCTATTGTGTTGGCTGAGCGTTTGCGTAAAGCAGTGGAGTCGCTGGAGATTCAGTTTGAGGGTAACCGCATTCCCGTTACCATCAGCATTGGTATTGCCATGCAACCACAGGATGGCGATGTGCTGGATACTTTGTTGGCCGCTGCTGATGAGCGTCTGTATGCTGCCAAAAATGCGGGCCGCAATCGTTTTTGTGCCGCTAACAAACATCATGATGAGCTGGCCGTGGATGTGGATAAAGTTTGCCCAAAGTTGGATGAGGCTGTTGGTATGATCAAACATGGCAATCTGCATCGGCTGATGCCACATATCCCCACATTACTGGAAGAGCTGATCCCCCTGTTTGAGCTGGTTAATGAAGAGTCGCCAGCGCGTATTGATGTGGATCAAGTACGTGCGGCAATTGTTGAGTTGAAAGCCAAAGATGGACATTAATACTGGCTAATTCGCATCTGTTCTTTCCCATACCAGAATATTATTATTCGCTGGCATCACATGTGTCGCAATGCGTGAAAGTCCCGCATTTTCCGCCAGTTTATCCAGCTCGTCTTGATCCCGGATCCCGCTCTTGGGGTTTTGTGATTTTAACCACTGTTCAAAACGGGCATTGCTTTCCGAAGTGAATTGTCCATTGATATTGAATGGTCCATAAAGGCAAAAGTGTCCACCGCAGGACAATACCTGGCCGATGCCCGCAAACATTTTTATCACCTCCGGCCAGCCCATGATGTGTACGGTGTTGGCGCTGAATACGGCATCAAAAGCCATGTTCGGCCAGCGGTCTGTTGCTACGTTCAGGCTCAATGGGGCGCGCACATTGTCCGGACCTTCGTCGCTGATCCAGGTGTGGATGCCGGGATGGTGTTTATCCACATCGCTGGTCTGCCAGATGAGGTGGGGCAGTGCGCGGGCAAAAAACACTGCGTGCTGGCCAGTGCCGCTACCGATTTCCAGTACGTGTTGTGTCGCAGCAAATTCTTTCAGTAACACTTCAAAAATAGCGTGCTGGTTTTGCACGCAGGATTCAGAGAAAGGTTTTATTCCATGCATGCCGGTCACGCCAATTTTTCATCGGACTTGCATCGCAAGTCTTCAGTCACACTGTGTCTTGCTGTTTCAACACTGTCGAATATGGATCCGCTTTCATATTCAGCCCAATACCCTTCACCGATATACTCAAATTCTGACAAGTCCCAGGTGTAGATAAACGATGTAAATGTGGAATCACACTTTTTGGCAATAATTGCTATTGCGTTGCCAGCAGGTGTGTCGATTCTCTCAATTTGTTCAAATCCGTCTCTGCTGAACAAAAACTTTTCTGGTGGCAGCATTTTCATTAGCTATTCAGAGAACGCCCGCCATCCACCGTAATCACCTGCCCGCTGGTGTAGTCGGCATCACGAATTAAAAACAGTGCAGCGCGGGCGATATCTTCGGGATTGCCCTGGCGCTTGAGAAAGGTACGGGAAACGATGCGTTGCTGGGTCACTTCATCAATTTTGCGTTCCGGCCATAAAATGGCACCGGGGGCGATGGCATTAACGCGCACCTCAGGGCCCATTTCGCAGGCCAGAGACTTGGTGAGCATAACCAGCCCGGCTTTGGCGATGCTGTACACGGGAAAGCGTTTCAGTGGCCGGTCGGCATGAATATCGGCGATATTGATTATGCAGCCGTGTTGTTCCTTGAGGTGTGGCGCAGCGGCCTGGGATAAAAAAAATGGTGCTTTGAGGTTGGTGCCAACGAGGTCATCCCATTCCGTTTCTGTGGTTTTTCCCAGCTGGGTGGGATAAAAACTGGAGGCATTGTTGATCAGCACATCGAGCCGCCCCCAGGTGGCCAGCGCATCGGCTACCACCGCAGGCAGGGCGGCCTGATCCAGCAGGTCAGCACGTACCAGCACCACGGAATCATTGCGCAGCGCATTGAGTTCGTTTTGCAGGGTGTGGGCGGCATTGCGCGAACCCCGATAATGCAGCACTAGGCGTGCGCCTTCGGCGTGCAGAGTGCGGGCGATAACAGCACCGATGCGATGTACGCCACCGGTAATCAGGATGACACGGCCCCGCAACGGACCCAGGCTCTCGCTACTGGCTTCTGTGGTATCATTCAAGGTGTTATTTTCCTGTGTTCAGGTAATGTGCTTATCCATAAAATGCACACTCTAACTCACTCTGTATCCATTGCCCAACCATCGCTTGTGACAGACCTGATTCAACACCATGCCCACATCATCCACTCTCCTTTCACGCCTGGGTATCACTTCAGTAAGTGCGCTGTCGCAGTTGCCCGAGCCGGATGTTACCGCGCAGGTTCATAGCGAAAAACTTATTGCATTTATTGCCGATGAGATTGTCGCTGCCGGAGGGCAGATCAGTTTCGCTCGCTACATGGAGCTGGCGCTGTTTGCTCCGGGTATGGGTTATTACTCGGCGGGGGCGCGTAAGTTTGGTGAGCAGGGTGATTTTATCACCGCACCGGAGATTTCACCGTTGTTTTCCCGCGCCTTGGCGCAACAACTGGCTGAGGTGTTGAATACTTTTGATGGAACAGGTGAGGTGCTGGAGGTAGGTGGGGGGAGCGGTGTTATGGCGGCGGATATGCTGGCCGAGCTGGAAACCCTCGATGCATTACCTGCGCAATATCTTATTCTGGAGCTGAGTGCAGACTTGCAGGAACGACAGCGTGAAACCCTTGCTGCACGGGTGCCGCATTTGCTGGAAAGAGTGTACTGGTTGCACGAATTACCTGCCCCCGGTTTTCGCGGGGTGGTGGTGGCCAATGAATTGCTAGATGCATTGCCCGTTCACTGTTTTGTCACCCACAAAAACGGCTTGCAGGAACGTTGTGTGCGTTTTGCAGAGGGTCGTTTTCAATGGGTAAACAGCGAGACAGATGAGTTGTTGTTGCCAGAGCACCTGACAGAAATCATTGCAAAACTGCCTCCGGGTTACACATCAGAAATCAATTTTGCAGCCACCGGCTGGATACAATCCATTGCCAATTTGCTGGATGCCGGGGTGGTGTTGCTGATTGATTATGGCTATGCCACTGCCGAGTATTATCATCCCCGGCGTGATGGCGGTACGTTGATGTGCCATTATCGGCATCGTGCCCATGATGATCCGTTTGTTTATCCCGGGTTACAGGATATTACCGCCCATGTGGATTTTACTGCCATTGCCGAAGCGGCGGTATCTGCCGGGTTGGATGTGCGTGGTTACAATACTCAGGGGATTTTTCTGTTGGGCTGTGGCATCAGTGAACTGGCGCAACCCTTTGAGGAGCTGGATGAGCGGCAGCAGATATTACAAGCACAACAATTGCGTACCCTTACCTTGCCTACTGAAATGGGGGAGCGTTTTAAAGTGATTGCCCTGGCACGAGACTATCATCAGCCCTTGTGTGGTTTTGTCATGCAAGATTTACGTCATCAGCTTTAAACCCGAGTTAAATGTGAATTAAGGGCTAAATTGCTCTGTTTTCAGCGTTGCAGCAGGGTTTGGGCATGGTTTGTTTTGCTGAATGTAAACCAATGATTTTATTCGCCTGGATATTTTTAGCACTTAATTCACATTTAAATGGAAAAACATTGGAATTGTTAATGGGTAATAAATTACAACAAACTCAGGATATGCTCGCCAAACATCATCGGGATGGCGACGTTTTTGTACAGTTGATGAAGGACACTTATGCCGGGCGTTTTAACGAGGATTTCTGGGCATTGTGGAATACGCGCATAGCACCAGTGTTGAGTGAATCACCAGTGATTCTGGATTTGGGCACCGGCCCAGGCACCTTCTTGCGTGACATACATGAACGGTATCCAAAGGCCCGTGCCATTGGCGTGGAGTGTGCAGAATACATGCTGGAGGCTGCTAGCGATTTGCCTGAAGGCTGCGAAATTATTACCGCCGATTTACACGACCCCCACTTGCCGTTGGCTGATAGCAGTGTTGATGCAGTGATAGCCTCTGTTGTGTTACATGAAATGCATCAGCCCGTGCGCACTTTGCAGGAGATGCAGCGCTGTCTGAAACCCGGCGGTATTTTTTATGTGATGGACTGGGTACGCGCACCGTTGGCGCAATATCTGGCAGACAGTGAGTTGGCCGTATTTGACCGGCAGACACCTGAAGAAGAATTGGAAGACCTGTTTATTCATTTTATTGAACACAATCGGTTCAGTGTTGATGACTTGGCCTTCATGCTGGAAAACACTGGCTTCCGCGTACTGGAAAAAACATTGCTGAAGGAAGGGCGCATGGCGCGCCTTGTCGCGGAGAAAAGATAAACTGCTATGGATGCATTACACGCTATTTTTCTTGCTCTGGTACAGGGTTTTTCTGAATTCCTTCCGGTTTCCAGTTCCGCACATCTTATTTTATTACCGCGTTTGCTGGGCTGGCCGGATCAGGGACTGGCCTTTGATGTCGCTGTACACGTTGGCACGCTGAGCGCGGTGGTATTGTATTTTCGTCGCGAGCTGGTGCCCATGACGCAGGACTGGGTGCAGTCAGTGCTTACTCGCAAGCAAACTGCAAATAGTCGGCTGGCCTGGGCGGTATTATGGGGTACCGTTCCCGTGGGGCTGGCAGGCTTGCTGTTCAAAGGTTTTATTGAAAATAACTTGCGCTCGGAGTTGGTCATTGCTGCGGCAACCATAGGCTTTGCTCTAGTGCTGTGGTGGGCGGATAGCAAAGGCCGGGGTCAGCGTGATGAATACAGCCTGCGTATCAGTGATATTGCTATTATTGGTGTTGCTCAGGCATTGGCGTTGATTCCGGGTACTTCACGTTCCGGTGCGACAATGACGGCGGGATTGATGCTGGGGTTGTCGCGTGAGGCGGCGGCACGCTTTTCATTTCTGCTGTCGATTCCGGTGATTACCCTGGCCGGGGGATTGCTGACACTGGATTTGATCCAGTATCCCGGTCAGGTGGATTGGCGGGCTATGGTCATCGGAGTGATGACCTCGGCGATTACCGCCTATTTGTGTATACACTTTTTTCTGAAGCTGCTGGAACGCATCGGCATGTTACCTTTTGTGATTTATCGTTTATTGCTGGGGGGGCTGCTGATTTATCTGTTTGCCTGAGCCTGTTTAACCAGCCCCCATGTCAGCAGACCCAAACCCAGCAAAGACAATGTGCCCTGATAGTAAGGGTAGAACTCAAAGTCATTAAAACCCAAGCCATAAAAGGCCACAAAACCCACCCAGGTAGCACCGGAGCAATGTTCGATGGCCGTCATGTAGGTGAAAGCGGTTGCCAGCAGCACAACACCCAACAGTCCGCGCAACAGGCCGGTATTGTGTTGCGCAGTTTGTCGGGCACGATTGATCAGTTGCCCACCGAGCAGGGCAGCAAACAGGTAAACTAGGAGAGTAATGCTGTCGTATTGCAGTGTCCATAAATTCAACCCGCTACGTGGATCCTGATGGATAAACACAAACAGCGATTTGGTAACAATAAATTTCAGTGCGCTGAGTGGTTGCTCCTGCCAGATGAGTTGGAACATGGCGATGTCGGCCCCGATGGGGAACAGCATGTGATTGATCATGCCTCCATTGAGCAGGATCATGGCAGCCAGACCGATAACAAAAAAGCTGACAAACAACAATGCGCTCATTGATAGCCAGTGATTTGGTTTTTTGGGCGGGTGAACAATCAGGGTTTTATCCATGGCCGGAGTCTACCTGAACTGTGTGTCTTGCGTGTTATTCTACGCAGGAATATTTGCTTAATGGGCTCCACAGGTTGAAAAATGGCGACTTACGCAATAGGTGATATCCAGGGGTGTTACGATGAGCTGATGAGCCTGTTGGACTTGATTCATTTTGATCCGGCAGATGATCAGGTATGGTTTACCGGCGATTTGGTCAATCGTGGCCCAGCATCGTTACAGGTGCTACGTGTGGTGCGTGAACTGGGTAGCAGTGCAGTAACGGTACTGGGTAATCATGACTTGCATCTATTGGCTGTGGCTGAAGGCAGCAGATCCCCTCACAAAAATGATACGCTGGGTGATATTCTTTCTGCCCCGGATCGTGATGAATTACTGGGATGGTTACGCCAACAACCGTTGATGCATCATGATCCGGCATTGAATGTCGTCCTGGTTCATGCGGGTCTACCGCCACAATGGGATCTGGCCATGGCGCAAGCCTGCGCAAAAGAAGTGGAAACCGTTTTGCGTAGTGATTATTACACGGCATTTTTTCAGCACATGTACGGCAATCAGCCCGATGTGTGGCGTGATGACCTGGTAGGCTGGGACCGATTGCGTTTTATTACCAACAGTTTTACACGGCTGCGTTATTGCGACACTACAGGACATTTTGATTTTAAAGCCAAGGGTGAACCGGGTACACAGCCTGAAGGTTATCTGCCATGGTTTGAAATACCTGGGCGGCGTAGCGAAGATTTGGGTATTGTTTTTGGGCATTGGTCCACGCTGGGTTTACGCCAGGAGTCTAATATTGTCTCGCTGGATACAGGCTGCCTGTGGGGCAATCAATTGACCGCAGTACGATTAAGCGGAAATGATGCCGTTTTTTGCGTAGAATGTTCAAGGCATCGTTGCCCGGGAAATGGGCAATGAAAACTTTTTCGTGGGACATATTTTTTTAAGCGGGTAACAAACAGGATTTTGAAATGAAAAATACATGTTTTCGTATGTTGAGCTTTGTTTTTTTGTCAGCAGTTATGGTTATGGTACAGGCTGCACCACAGGCGAAAATCATTGAACGTGGTTATTATAATTTTATCAATGAGACCGAGCGTCTGGCATCGCCGTTGATTTCTTCAGGTTATGTGAAACGTGGCGAAGCCGAGTTGGTGAAAGATACGCAGCGTATTCCTTTGGAAATAGGGCGTTTGTTTGGCTTTCGTTTTCATATTTCCGGGATTGATAAAAATATTGGTGTTATTCCTTTGGAGCTGGTTGTTGTACACCCGGAAATGAAAAAGTCTGATGGCTCCACTTCTTCGGGCTATCGCTATAACGTACATTTAAAGCTTAATAACGGTATGGTGGAAGACAAAATTGGCTATAACATCAATGAAGATTTCGAAATGGTAGAGGGTGATTGGCAGTTTGAATTTCTTTTTATGAATAAGACGCTACTTAAACAAACGTTCACGACTTATTTACAGGACAAATAATATGGATGATGAACTCAGGCAAAATATGACAGCTTCTGAAACCTGGATGCGCGGACTGTTTATGTTGTTGTTTGTTTTTTTATTGGTGGTGGCACGAGTAGTGACAGGTGCGGTGGTGGTGATCCAGTTTTTGTTTACGGTATTTACCGGGCAATGCAATGCTAATTTGCGTGAGTTTGGTGCGAGTCTGGCGATGTATGTTTACCGGGTATTATTATTTGTGACCTACAATAGCGAAAGCAAGCCTTTTCCTTTTGCTCCGTGGCCATCCCGTGATGATGCTGGGCTGGTTGTCGATACCGTTGCACAGCCTGTTGCTGAAACACCCGTGGATACACTGGAATCGGATGAGCCAAACAAACGTCCCTGTTCCTGAATGGCCTTTTTTATTGAGCGGTTAGCCCGTGTTTGCAAATCACTGCGACACAAATCTGCTCTCTTTTTATACAAAATCAGGTTATAATTCTCGCCCCACATAACCGCAGTCATGTGCAGTTTCACAAACTGACACCATTGGCGGCGATCCCTTTGGCAATTAACCACCTTGTGCATCCCATGCAGTCTGCTCCTGATATTTTTTCCTACCGCAAATTCTGGGCTCAACGTTTTGGCCCGGCACCGCAATTGCCCATGTCTCGCGAAGAGATGGATGCATTGGGCTGGGATTCATGTGATGTGATTTTGGTGACTGGTGACGCTTATGTGGATCACCCCAGTTTCGGTATGGCGGTGATTGGCCGGGTATTGGAAGCACAAGGTTTTCGTGTGGGTATTATCGCCCAGCCGGATTGGACCAGCGCCAGTGATTTTCAAAGGTTGGGCCGACCCAATCTGTTTTTTGGCATCACTGGCGGCAACATGGATTCCATGGTGAATCGCTATACCTCGGACCGTAAAAAACGTTCCAACGATGCTTATACCACTAACGGTGAAGGTGGGAAACGCCCCGACCGTTGCGTGGTGGTTTACAGTCAACGCGCGCGTGAAGCATACAAAGGGGTGCCCATTATTATCGGCGGTATCGAGGCCAGCCTGCGGCGCATCGCGCACTTTGATTATTGGTCGGAAAAAGTACGACGTTCAGTGTTGCTGGATGCCAAGGCGGACTTGTTGGTGTACGGTAATGCCGAACGACAGATCGTGGAAATTGCACATCGTTTGTCGCAACGGGAGGCCGTTGAAAATATCACCGATGTACGCGGCACAGTGTTTGCCTGTCGCGACAGCAACGGCCGCCCTGAACGCTTACCAAAAGACTGGGCAGTGCTTGATTCCACCGAGCTGGATAAACCCGGCATCGTTGAAGCGCCAATTGATCCTTATCTTGCAACCGGGGTGATAGCGGAACAGGGCGTGCCCTGCGTAAGTGGAGGGGAACAAACGGATGAAAAAAATAAGAGCGTAGTGGTGACAATCACGCCCGCGCCTGCCGCAACCAACAAACCTCCAGCCGCAGATAAAACCCTGGTCTGTCTGCCTGACTATCATCATGTGCGAGAGGACCGCGCATTGTATGCACATGCCTCACGGGTGTTTCACAAAGAAACCAATCCCGGCAATGCTCGCGCGGTTTATCAGTCGCACGGTACTCGCGGTGTATGGATGAACCCACCACCGATTCCCTTGCAAACCGAAGAGCTGGATCAAGTGTTTGAGTTGCCGTATACACGCAAACCGCACACTGCCTATGGCAAGGCTAATATCCCTGCTTACGAAATGATCCGTTTTTCTGTGAACATAATGCGCGGCTGTTTTGGTGGCTGTACCTTCTGCTCCATTACCGAGCACGAAGGGCGCATTATCCAGAGCCGTTCCGAAGATTCCATTATTCGTGAAGTGGAGGCTATTCGTGACAGCGTACCGGGTTTTACCGGCGTGATTTCCGATCTTGGTGGCCCTACCGCCAACATGTATCGGCTCACTTGCAATGATCCAAAAATTGAAGCCAGTTGTCGGCGTCCATCCTGTGTACATCCGGGGATTTGTAAAAACCTTGGCACCAATCATCAGCCGCTGATCCAACTCTATCGACGTGCGCGAAAGTTGTCGGGGATTAAAAAAGTGCTGGTTGCCTCTGGGTTACGTTATGACCTCGCCGTGGAATCACCCGAATATGTTAAGGAGCTGGTGACGCATCATGTGGGTGGCTATTTAAAGATAGCCCCGGAGCATACTGAAACTGGCCCGTTATCAAAAATGATGAAACCCGGCATGGGGACTTATGATCGTTTCAAAAGAATGTTCGATAAATACAGCAAGGCTGCGGGTAAGGAGCAATACCTCATCCCTTATTTTATTTCCGCTCACCCTGGTACCACGGACGAAGATATGATGAACCTTGCCATTTGGTTAAAAGCTAATGGTTTTCGTGCAGACCAGGTACAAAATTTTCTGCCTTCACCCATGGCTACAGCCACAGCCATGTACCATTCTGGTAAAGACCCACTGCATAAAGTAGGCTCACGCAGTGATGTGGTGCCAGTAGCAAAAGGGGCTAATGCTCGGCGTTTACACAAAGCCTTTTTGCGTTACCATGATGTCAATAATTGGCCGTTGTTACGCAAGGCGTTAAAGCGCATGGGGCGTGCAGACTTGATTGGCAATGGTAAACGGCATTTGATTCCGGTATGGCAGCCGAGAGGAACCGGTGATGATGCTGGAGGGCAGAGGGCAGGAAAGACAGTGCGTACCCAACATACGGGGTTGCCGAAAAACCCTAAGGCGATAAAAACAAAGCCTGCACGAGCAAAATCCTCAAGAAAAGGTCGGCCGAAAAAGCGATAATTATTTTGGGTGTTTTTCAGTCAGTAGAATCCTGCCGACATTCCTTGCAATAAACCTTACCCAGTCGAACATGATATTGCACACGCTCACCCACTAATATTTCCTGCTGGCAGCTATCACAAAGCGTTGCATCATCCATGGTCATTTCATCAAAACCTTCAACCGGCAGCTCTTTGCCAAACACTATTTTTTTCCAGGGTTTATCTTTGACGATATCCTTTCGGTATATTTCTTCTATCGCACGGAAGCGTCTCACTAAATATTCTGGTACGCCAAAGCGTCTCAGGCTTGATTCCATTAATGCTTCACGATGGTCAAGCAGCTCATCAGAAATTACCATCCAATGATGGGCGCTGCGTGGGCGTTCACCAAAATAAACATCTTCACCTGTTAGCACCTGACACATAAAGTTATATTGTTTCTCAATCAGGCGTTGTTTAGTGGCACCTTCAAAAAAAGGAGACAGCAATGGATCATCGTAGACATGGTCATAAAAATCGATCAATACTTTTGACAAAAGACGACCTTCATCGAGCCCTTTCCAAAGCTCAAGGTCTGGGTCGGGATAGTTGCGGAGTTCTGCACAGCGAATGCGTTCTGCTGTGTTGGCATCTGTATCATTCTGGCTGGCGTCATTAACACTAGCCCAGTCCCAGAATGGGTCGGCGTGAATTTCCTGCGGGTTAGCACCTGCCGCCTGAGTGGCTTGTTGCATGTCTTCCACCATCTTTGGGTGGCCGCATAAATAAACCCGCCATCCTTTCAGGTCTGTATGGTTTGCCAAGGCAATATCATTAGCGCGTCCGACCCGATAACTTCCAGGGACTGCTTGCCCTGAAACACATGAAACAGGATGAAAATTATCATACTGTTCAGACAGCTGCTTCAAAACGGGTTGTAAATATAGACCGTGTGGATGTCGGCTGCCATGATACAAGTGAATAGGGCCGGTATGCCCGCTGGAAAGTGCATCACGTACAATTCCCAGCAATGGGGATAAACCAGTTCCGGTACCGATTAATAGTAATGGTTGGTGTTGTTCACCGGGCACATAATAATTGCTGCCCACGGCTCCCTGAAACTCAAGTTCATCATTTTCTGATAGGTCATCAAATATCCAATTGCTCATGACACCATTGGGCACGCGCTTGATATGGACCTCCAGAAAATAATCTTCCTGCGGTACGCTGGACAATGAATAGCTGCGCATCTCACCTTGTTGGTTGCGGATGTTAATAAACTGTCCGGCGTGATAATAAAGTTGTGTGGCAGGCTCCAGCAATAAACGGCATACATCAGGAGCCAGGAATTCTTTTTTGTAAACAACTGCCCGATTGAATAAGTCCGCGTCCCGTGGCAAGGTGATTTTCATATCATTTTCAGGGATACACTTGCAGGTTAAAAAATAACCTTTTTCTTTTAATGTTTCCCGTAATCCTTTCTGGGCTTTTGGCGGTATAAGCCCATTTTCACAGCGCTGCAAACAAGCATGACAAATACCGTTTCCACACGAAAAGGGAACGGTTACACCATGGCGCATAAAAACCTGTAAAATGGTTTCGTTTTCGCGACACGGGTAGTTTTTTCCTTGGAAGTAAATTTTATGCATGTGTTTTTTTAATCGGTATTATTGTTTTCGGAGTGGTTGTGTATTACAGGAATTTTTATATGGTTTTCTTTGGGGATATGGGTATTAGCGGCTTTTTTAGCAAGATCAGCAATATTTTTAAACCCTTTACGGAGCACGACTTGCAGTAGAAAATCAGAATTGCAATCATACTCACGACATACTTTTGGCCGTTTTTTCCAGCTGGTGCAGCGGCCATTGTTGCGGTCAAAGTAGATACAATAACCTTCTGAATCTTTATCGACGAAACCTTTGGGGGTAATGTTGCCGTTAGCGGGCTCCATTTCATCGGGCTGCAAACGGACCAGTTTTCGACAACAAAAAGTCGCACAGCCCATGCGCTGTCCTTCATCACAATTCACAAGGTATGTTTTTTTGCAGTTATCCATTTTACCCTCCCATAATTTTTTGGGATAACTATTCAATATCATTGATAATGATTTTGTTTAATGCCTGTGTGTTAACTGAAACTCAGGTATATGTTGTCACTTGGTATTATCTGTTACGGACTGGGTTCTACAATAAAATGTCAGTGAGTTTGCTGGGCAATCAAAAACAAACTCACTGACATATAATGTTTATGTTTTCAGGCTCTGATTAAAGAGCAGCCTCGATGGAAGGCATGGACGAACGCGATTTTGTCAAAACCATGCCAAGGTTGGCAGATTTGCGACAAACAAAAGTGGCTACATGTTCTTCATTGCTTTTGGAGCGTAAAAACACATGTAACAAGTTATCACTGTTAATAATGATTTCCTGAAAATAATGGTGGTTATCATTTTCCACTCCACGGGCCTTTTTAAACATACTTTCAATCAGAGACACATTGGTCCCCTGAAAAAGGTCTGCAGTTGCAGCGGCAACAACCTCCAGCACTTCAGCCGGGTGTGAATCCACAGTTTTGGCACTTAGTAGCATACCGGTGCTGAGATCCACGTAACCTGCGGCAACACATTCCGGAATGGATGCGATGGCTGTTTGTAGCGCTTTATCTAATGACATTTTTTTCTCCTTGATAATAAATAATGTGCGGTTTATGACGACGCAATATGCCGTCCGTTACTCATACCGAAATTTGCTACCGCCAACGCAAATTCCTTCAAAAATTCCACCTGAACATCTGATTGTACCCAGCGTGGTTCAATGCTGCGTGCAGTCTCAAGGGCATCCAGAGCAGTTTCACCCTCCCAGATTAATTGTGCAACCAGCATAGTGCCGGTACGTCCCATGCCGGCCTTGCAATGCATGGCAATGGCCTCACCCTGTTCGGTTAATTCACCTACTTGTGCGCAAAGCTTGAGGGCAGCCTCAATGGTGGGTACTCCCATGTCTTTAATTGGAAATGCAATTCCCTTGATATCGTATTCGCTAAGTATAACCGGATCAATGGGTTTAGTTGTCAGTGAAACCAGCACGCTGATCCCTACGCGTTGTAGTGCCGCGAGATCATAGTCCAGTTCGATCAATAACCCGGGGCGCGGTGTGCCGGCCAGATCACCTTTCCTGAGCCAAAGAAAATTGCGCGGCCCAAAGGCATCACTTTTGTATTGCCGGGCCTCTTCGGGTATTTTGGGGCGAACCGCTTTAAGTGGTGTATCTGATGTATCTACGGTTTCTGTTGCCGGTGGTGCTGGATCATTCAGGTGTTCGTCGGGTGTGTCTGGGGCTGATACACTACAGGAGCCACTGCGAACAAAGTCTCTGGCAGCCTGCGATTGAGGTGAGGTAAAAAAATCGGCGGTGGGTTGTGCTTCATGAATCCAGCCTCCGGCCAATAATGCGGTTTGTCCACCTAGCTTAATGGCTTGTTTTTGGTTATGTACAACGACCACCACAGCACGGCGTTCGGCTTCCATGAGGAGATAATTCAACAAGCGATGAGTTTCTGCTTCATCCAATCCGGCGGTGGGTTCATCGACAAAAATTAATTTGGGGTTAGCTGCGACAGTGCGGGCAATTGCCAGATGGCGTTGCACCGCCAGTGGAAAATCTGCGGCATTATCATTTAGCCGGTCAACTAATTCAGTCAGACCTGCCTTGCTTAATAGGCGTTGTGCCACATCCCGTTGCTGGGGGATATCCAGAGTATGGCGTTCGGGCATATCATTAACAATATTTTCACGGATACTAGCCATGATCAGTTTGGTTTTCTGTGCCACAAGAGCGGGTGACTCAGAGTGCCCCAAAGGCATGCCGACATATTCGGCTTTTCCCCAGGTACGCAAAGAAGGGTTGGCATTGTTAAGACCGGAAAGTGTCCGTAACAAAGTGGATTTTCCAGTGCCCGCAGGGCCCAATAACACGGTCATCCCCTGTTCGGGAATATCCAGGTCGATACCGTTAAGAATAATTTTGTCACCAAAGGCGACGCCATACTCTCGCAAAGATAGAATTGATTCGCTCACGCGGCTTCTCCATTCAGGCCCGGGTCCAGAGAATAAAGCAGCGCCTGAACCAGCATCATGACATCATCATGCTGACGGGCATCCACTTCGAACACAGGCACATTCAACTCCAGTTTTGTCAGGGTTGCCTGATAGTCCTCAAGCTTTAATCCTGTACGTAATTCCATTCTTGTAATGCCAATAGCCACTGCGTTATTTTGAATAAATTCTTTAAAGGCACTAACAAAGGTTTTCAAGTCATCCAGTGGAGCCGGGTTGGCGTCGTCCAGCATAATAATGACACCCAGACTACCATCAGTGAGTAAATCCCACATAAAGTTAAAGCGCTCTTGTCCTGGTGTGCCATAAAGATGTAGCGTTTCCCCATTATCCAAGCGCATGCTACCGTAATCCATTGCTACTGTGGTCAATTCTTTTTTATCTTTTGTTTCGTCTGTTGCTTCTTGTTCTGTAGAAAATGGTGCAATATCACTAATCGCGGTAATCGCGGTTGTTTTGCCTGCGCCTACGGGGCCGGTAAAAATAATTTTGTACTGACCAATCATAATTAATTCCTGTTTTTCAGGTTATCATCGAATTACTGTTGTTTACTGATGCGGCGTAAAATAGAAGCTAATAACCCGCGTTTTGTAGGTTTGTCTTTCGTGACGTCTTTAGGGGCAATCAGCGAGTCTGCCCGCCGTGTTGCGGATCCGGTTAAACCTGTTGCCACGGCGGCACTATAAAATGAATACACATCGCTTTGTTCAATATCCAGGCTTTGCGCAATGTTATCCAATGTGCGCGGGTTTCCTGCCCACAAAGAGGCAATGCGCATGCCATACGGTGTATGTGGAAGACGAGGAAAATTAGGCCAGGATTGCAGATAATACGATGCAGATAAATCAGTACCTTCTGGTACGCGGCCACGAGCTGTACGCAAGGTGAGATCCCATATCAGATGATTAATGGACATGGACCTCAGACCGTCGACTTCATCTGCGGGTAATTCTTTTTTGTCTGTATTACAAACACGATTGATCTCTATCGTAAACTCCTCACTTAATGTTGCCACGCCGAGATTTTTTAGTTGGCTGTCAGTTAAATCACTATAAACACGATCCTGATCGGGAAGCAGGATAAGTCGGCGATTTCTCCAACACTGCACATTGAGAATACATTGTTGACCAACACTTTTTTTGAGGCTGGAGAGAATGCGCCCCAAGAGATAATTATCCGGATTGTAATAAAGCTCGGCTTCACCCTGTATACCGGTTTGCTGTATCGATTTCAAGTTAATACTTGTCGTCTTGAATTGTGTGTTCAGCGCTTGGGCTGCCGCGTTAACTCCCGTTGCATTAGTATCCAATGTTGTTGATGCTCCTGAATTGTCGTCAGAGATTGAAGGGCTTACTGGATCAATGCTACTGCTGGTTTCCGTGATTGGTGGTAATCCTGTTACCAAGTCAAAAATAGATTCCCATAACAAATCCAGCTTAGCGGGTTTGGCAACATAAACAGCTCCCTTGATTTTTGTAGGGGATTCAGACATGACAATGGCGGGCAAGCCAGGATATTGTTGTTGATATTTTTCCCAGGCATTAGCGTCTCCATCCAGGTCAACAATACCCAGATGTGCATCCTCGTTCTGCGCAAATTGGCAACGCCCCTTGAAGATGATTTTAAAAATAGTGTCCATTCTGGAAGTAGACCGTTCATCCATGCTGGCTAAAATAATTTTTATAGGTGAATGCACTTCTGTTTTCACGGGCTTTGCTACCTCCTGTTTGTTATTTGTTACGCAATTGGATGCGATTTATAAAACAGGATATATGAGATACTGTTTTTGTGATTTTACCCGGGAATCACACCTATCATTCATATTAAGCGTAATGCCCACCATTTCCTTCAGAAGCGGCATCGGGTAAAAATATGAAAACTTTAATAATGGCGTGTAATTCATAATAGGCTTTTATGATAAAATCAGATAAGAATAATTATTTTTGATATAAGTGGTGAGTTGGCCTGCACTCAGGCGGAGCGTTGCCCAGCTTTCCGCACAAACCCATCTTAGCCAGATTGCCTAGGGGGCGTTAACAATTTTTTGACAGCCCGAAGGGCTGATGCTCATTTTTCATCCCTCAGCATTGTCGCTCGCTTATGTGGAATAACCACACCACGCTCGCGCTGCCTTGATGGATAAAAAATGAGCGTCGGCAGGACTGTCAAAATGATTGTTAACGCCTCCTAGTGTAGCGCGACTGGCCGGCGTTGGTGGTTTTATTTGGTTATGGCGGTTGGTAAATACTCGTCAACAAACACGCTCCAGTCTAAACTATGGTCGATGTGCCTGCGCTAGATAATCATTGCTGCGCATTTCCAGCAATCGGCTTACCGTGCGTTGAAAATCAAAGGTATGGCGACGACCGCGATACAGGTGTGTGGGCTCGTTATCGGCGGTGATCAACAGTTTGACACGCCGATCATAAAATTCGTCCACCATATCGATAAACCGATGCGCCCATTCTTCTTCATTTTCACCCATGTCCGGCACGCGGGAAACAAGTATGGTATGAAATTGTCGGGCTAACTCAATATAGTCAGCACTGGCGCGAGGGCCATGACATAGCTGATAAAAATCAAACCAGGCAACATTGTTAGTGCGGCGATGGCAGGCAATTTGGCGATGGTTGATGTGTAGTGGAGTGTCAATCAATGGCGTGCCGGGGGCGAGTTCGTTAAAACGCTGTTCGATAGCACGTTCACTAGCGGTGTTGAGAGGTGAAAACCAAGTGTGGGCTTGTTTGAGTTTGCGCAGACGGTAGTCAGTGTTACCGGTTAACTCAATGACTTCAGTGGCGGTTTCAATGAGTTTGATGGCGGGCAGAAAATGCTCACGCTGCAGGCCATTTTTGTACAATTCTGTCGGCGCAAGGTTAGAGGTGAATACCAACGTGATACCTTGGGCGCTGAATGCATCGAGCAGGCGATAAAGAATCATAGCATCAGTGATGTCTTCCACATAAAATTCATCGAGACACAATATGCGTGTGCGTTGCGCAAAGTGTCTGGCTACGATGAGCAGAGGGTCGCGCTGCCCCGCCAATTGTGTAAGTTCATCATGAATTTCCTGCATGAAGTGACGAAAGTGCAAACGTAGTTTTTGATCAAAGGGCAGGGCATTGAAAAACATGTCCATGAGCCAAGTTTTGCCGCGACCGATACCACCCCATAAATATAATCCACGCTGTGTTAACGCACGCTCCCCAAATTTTTTGTATAGTCGCGTTGCCCAACTTTTTTGCACAGGCTGTTGTAAACATGCAGACAGTGCCAGAAAATATTTCAGTGCCGTGAGTTGAGCCGGGTCAGGCTCAAAATGCGCATTTTGCAAGGCGTTCTGGTATTGTGTGTTGAGGTTCATACGTGAGAATCTATATTTGTTAATAACTTTAGTACACCGCCAAAAAAGCCTTGATGGTGTACTAAAAGGGTAGCAGCCAGTATTCTCGCTGGCTTTATTGGCACAGTGTTCGGTATCATGCGGCATTATGCAAAACTTAATTAAAAGAACCGTTTATTTGTGGGTAATGTTACTGGCTATTCTTAGCTTGACGGCCTGTGACGAGAAGAAACAACGGGTAGCGCCCTCGGGGGATCATGCCGTGCTAGAGGAATTGGCAGAGGCTTACCGCACGATTAGCGAGAAATACCCCGTGC
>VAPM010648996.1_pt1 | contig 17943 bp, 13 predicted proteins | sample 3395091 | NCBI WGS metagenome assembly VAPM01 (sample SAMN08290445, study PRJNA428436) | hydrothermal vent metagenome | isolation source: Deep-sea hydrothermal vent chimney 3 | place: Pacific Ocean: Juan De Fuca Ridge | reverse complement strand
TACGTATTGTATTTATTCATCTAAATTTTCATCAGTATCAATAGCTTGAAATAAAGCCTGCATTTCTGCTGAGTTGGGTAGGTTTCCTTTCCCTGCACCTTCAAATAAATTATCAGCGAGGGCTTTTTTACGTGCCTGCATATCCTGAATGCGATCTTCAACGGTGCCGGCAGTATACAATTTGTAAACAAAGACCGGTTTATCTTGCCCGATGCGATGCGCTCGATCGGTTGCTTGTTGTTCTACTGCCGGGTTCCACCAAGGATCATAGTGGATCACGGTATCGGCGGCGGTTAAGTTGAGTCCGGTGCCACCGGCTTTTAGGCTAATTAAAAATAACGGGATATCACCTTCTTGAAATTCGGTGATTGGGGTTTCGCGATCTTTGGTGCGTCCGGTTAATTTCACGTATTTTATTTTGCGCTGTTTAATTTCATCTTCAATTAAGCTGAGCATGCTGGTGAATTGTGAAAATAATAATATTTTGCGGCCTTCTTCTAATAATTCGGGAATTAATTCCAATAATAATTCGAGTTTAGCCGAGGTATTAACACCTTGGGCTTCGGGCAATTTAACTAAGCGCGGATCGCAACATACTTGTCGTAGTTTTAATAGTGCATCTAATACAATGATGTGGCTTTTGTTGGCACCCTGTTCGGTGATTGCTTTGCTGACTTTGGCGTTCATTAGCACACGAATTTTTTCGTATAATTCGAATTGTTCGCCTTCGAGTGGTACGGTTCTAATGATTTCAGTTTTTGGCGGTAGATCGCTGGCAACTACTTCTTTGGTTCGACGTAATAAAAATGGTGAAACACGTTTGGCGAGTTGTTTTGCTCGACGATTATTACCAAATTTTTCAATGGTGGTTCTAAATAAACGTTTGAATTGGGCATCGTGTCCGAGTAGACCGGGCATTAAGTAATTATAAATTGACCATAATTCACCAAGATGATTTTCGAGTGGTGTGCCTGTTAAGCATAAGCGATGTTTGGTGTTGAGCTTAGCGACAGCTTGGGTTGCTTTTGATTTAGGGTTTTTAATGTATTGTGCTTCATCCAAAATCACCATGTGATAGGGGATTGGCATAATAATTTCTTCATCTCGAGTTAATAATGGATAGGTGGTTAACACGATATCGTAATTTTTTATGCTATTGTAATGTTTTTTACGATCGGAACCGTGCAAGGTTAAAACGCTTAACTCGGGTGTGAAGCGCTGCGCTTCTTTGCGCCAGTTTATCATTAAGGTTGTTGGTGCAACAACTAATACCGGGTCGAGTAAGCGACCTTGTTGTTTTTCAATTAAAATATGTGCGAGTGTTTGCACTGTTTTACCCAAACCCATGTCATCGGCTAGGATGCCATTAAATTCAAATTCGCGTAAAAATTGTAGCCAAGCTAAGCCGTGTTCTTGGTAGGGACGTAATTCGGCATTGAAATTTTCCGGGGCCGATATCGGATTAATGTCTGAAAAGTTTTTAACGCGTAATGCATATTCGCGTAAGCGTTCACTACCGGCCCAACGCATAATTGGAAATTGACCGTATTCAGAATCGAGTTCTAATAATTCAGCGGCGCGCCAATTAGGTAAATGTACTCGATTCTTTTTAATATTTCCTTCTTCAAACATATCAACAATAATATCAAGCAATGCTTGCAAGCGTTTATACGCTAGCGGAAGGATTCGGCCATCTTTTAAGTTAATTAATAAATGGTGTGCGCTGGTGTGTGTGGTTAAGTCGCCACTTTGTGCCAGCTCGGGATAGTGGCTGATCATTTTAATCAGCACGGGTAATAGATTTAAGTATTCATCATCAACTGTGATGCCAATTTCAAGTTCAAAGGATTGTTGATCTTTGCTATCGTCAAAGGTCATTACCCAATCTTCGGAAATCGCGAGTTTGAACGGGAAGATAGGGTCTTTCGTTATAACCCAGCCATTTTTTTCTAATATTGGTAATTCTTCTAAAATGAAATCAACCCAGCGTTCGGCTTCTTTGTCGGCAGAACACGGTAATACATAGGTGTCGGCTTCGATATCAACTTTGCCGTATTCTTCTGTGAACAATACCGCACCGAACGAACGTAATAGGCCAACCATTTTTTTTTCGGTTTTTAAATCGCGGCTCTGTTGCTTCAGGGTGTTGCCTTTGCGCTCGATAAACTTTGTTGCTTCATCACTGGGGTGAATGATGTTGCCTTGGTAGTCGAGTTTGAGTTTCAGAATGGGTTCAATATCAGAACGTTTTTTCACGGCGACGTCGGATAAATAGCTGGACATTGATTCGTTGTGACACGTTAACGTTAATAGTGCTGTCGGCGGGATAATTTTTTCATTTTTAACAGTTAGTTTATCTGGTGGCGGTAGCTTGATGTTTAATGCCTCCAGTTTTTTAATAACGCTATCGATATCTTCGGGGGCTATTGGTGGTGTTTTTAACAAAACCTCTAACACTGTCGAGGGAATAGTGACTTGGGTATTGCCGCAAACGTGTTTGTCCATATCAAGGTAAAGTGGTGGAGTGGTGGGCAACACAATTGATGCAGCCGGGTTGGTTTTTAATACTAAATTTTGGCAGCCGTTTTCGCCAACCTGCCACGATAGTTTGCCGTTTCGGTTTTTGCCCAGTGCTAGTGGTGCTGATTCGACATTTTTCCACAAGCAACGACCGGTGTTGATGATGGTGTTTAATAATTCACCACTACCTTTGCCAACTAGCTCGATATCCGGTAATTTACTGAGCATATTTGATGTGCGTAATTGGTGGATAACTTGTATATCCACATCCAGCATATAATCTTTAGGGCCATGTAAGAAAAAATTAGACGGGTTATAGCGTTTTTCATCACTGTAAAAGCCGTCTTTTTGTTGTCTGGCCGTTTGAATATGGAGTTGAAATTTGGGAATGCTGGTGGTTTTGTGCAGGGTTAGCACGTAAATTAATTTTTGTGGATTTTTTTCAGCGACCGACTCAACTGGCGCATTAAATGCCTGTTGTGCTTTATCAATTTCTTTTTGCCATTGATTGGCGGTCTTAGAAACCGTGAGTTTATCACTGGAATTGGTACTTAATTCAGTGAAAATATTGGCCATTAATACTGCTGCGACATGCTTACAATTGTAATTCACCTTACACGAGCAATCACCATCGATGAGTAAGTCTTCATCAACTGAAATGGAAATTTTATAGGGAGCTTTTTTCTTTCCCTTAACATGAGCGGTTAGTGATTGTTGTTCTTCATCACGGGTTATTTCACTCACTTTGTGAGAACGAAAATAATCTAGCCCTTGCTCTAAAAAAGAAGCTTCGAGTTGATCAATTAAATCATCAAATTCTAGTAATTTTGGCACGTGAAGCGTTTGTCCTGATAAAATTGCACAGTTCTGTATTATAACGCTATCTTGCCGTGTTTCTATTTATATCTACGTTTAGATTTAAAATAATTGGCACTAATCACTAAAATTTAAAAATAACCCGATTGTCGTTGCCAATAGTGGTAATTATTTCAAGATGACACTGATATTATCGATTATGACTTGCCATGAAGTCTAAATCGGGGCCAACTGGCACAATTCGTGTCGGATTAATTGATTGATGGCTGGCATAGTAATGATACTTAATGTGATCCAGGTTTACTGTCGCTGCAACCCTCGGAATTTGATAAAGTTGTTTGGTGTATTGCCATAAATTTGGAAAATCAACAATACGTTTTTTATTACACTTAAAGTGACCAACATAAACCGAGTCAAAGCGAACCAAGGTGACAAAAAGTCGCCAATCAGCTTCGGTGATGATATCGCCAGCTAAAAATTTCTGTGTTGCTAAACGTTGCTCCATGTTTTCAAGGCAGTCAAATAAATCAAAATAAGCCTGCTCATAGGCTGCTTGGCTAGAAGCAAATCCGGTGCGATAAACACCATTGTTTATATTGTTATAAACTTGAGTATTGATGTTATTAATATCATTACGGAGTGTCTCCGGATAAAAATCCAAGTCGCTATTAATGTCATCATCGTCCAAGTTATTAAATGCTGAATTAAACATTCGTATTATTTCAGAAGATTCATTATTAACGATTGTGTTTTGCTTTTTATCCCAGAGAATTGGCACGGTTACAACACCATTGAAATTTGTATCGGCTAATTTATATACCTCTGCTAACGTGCTTTTGCCATTAACAGTATCGGCAGTTGCGCCCGGGTAATCATCAAACACCCAGCTGATGTCTGGCATGAGTGGGTGCACTACGGAGACACTGATTATATGGTTCAAGCCTTTTAATGCACGAAATATTAATGTGCGATGTGCCCATGGGCAGGCCAATGAGACATATAAGTGGTATCGATTTGCTTCTGCTTTGAAACCACCGATGCCACTTGGTCCGGCATTGCCATCGCTTGTGACCCAATTTCGAAAAAATGACTCCCATCGGACGAATTCACCAAGATCATTATTTTTCATGAAGTTTCCATTTATTTGTTAAGGTTCAAATCTGTGTGGTTTTAAATTAAACGCCCGGTAGGTATGTACCGTGCATTGTTTTTGCTTTGCGTGTTTTTCATCAGTAGTGAAAATCCGACTAAGCCAATATTTTAGTGCAAAATTATGGATGGCTGGTGTGTAGTAACTTATGATCCAAACTGATGCTTTTGTTAACCGGTAAACCGGCTATGGCTAATAATCCACCAACCATTGCAATATTTTTCATAAAAAGGATCATTTGCATTTGATCCGCAAAATTATTGTGGAATAGTAATGCTGCTAATAATGTGAAAGCTGCTAGTGCATAGGCGTTATAGCGTACTTTCCATCCGATAATTAAAGAGATTGCAGTGCCAACTTCAAGGATGATTACTAAGGGTAACATGATGCTAGGTACGCCCATGGCATCCATATAACCTTGAGTTGCTTCGAATCCACTAATTTTACTCAGGCCGGAGGTTAAAAAGATAAGTGACATTAATACTCGTGCGACTAGATTGCTATATTTTTCCATGATGTGCCCACTTTGTTTGGTAAAGTTGTTAAGTTTAGAAAATATTATAGATTGAATAATTTAATTAAAAAGCGCAAAATATTGACCTAATATATCAATTAATTCGATAGGTTGGTGTAATATGCAATCACCCCGAGTCAGTCTTGATCAATGGCGCGCACTACAAGCAGTTGTTGATTTTGGTGGATTTGCCCAAGCCGCAAATCAACTGCATCGCAGCCAATCAGCTATCAGCTACACCGTTGCTAAATTGCAACAACAGCTCGGTGTCACGTTATTAAAAATCGAAGGTCGAAAAGCATTACTCACTGAAACTGGTGAAGTATTATTACGGCATTCGCGGCAGTTATTGCGTCAAGCAATTGAGTTAGAGCAGTTTGCCGATAGTCTCGAACAAGGTTGGGAAGCCAGTATTCATATCGTGGTCGATAATATTTTTCCGAGTGAAATTATTATGCAGGCACTGCGTGAATTTAAACCTCAGAGTCATCGTTGTGAAGTTAATTTAACTGAAGCGATATTAGCCGGTGCAGAAGATATGATGCTGGAAAATAAAGCCGATATAATAATTACCGGGTTAGTTCCTAATGATGTGTTAGCCGATCAAATTTTAGAAATTAAATTTATAGCCGTTTCCAGTAGTAACCACTCACTACAATTGCTCGATAGAAATATTACCGTGTCTGATTTGGAACGCGAGCTGCAAGTGGTCATTAGTGATTCCGGTAATCGAAAGCGGCTTGATGCTGGTTGGCTAGGTGCTGAAAATCGTTGGACAGTGAGCAGTTTAGAAACTTCGATTAGTGCCGTTTCTAATGGCTTAGGATTTGCTTGGCTACCACAACATCGTATACAAACTTTATTAGATAATAATATATTAGCTCCACTCGCTTTAGCCGAAGGTGCAGAATTTAATGTAAATTTATTTCTAACTCGAAATCAAAACCCCGGCCCAGCTGTGCGCTTATTTTCAGATATTTTACGCAACACCATAGCATCAACAAAATAATATTTAAGTAGAGAATATTTTTGACGATGAGGTCATATCCAGTTTATTCTATGGAGCTTAACTTTATAGTAATTTTAAGCAAAAATAATTATTAATTAATAAAATGGAGATTGGATTATGAGCACTGAAAAACCTAAAATCGCCTGTTTACCAAACGGGCCATATTATTTACTTCACGACCAAACTCCAAAAGAAATTCCTAATATAGTAAAGTCCAATGGCGATGCTTGTAGCACCATAACGGGGGTTGCGTTATGTCGTTGTGGCGGCTCAAACAATAAACCTTTTTGTGATGGCACACATGGTACGAATGGTTTTAGTGATAACAATGAAACCGATGGTAAACTTAATAAACGAATTAATTATGTTGGGAAAAAAATAACAATACATGATAATCGAGGAATTTGTGCTCATGCTGGTCACTGCACGGATAATCTAAGTGAAGTTTTTAAAATGAAACAAGAGCCGTGGATTGATGCGGATGCTGCGCCGGCCTATGATATTATTAAAACAATTTCGAAGTGTCCATCTGGTGCACTTAGTTATACCGTAGATGATGTTGAATATCGTGATCACCAGCGAATGCCCAATGTTATTGTTACTAAAGATGGCCCCTATGCCGTAACCGGAGGTATCGAATTGATCGAACAATCAAAAGGGGATGGTGCCTCTAGTGAACATTATACATTATGCCGTTGCGGCGCCTCCAAAAACAAACCGTTTTGTGATGGCACTCATTGGCATATTGAATTTAAGGATGAAAAAAATTAATGCACAAGGGTGAGCTTGAATTTAATACTCAAATACAGGATTATGTTTTAAAAAATTCACTACGCGAGTCCGATATTCTTTTTCAGTTACGACAAGAAACTGAAAAAGATCCCGATGCCATCATGCAAATCCCTCCCGAACAGGGTCAGTTTATGTCGATGTTGGTTAAGCTTATCGCCGCAAAACGCACGATTGAAATTGGGGTGTACACTGGATATAGCAGTTTATGCGTTGCTCAGGCAATGCCCGATGATAGTTATACTGTTGCATGTGATATTAGTGAAAAATGGACAACTATTGCATCACGTTATTGGGCAAAAGCTTCTGTGGCCAATAAAATTGATCTTAGGTTGGCACCGGCAATAGAGACGTTAAATGCACTACTGACTGATGGTCAAGCCGAATCATATGATTTTATTTTTATCGATGCAGATAAAGATAATTATGATAATTACTATGAATTATCGCTACAGCTATTAAAACCCGGTGGTTTAATCGCAATTGATAATGTTTTGCTTTTTGGTTCGGTAATCGATTCAAATGCTCTTGATATCTCGCTACGCGATTCAATTACCGAAAAAAGCATTCAAGTTGTGAGAGATTTAAATCAAAAAATTAAACTGGATAAACGCGTTGAAATTAGCATGTTAAAACTTGCCGATGGATTAAGCTTGGTTAGAAAAATATAATATTAACTTTTAAACATTAAGCATGGAAGGTCGTTAAATAATATGAGTAAGCCAATTATTGCTGATATAAAACCACAGAAAGTAACATTAAAAAAAGCTCAAGAATATTATTTTTGTACTTGCGGTTTATCAAAAAAACAACCGTTTTGTGATGGTTCGCACGCAGCAACATCATTTAAACCATTAGCATTTATAGCCGAACAAGATGGCGAGTCTTACTTATGTGCTTGTAAACATTCTGCTAACGCGCCATTTTGTGATGGAACACATAAGCAATTTAATGAACACGATATTGCTAAAGAAGGGCCTGGTATTGATATTACATCATCTGCTGGATTACCCGTTGCCATTGCAACACCTGAAGAGCCAACAGTAACGATGATTCATCGGCTTGCACAAGAGGGCTTGAGCAAACTAGGACACCATGGCCAAATGACGTCAATGGGAGTGCCTCGTCATAAGTTACCTCATTGGGATGATATACAAATTATGGCAGCTCAAATGGCCACTAAACCTTTGATGGAAGATCGCGTTGTTAGTACTGAATTGATTATTGGACCTCAGGCAAATAAACCACTGAAATTAACTATCCCATTATTTGTTTCAGACATGAGTTTTGGAGCATTATCAGAAGAAGCTAAAGTTTCTTTAGCTAGAGGCGCAGAATTAGCGGGCACCGGAATTTGTTCTGGTGAAGGAGGTATGTTACCTGAAGAGCAGTTAGCCAATTCACGTTATTTCTATGAATATGCCAGTGCTGGATTTGGTTTTAAAGAAGAGTTGCTATCTAAAATACAAGCGTTTCACTTTAAAGGTGGGCAAGGTGCAAAGACAGGTACCGGAGGACATCTTCCGGGAAATAAAAATCAGGGAAAAATTTCTCAAGTTCGTGGTATTCCTCAAGGTGAGCCGGCGATTTCACCACCCACGTTTAACGATCTTACGTCAACATCCGACTTTAAACATTTTGCTGATCGCATTCGAGAAATAACCGGAGGAATTCCAATAGGTTTTAAGCTGAGTGCCAACCATATTGAACAAGATATTCAATTCGCATTGGATGCCAGTGCTGATTATATTATTTTAGATGGACGTGGTGGTGGCACTGGAGCAGCACCTGAAATGTTTCGGGATCATATTAGTGTACCAACAATTCCTGCACTGGCACGTGCTCGTCGATACCTTGATGAACAAGGAGCCAGTGCTCGTGTCACTTTGATTATTACGGGTGGTTTGCGAATGCCGATAGATTTTGTTAAAGCGTTGGCATTAGGTGCGGATGGCGTTGCCATTTCTACTAGTGCGATGCAAGCTATTGGCTGTGTTGCTGCAAGAATGTGTAATAGTAATAATTGCCCTGCAGGAATTGCGACACAAAATCCAGAGCTTCGAAACAAATTAAATGTGCAACAGTCAGCAAAAAAATTGCATAATTTTTTCTCTGCATCAATAGAGTTAATGCGGGTAATGGCACGAGCATGTGGTCATGATGATTTAAATAAATTTAATCAAAATGATTTAGCCACCTGGCATAAAGAAATGGCTCAGTTATCTGGAGTAAATTACTCTGGTTTTAATAAGTTGTAATGTAAACAACGATTTATAACTTTAACCTACTTAAATTATTGTTTATAAAGTATTATAAATGTGATGGTATCTACGATTTAAACCTTTATAAAGCTACAGTTTCGGAACCATCAGACGCTATATAATAGTACTAATCTATTATAGATAATATAATTATGGCGTGTAATTCTAATCGCTGTGTGAGCAGCGACAGTAAAAATAAAAGAAAATTACCTTATATCGAACCGTCGATACGCGTCATTGCAGGTTTTTTTCTGTCGCTAATTGGAGTGTTATTGTATTTTTTTAATGACTTAATATTAATACTCATCGGTTCGTTATTATTCATCAGCTTAAATTTGTTTCAATCGGGTCTTACCCATTACTGTATCATGGAAAAAGGTCTTAAACTGTTTGGTTTTAGAAGTGAGCTGGATGAAATTAAAGATTTAAGTGCAAAAGCAGAACTCTCTGCGTCTATTCAAAAAAATTATATTAAAACTTTAAACCTGCTTAACGAAGCGATAGTCGAAATTTCACAAGATGGCACTATATTAACCGCATCAGATGGTTGGTCAAAGCTAATAAGTCATAACACCTTAGATCCCCAAGAAAATGCTAATTCTATTTTGTCTTATATTCATGAATCGGATAAATCGCTCGTTATTGATATGTTTAAAAAAGTATTTAATTCAGATGAGTCCGTCCATCGAGTGCGCTTTCGGTTAAAGCACAGCCATAAAACTGAGCATTGGATTGGCGGTAAATTCATGCTTGAAGTTTTGAGTGATAGTGATATCCGTATTAGAGGAGTGTTGCGTGATATAACCGATTCATATCTGCAAGAAAAACAAATCAAACACATGGCAATGCACGATGCGTTAACAGGGCTACCGAATCGAATTTTATTGGATGAAAAAATGGATTTGGCACTAGAAGGAGCCAAAAAAAATAACTCATTGCTAGGTTTGTTGTTTATCGATTTAGATAACTTTAAACAAGTTAATGATATTCATGGACATAAAATGGGTGATCATCTTTTGGTTTCGGTTAGTAGAATCATGCAAAAAAGATTACGTGATCATGATACTTTAGCTCGTTGGGGTGGTGATGAGTTTGTTGTGGTTTTGCCTGAATTAAAACATGTTTCGGATGTGCGTAGAGTGGCAGAATCGTTAATGGGTATTTTAGAAACCGAGTTAGTTGAAGAAGGTTTTGATGCAATAGTAACGTTAAGTATTGGTGGTGCAACTTATCCGGCCGATGCCAATAGTACCGAAACTTTATTAGTTCAGGCGGATAAAGCACTTTATTGCGCTAAAGATCAAGGTCGAAATAATGTGCAAATTTATACTGAATTGCGAGAAAGTAATTTAGGATATTATGACTTCGAAATGACGAATCGATTTAGTCAGGCCATAAAAGATAATCGAATTCAAGTTTATTATCAAGTTATTGTCAGTGCAAAAAATAAAGAAACTTGTGGTTTTGAAGCGCTTGCGCGTTGGCATGATGACAAATATGGCTGGGTTAGTCCTGGTATATTTATTCCGATGGCTGAAAATTTAGGTTTAATTCAAGATTTGGGGAAACAGGTTTTAGCTAAGGCTCTCGAAGATTTTTCTTCTGTTGGTGGTAATAGTGATTTAGTGTTATCGGTTAATATATCAAACAGACAAATAATGCATGGTGATTTTACCGGTTGGATTGAAAACTTTATAAAAAACTATGATGTCCGACCGGAACAAATTAAACTTGAAATCACCGAAAGTTTAGCCCAAATGGATATTAAAAAGGCCAAAGCAATTCTTGAATCGTTGCGAGAAACCGGTTTTAAATTATCACTCGATGACTTTGGCACGGGTTTTTCATCGTTATCCAATTTACATAATTTACCGGTTGATGAACTTAAAATTGACATGTCATTCGTACAACGCTGTGAGGATGCTGATGGTAAAATAATGCTTGAAACTATTGTTGCTATGGGACATGCACTAGGCTTAGAATTAGTAGCCGAAGGTGTCGATTCACCTGAATGTGTGACGATTATGCAAAATCTTGGTGTTGCCAAATTACAGGGATATTATTTTAGTAAACCTATCCCTTGGGGCGAGGTTACTGAACTATTTATCTCAAATCATGTTGTTACGCGATTATCAAATAAGGCATAAAGTATATTTAGTTTGAGATTTTTAGTAATTAATTTATTTTTCGATCTATAGTAGATGTTTGTCCTTGTAGTAATGATATAAAATCATCTTTGTTAACCGGTTTACTAAAAAGATAACCTTGATACGCTTCACATCCCAGTTGTGTCAGAATTTTTAATTGTTCTTTTGTTTCGACACCTTCAGCAATCACCTCAATATTTAAATTTTCAGCCATTGTCATAATGGTTTTAACGATAGCAAGATCATTTTGGTTCTCGCAAATATGAATAATAAACGATCGATCAATTTTAATCATATCAATTGGTAGTTGCTGCAAATAACGTAATGATGCGTAACCTGTGCCAAAATCATCAATTGATATTTTAAGTCCGAGTTCTTTAAGTGTTTGCAGTTTTTCACAAACTTTTTGAGTGTCTTCAATTAAAATATTTTCGGTTACTTCCAGTTCCAAACAGCATGGATTTGTTTGGTATTTTTCCATTGTTTGTTGAATTTTAGAAATAAAATTATCGTGCAAAAATTGACGTGGGCTAACATTAACGGACAAGCTACTTATTTCTTCGCAACTATCATTATTGCACCATAATTCACTGGCTTGTATACAGGCTTGCTGAAATATGAAATCACCCAATTGAATAATTTGCCCGGTCTCATTGGCCACCGGGATAAATCTATCTGGTGAAATATAACCAAGTTCGGGATGATTCCAGCGCAATAAAATTTCAGCTCCTAAAATTTTATTATCTTTTACCGCCACCTTGGGTTGATAAGCAACTTCAAATTGTTGCTTGGTGATAGCTTGATGGATTGCAGACTCCATTTCGAGTCGTTCCATTGCAGAGATATTCATTTCACTGGAAAAAAATTGGTAATTATCACGGCCATTCTCTTTAACACTATACATTGCAGTATCAGCATGTTTAATTAATAATTCTGCTGTTTCACCATCATCGGGGTATATTGAGATGCCACAACTACTGGTTATCATCAGGTTATGCTCCGATATATAATAATGTTCTTTGACTTTTTGGTTGAGTAAAGTAGCTATATGACTTATGTAGTTGATAGCGGTTTCATTTGAATCAAATCCTGCTAGTAATAATACAAATTCATCGCCGCCTAATCTTGCTACGGTATCTTCTTTGCGCAGGCATTGCTGTAAACGTTTGGCCACTTCTTTTAATAAACCATCACCAATTTGATGACCTAATGAATCATTTATTTTTTTAAAATGGTCGATATCTAAAATAATAACGGCTAGCTGGCTTTTTTGGCGTTTAGAGTAGCCGATGGCTTGTTGCAAGCGATCCATTAAATAGGCGCGATTGGGTAGTTGCGTTAAATCATCATAATAAGCCATGTGTTTAATTTTTTCTTCAGTTTGGCTACGTTCAATTTCAGCAACCGTTCTAGCAGCAAAAATACGCATAACTGATTCATTAAAGCTAATATCTTCGATAGGAGAACGAAACATTGCAAATAATAACCCTAAGGGATTATCATGAGAATCGAATAACGGGATACCAACGTAACTTTCCATGTTTGTTTCACATAAATGAATATCCTGTGGAAAAATATTTTGCACATTACTAACATAACTTCGAGTCTGTTGACCTATTATGGTTTCGCAAGGGGTGCCATTAAGCGGGTATTGGGTATTATCAATTACTGCACCATCATAATAATAGGCAAGTGTTTCTACGAGTTCAGAGTTTTCAGTTATCATTGACACAACTCCGCAGGAATCTGCTTGTAATATTTCAGCCATGCGTACTGTCATGGCTTTAAAAAAGTCGGTTCCTGTTGTGGTTGATACTGCCTCCATAATTTGCGTTATTGCTGTTTCTGCTTTGCGGCGAAGTTTTAATTCTTTAAAGAATGTTTGAATAACGGCAGCTTCCTGCGCGAATGCCTGTAGGATTTTAATTTCGTGATCATCGTAATGGTGGAACTGTTGTGAATTTGCTATTTGCAACACGCCAATAATTTTTTCATCAGTGATAAGCGGTACTGCCGCTGATGATTTTAAATTAAAGGCTTTTTTTAGTTTAGTATGATGATGTGAGCTATTGGGTATATCATCAATAATACTGGGTTTTGATGATTTAAAAACATCAACATTAATTGAATCTTCTTCAAGTGAAATTTCAAAATGTCCGCTGGCCTTATAGCCCGTGTCACTGTTTGCAACACAGACTAGTTTATTATTTTGTGGTTCATACAAATTTAAAAAACAAATATCACCTTTAAGTGTTTTCCGTGTTCTGTTTACTATAGTTTCGAGCAATCGAGCTAAGCTTTCATGGCTATGTGATGCTTTTAATAATTCATTGCTAAAACTTAAACGTTCTTGGTGTAGTTGTTGTTCATCGAGTAGTTTTATTAATTGGTTTGCAAATATACCTAATTCATCTGTTGAATTAGATTGAATTTTATGTCCTGGTGTTATTGTTGATAAATTAATTAAACTTTTTAAGGGCGTGAGAGATTGCATAAAACTACGCACAAACAATAATGCGCCAGCAATAGCCAAGCATTCCAGTAATAGCCAGATAATGAATGTTTCAAAAGTAAAATAACCTGTACGAGTCCAATAATATTGTACTAACATGGTATCAATTAATAATGGAGTTAGTGCGCCAATTAAAAAGACTTTAGTTTTTATTGTTATAAATGGTCTCTGCAACTGAATTTGACCAAAAGCCTTACCAAATAAATCATAAATACTGATAAAAATTGGTAATCCAACAATAATGGAAACTATTAATGCGACTAATGATATACGAAACCAGTCAACAGGTTGCGCAATGTAATCAGATGATAACTCTAAACTTATAATTGCAGCGGCTGGCGCTAACATTAAGAATACAATAAACGTGCTCCAGTAATGCTTCGGAAATTTTCTTAATGCGGTTTCGGTAATTTCTTTAGACTGTTCATCTTGGGTGTTTAAATAAGCGGTGAGCAATTTAGAATAACGACGAAAATAAACTAATGCTAAGATTATACCCCCCAATAAAAAAACTGGCTTGAGAGGTGTTGACATCATACTTATAATTTCATCTATCGAAAAAACTTCGATATAAAGTAAAAATGATATTCCAACTAATGGTGGTAGCAGCCAGGTGAGAGCAATTAAACGTAAAAACCGTATTTGAAATTCTTTAGCAGTTAATTGCATTTTTGGTTCAATATTATAGTGAGTTAAATCTTAGTATAATAGTATAAACTTATTTTAATAGTGTATTTAAACTAGGTTTACACTAAATTTGTGAAAGTTTTAGTTAGTGAATACTGCGTTTATGCTTAATAATCTTCATTTTTGTCACCGTGTTATGTTAAGAGGGTAGTGGTGATTTTATTATTTTTTCGATTAAAATTAAATGCTGTTGTAAGTTCTAGTTTACTGCTTCTGCGTCGTTATGTAACCGATGATTTACATGTTATATTTAATTGTGAACCAGTACTGAATTTAATTCATTTTAAAGAAAAATAGTGTGGTTATTTTAGCGGAAAATATTTAATTGGTATGAAAGGTATTGTTATATGTTAAATAATGGTTTAGATTTTAATTTTTAATGATGAGCTGATTGACGAATTTAGGCTGTCCACTGCAGTAAAGTTTTAAGTTCGTTTGGTTTTTGTTGTAAATCAGCAATGGTGTATTGATCTAATACCGATAAAAATGCAGTACTTGCTTCTTTTAAAATGGATTTTAATTGGCAGTTTAGTTTAATCGGGCAGGGAGTGGGTGAATTGCAATCAATGATGTCAAGTCGAGCTTCTAAATGCCGCACAACATCACCAACTCGAATAGTGTGTGTTGATTGGGCAAGCCGAATTCCACCGTTTTTACCTCGGGTGGTATGAATATATTTGAGTTTTCCTAGTTGATGTACCACTTTAACTAAGTGATTGCGTGGAATCTTAAAATTCTCAGCGATATCCGATATTGTGATCCGTTGTTTATCTTCTTGAAATGATAAAAAAATAAGAACACGTAAACCAAAATCTGTGTGAAGTGTTAGTTGCATGATTGAACTATAGCGCAACTGTTTCGATAAGGTAACTATTTCTATAATTTAATGATTTTTAAGGTATAGAATTTAGTATCATTTGACGCTTTAGTGAAAAAGCCTCAGCATATATTATTCATGCTTAACACTGAAAAAAGTATGCTTTTTCGATAGTATGCAATTTTTTTAGCTGCAAGATAAATCCGTCCGTTTTAAATGATTCGTAATTTTGATAATGTGCTGCTCAATATTTTATTTGTTGCTGACATTATGTGTTTGATGAGAGTGGCATGATAATGAAAATTTTTGTATCGCATATCATTTAACTAATACCTGCAGTTCTGATACCCGTTCTAAAAAATAATTTTTGGTTAGTATAACAACGCCACTGGTCGGACACTTAAATTTCAGTTTGAGACGGATATGCAACTAACATTTTCGAAAAGATGTAAAATTTAATTTGGTTAATAGGAATGGTGTATATGGTTTTAGAAGTTGCAATATTAGATATAAAGCATGGAATGGAAGCAGAATTTGAAACTGCATTTAGTGCCGCTCAAATTATTATTAGCGCACAAGATGGATACCTATCTCATGAATTACAAAAATGTATCGAGAAAACAAATCGCTACATATTACTTGTTAAGTGGCAAAAATTAACTGATCACACTCAGGGGTTTCGTGCTTCAAAGGATTATTTGCAATGGAAAAAATTACTGCATCATTTTTACCAGCCATTTCCCGATGTTGAACATTACCAATTACTACAAAGCAATGATTCAAAATAAAACCAATAAAATAAATTTAGCTGATTTCTTATTAGAATTGGCATCATCGAATCAGGTTAGTGAAATATGCGAGCTTATCAATTTAGCTTATCGAGGTGAAGATGGTTGGACACGTGAAACTAAGTTAATCAGTGGCAATCGTTCGACGCCAAACGAAGTTAATGGTTATTTGTTGGATCAAAATGCGTATTTATTTATAGCAAAAGATCAACATGAAATTGTATCGTGTATTTGTATTGAATTAAATGAAAATGATGCGCACATAGGATTCTTTGCGGTACACCCCAAATTGCAAGGCCATGGTGTTGGTAAAATTATTTTGGCTCAAGCTGAAAACTATGCAATTAGTCGCTTAAACGCAAAAAAACTCATGATGACTGTAGTCTCACAGCGAGAATTAATTGCCTATTATGAACGTCGTGGCTATCAACGAACGGGTGTCATTAAAAACTTTCCGGTGCATCGTGATGTTGGTCAGCCATTAGACAATAGTTTAACGGTAGAATATATGAGTAAAAAGATTTAATTTTTATTTAAGAGAGAATAGGAATGTATCAAAATAAAATGATTGCTAAAAATGTAACTACTCGAGTTCTCGCGTTATCTGGTAGCTTACGATATGGCTCGTATAATACCGCGTTGATTCATGCTGCTGCAAAATTAGCACCAATAGCAATGGAGTTGGTCTGTTTTAGTGAGTTAGATTTGATGCCGTTATTTAATCCCGATAGAGAACATGAAAATATACCTGTTTTGCAAAGACTTAAACAAGAAATAAAAAAATCGGATGGAATACTAATATCGAGCCCAGAGTATGCTCATGGAATTTCCGGTGTTTTAAAAAATACATTAGATTGGTTAGTGAGTGGTGATGAGTTTCCTTATATGCCACTGGCATTGGCAAATACTTCACCACGAGCGAGCCATGGGCAATTAGCGTTAAGAGAGGTATTAAAAACCATGTCGGGAACCATTATTGATGCAGCTACTATCACAGTACCTTTACTTGGCACCGATTTAAATGCTGAAAAAATAATAGCTCACGATAAAATGGCGCAATATATTAGGGGTAAATTAATGGTGTTTCGAGATAGTATCATTGCGCACCATAAGTTAAATGCGATGGATGCGGCAACTTAGTTGCTACTAAATTCTAGATAAGCCTATCGGACTAGGCGTGGTTAATTTCCTTTGGTGTTAAATTTAATGCGTTATTGATTCTGAATAATGCATATATTTAATAAAAACAATGATTTATCTTAGATATCATATAGTGTTGTAATATTACTTGATATTTAATGCGACCGGTCGTATAATTACTTTACTAACACGATAACTGCAAATTAAATGAAAAGTAAAAATCGGTAATGACTGCGATGAGAAATAAGTCCGAGAAAAAAGAATTACTGCTTGATGCTGGTATTCAATTTATGATCCGCCAGGGTTATAACGGCACGGGTATTAAGGAAATCTTGGATGAAGTTAACGTGCCGAAAGGTTCATTTTATAATTACTTCAAAAGCAAAGAAGATTTTGCAGCACAAGTCATAACGCGTTATGTCGATTTTTTTAATCAGATATTGCTTGGTTTTATCGCAAGACCTAAAGAAAATGCAATTGAAACATTACGCAGTTTCTTTTTAGAGGTTATGCGACAGTTTAAAGCAAAGGATTATACCGAGGGCTGTTTACTTGGTAATCTTGGTGCGGAAGTTAGTGATAATAATGAATTGTGTCGTTTATCATTAATAAAAGGTGTTAAAGATATTCAAGATAATTTTCTTGAGTTGATCAATCTAGGGCAACAGCAAGCTGTCATTCGAAAGGACATCAGGAGTGAAGATTTAGCTGAGTTCTTATTTAATGCATGGGAAGGTAGTTTGATGAGAATGAAAATTGAGAAGTCAGAACAGCCATTGAGTAAGACACTTAG
>VAPM010201543.1_pt1 | contig 17994 bp, 13 predicted proteins | sample 3395091 | NCBI WGS metagenome assembly VAPM01 (sample SAMN08290445, study PRJNA428436) | hydrothermal vent metagenome | isolation source: Deep-sea hydrothermal vent chimney 3 | place: Pacific Ocean: Juan De Fuca Ridge | reverse complement strand
TTCTTGATTTCGGATCCGACCCGCTCTTTCGAAAGCATTTCCAGTCCGTCCAAGTGCGCGGAAATTGCCGCCAGCGCTTCAGCGTCCAGCCCGCCACCCGGATCACCATACCAGGCATGAAACCGAAAAAACCGCAACGTGCGTAGATAATCTTCCCGAATGCGTTCCCCGGCATCTTCTATGAACCGGACCCGACGGGATTGCAGATCTGGCAGCCCGCACAATGGATCAATCAGCGTCCCGTCCCGATCCGCATAGAGCGCATTCATCGTGAAATCCCGCCGCCGCGCGTCCTCTTCCAAACTATCGGAATAGACCACAACAGCCCGTCTTCCGTCAGTTTCTACATCGTTGCGAAATGTCGTGATCTCATGCGGAATTTCACCGACAACCACCGTCACAGTCCCATGGTCAATCCCGGTCGGAATCACCCGTATCCCTGCGTTCTTTGCCAGCGTCATCACTTGTTCCGGCCGCGCATCCGTCGCAATGTCCACATCGGCAACCGGCACGTCCATCAGCGCATTACGGACACAACCGCCAACAAAATACGCCCGCTGACCGGCATCAACCAGCAACGCCATCACCTGCTGCGTCGCCTCATTTTCCAGCCAATCCCCTGTGACCACAGTCATTGTGCCAACCTTTCGGCCAACCCGTGCAAAATACGCGCCGTCGCCCCCCAGATGTAATATGGGCCATAGGGAACGGTATAATAGTACCGGCGTTTCCTTTGCCACATCCGTGACTGAACCTGAAAGCGCCTCAAATCAGTGACATGCGCCAATGGCACCGAAAATACTTCCTTCACCTCATCAGGTTCGGGAACGGGTTCAAATGCGGTCCTGACACGGCCTATAACCGGCGTGACATTAAACCCGGTCACCGTTTCGTGGATTGGCAACATCCCAAACACTTCTACGTTTTCCCTTTGAAGCCCAATTTCTTCCTGCGCTTCCCGCAATGCGGCCTGAACAGGACCACCATCTTCCGGATCAATGCTTCCCCCCGGAAATGAAATTTGCCCCGGGTGGTGTTTTAAAGCCGACGACCGTTTGGTCAGCAATACATGAACTCCCGTTTGTTGTTGCTGTAACGCGAGCAAAACCCCGGCAGGGCGTAACTTGCGACCTTCAGGCATAGTTACATCCGGGTTCAGATCAAAATCGGACGACGCCCCGGTCGTACGCTCAAGCGCCAGCCTTATCCGGTCCAATTCGTCACCCTTCGCCATCAGACTTATCCTTGGCTTCAAACCCCAGACTGTCCGGTTCAAAAAAGTAATGCGCCCCGCAAAACTGGCAATCCGCCGTAACGGTGCCAGCCTCGGTCGTCATGTGGGCAATGTCTTTTGCCGAATAAATCGACAGGCTTTGGCGAACCCGATCCGGCGAACAGGTGCAGCCAAACGTAACCGGCTGCGGGTCGAACACCCGCGGGCTTTCTTCATGAAACAGCCGCACCAGCAATTCTGTTGGTTGAACGCTGGGTCCGACCAGTTCCAGAGCTTCAACCGAATCCAGCAAAACATTTACCCGGTTCCAGTCGTCCTCTTTGCCCGGTTTGTCCAAAGTAATCGCGTCAGGTTTTTCGCCACCTTCCCGCAACGGCGACGCCGCCGGCATATGCTGCAACATCACACCGCCACCACGCCAGCCCTCTGGTTCACCCGGTAACACCGATTTGCCAAATGACAGTTCAAACCGTGTTGGTATCTGCTCAGATTGTTCAAAATAGGTTTCCGCACAGGCGGCCAGAGACCCTCCGGCAAGTGGCGTAATCCCCTGATAGGGATCATTCCCTTCGCCCTGATCCATTAGGATTGCAAAAAACCCATCTCCCACCAGATCAAACGGCTCTGTTCCCGTCTCTAATCGGTCTTCGTCAAAGCTCGCATAGGCCCTGATCCGCGCCGGTTCGCCCTCATCTGTTGGACCGTAATAGTCCGTCGCAATAATACGCGCGGCCCCATTGCCACGTATCTGCAAGGACAACTTCCAACGCAGTTTGATCGTCTGCCCGATCAAGGCTGTCAGCAATACCGCCTCGGCAACCAGCGCTTCAATTTGATCGGGATAGTTGTGCTGTGACAGGACACTGTTTAACACACCGTCCAGCCGTGCGATCCTGCCGCGAATATCTGCGTGATCCAGTTGGAAAGGCAGGACAGTATCGTCCCACGCTATTTGTTTGCTAAGTGACATGGGTTTCCTAACGCGCCATTGCTTGGCATACCGTGTCTAAATGCGCGGGGCAACCAGCACCAAGTGAGACAGATCAATGATCCGAAGATACGGTAAACCCGCTCAGAACCGACGCTACACAATGCGCCCCGGCGCCTACGCCATTCTCCTGCACCGTAACGAATTATTGCTAACCCACCAGCAAGACCCTGAACCGGAATTTCAACTGCCGGGCGGAGGTATTGATCCGGGGGAATCGCCAATTTCAGCCCTACACCGGGAAGTGTTTGAAGAAACCGGTTGGCGCATCGCCGCGCCCAGGCGAATTGGTGCGTATCGCCGGTTCGTTTACATGCCGGAATACGATCTTTGGGCAGAAAAGCTATGCCACATATTTATGGCGCGCCCGGTTCGGACCCATGGACCACCACAAGAGCCGGGTCATACCGCTGTTTGGGCAACCCCTGTTCTCGCCACAAAGATCTTAGCAGATGAAGGTGGGCGAGCCTTTGTGGTTAAAACGTTTTTCTAGGTAGCGTGGATATATTCCAGCAGTACAGCTGACACATCGTCGGGGAAATTCTGAGTACCTGAAAATTTCGTCAGGTCAGAAATCAGTGCATCAAAGAACAAACTGCCGGCTAGATTCTGGTTTTTACACATTAGCTCTGCCAATCCGGATTCATCCAACATGTCACCATGGCTGTCGGGACATTCAACAATCCCGTCCGACGACATGAAGAGCCTGTCACCTGGTGTCAAATGTACGTCAAAATCCGACCAGTCAGCAGCGGGTATCAGCCCAATAGGAAGCCCCCCTTCTCCAACAAATTTGGTAGTACCATCAGAATTCTGGATCGCCACATTTGGGTGGCCGCACTGAACAAGCGTTGCGATACCACTCGACATATCAAAATACCCCAGCATCATGGTGAAATAGATTTCGGTTTCCATTTCTTCCAGAATTAGCTGGTTAATCTGTGCAGCTACTTCTGCGGGAGAGCGCGGCACAATATTTCCGTTTTCATCCCGCGCCAACGCCAGGTTTTGGTCCATAGAAGAACCCGACAAATACGCCGCCAATCGTGCGGTCATTAGCGCCGAAGCCATCCCATGCCCGGATACATCGATAGAATACAGCCCGACCAACGAATCTGAAATTTCGAAAAACCCAACCAGATCACCACCAACATGTCCGCTTGAACGTAATAATAGCGATACCTGCGCCCCGCCAAAATCGCGGTACTTTTCCCGAACAAGGGACTGTTGCAGGCTTCTTGCCTCCAACAGGTCACGGTCCAGAGACTCATAAAGGCCACTGATTTCCGTCAGGGTTTCGCTAACAAGCCGGTTTTTTTCTGTAAGCTCTCGCTCCATGTTCAAAATGCGCTCACCAGCCAAAATACGCGCCCTTAATTCTAACGCCGCTACTGGTTTTGTTAGAAAATCGTCCGCGCCAATATCCAGCCCATGCGCAACCTCTCCCTTTTCGGATTTTGACGTAAGCAGAATAAAATACGTATACCGATCACTTTTAAGGTTTCGAAAAGATGTGCAAAACTCTAACCCATTCATACCCGGCATCATACAGTCACTAATGATCAGGTCAATCGACCGGGATTTGCAGATTTCCAATGCCTCCGCGCCAGAGCCTGCTTCTATTACCTCGTACCCCCAGCGCTTCAGATAGACCGAAAGAATGCGCCGCTGTGAACGGCTGTCATCCACAACCAGTACAATTTTTGCCTGCTGACAATCAGCATGAGATGCCTGTTCAACACTAACCTTTTGCAGGTGGCCCACCAAACACTCCTTCCGCATCAAAAATTCAGAACTCAATGCTATGCACGCGTTTGGTTCACAGGAAATTAAATCTAAACTTGGAACTAGATTTCGCTTTTCAAACATCGCCTGTTAACTCTCCAAACCTAAGGTTAGTCCGGTGTGGGGGCACAAACAATTTGTGGGTGCATGCTATGATCTGTTGGAGCCGGGTGAACGAACTTCGTGATGAAGTTGGGTGTGAAGACTTCGATGAAGTACTGGAAATTTTCTTCGAAGAGGTTGACGAAGTAATTGATCGTCTGCGTGCCTCTCCAAATCCCAATACCTACGAGGCTGATCTGCATTTCCTAAAGGGCAGCGCGTTAAACCTTGGCTTTTCCGATTTCGCTGAGCTTTGTGGGAAAGGTGAAAAAACCGCAAACGAAAATAACGCCGAAAGCATCGACCTATCCGCAGTCTTTCAGAGCTATGAAAATTCGCAGTCAGAGTTCAGTGCAGGCGAAAAATGCAGCGTTGCATAACATTGCTTTTGCCCACTCAAATAACAAATTCTGCCAATGTTTCATCATTCGTAATGTCGTGGAAATCAAATCCAGCCCGGTCGAGTTTTGCAAACAATTCTACAAAATTAACGGGGTCACTGGTCTCAATGCCAATCAATACTGAGCCAAAATTGCGCGCTGATTTTTTCAGATACTCAAAGCGGGCAATATCATCATCCGGCCCAAGCAAATCCAAAAATTCACGCAAAACACCCGGACGTTGAGGCATTCGAAGAATGAAATACTTTTTAACCCCGGAATAACGCTGCGCCCGCTCTTTCACTTCTGGCAACCGCTCAAAATCAAAGTTCCCGCCAGAGGTAACACATACCACAGTTTTACCTTTTATATCCGCTGAAATATCTTCCAGCACATCCACTGCCAGCGCCCCCGCGGGCTCTAGAACGATCCCTTCAATGTTCAACATCTCCAAAATTGTCGCGCATATCCTGTCTTCCGGGCAGGGAAAAACATGTTCAGCAGGTACAGATTTCAACACGGCAAACGGTGCGGCCCCAATCCTGGCAACTGCCGCACCATCCACAAAAGAATCAACCCTGTCCAACGTAACCGGCTTTTGCTCTCGTAGCGCCGCAGTCAGGCTCGCCCCGCCCAATGGTTCGGCAAACCGTAGCTCCGTTTTTGGCGATTTCTCTGCAAATATCTGCAAAACACCAGCTGACAGCCCGCCACCGCCAACCGGTAAAACAACCACATCCGGCGTTGCATCCATTTGATCCAATATTTCAATTGCAACCGACGCCTGCCCCTCAATCACATCTTCATCATCGAACGGCGAAAGAAAATGCGCGCCCTGACTTTCGCAATAGGACTGCGCGGATTTCAATGTATCGTCAAAGTAGTCCCCGACCAGCCTAATTTCAACATTGTCTCCGCCAAAAATACGGGTCTTTTCCACCTTTTGCTGAGGTGTCGTAACGGGCATGAAAATCACACCTTTTACATCAAAATGACGGCACACATAAGCAACACCTTGGGCGTGATTTCCGGCGCTCGCGCAAACAAATATTTTTTGTTCGGGATCGTTTTTCAGCGCCTTGCGCATCGCATTAAACGCCCCACGGATTTTGTAGGATCGGACCGGTGACAAGTCTTCCCGCTTCAACCAGATATCTGCACTATAACGCGCCGACAAATGATCATTTCTCTGCAACGGTGTTCTTTCAAACAGCTCTGACATTGCAGCCTGAGAGGTTAGTACGGTTTCATAGAATCTGCTCATATCCCCGGTTTGGCTGGTATTGTCCTTAGACTCAAGCGCCGCCGTAGATACCAAAGGCCGCAGGCCATATTCCAAACCCTTGCCCGCATTCAAGAAAGCCAATACACCCACCGGGAATTTCCTACTGGCGGAGCCAAAAATGTCTGCACCCAAAAAAGTCGTCCTTGCTTATTCTGGCGGCCTAGACACATCTATCATCCTGAAATGGCTGCAAATCGAGTACGGTTGCGAAGTCGTTACATTCACCGCCGACCTTGGCCAGGGCGAAGAGCTGGACCCGGCCCGTAAAAAGGCTGAACTGCTGGGGATTGATCCCGCCAACATTCACGTCGAAGACCTGCGCGAAGAATTCGTGCGGGATTTTGTATTCCCAATGTTTCGGGCCAACGCTTTGTACGAAGGTCTTTACCTTCTGGGCACTTCTATCGCCCGACCACTGATTTCCAAACGTCTCGTCGAACTCGCTGCTGAACATGGCGCAGACGCCATTTCCCACGGCGCCACAGGTAAGGGCAATGATCAGGTGCGCTTTGAACTTGCGGCCTATGCGCTAAACCCTGACATCAAAGTCATTGCCCCATGGCGCGTATGGGATTTGTCCAGCCGGACAAAGCTCATCGCTTTTGCAGAACAACACCAAATCCCGATTTCCAAAGACAAACGTGGTGAAGCCCCTTTTTCCGTCGATGCAAATCTGTTGCACACTTCATCCGAAGGCAAAGTTCTGGAAGACCCCGCCATAGACGCACCTGACTACGTCTATCAACGCACCGTAGCCCCTGAAGACGCGCCAGATACCCCGGAATTTATCGAGGTCGGGTTTGAATGCGGTGACGCTGTTTCGATCAACGGTGTAGAAATGTCACCCGCCGAAATCCTGACCGAATTGAACCGGCTAGGCGGCAAACATGGGTGCGGTCGCCTTGATCTGGTTGAGGGGCGTTTTGTTGGCATGAAATCCCGGGGCATCTACGAAACACCTGGCGGCACATTGCTGATAGAAGCCCATCGGGGAATCGAATCGATTACATTGGACCGTGGTGCGGCCCACCTGAAAGATGAGCTAATGCCAAAATACGCAGAGCTGGTTTACAACGGTTTCTGGTTCTCACCCGAACGGGAAATGCTACAGGCCCTGATCGACAAAAGTCAGGAACATGTGACCGGCACGGTTCGTTTGAAATTGTACAAGGGTCTCGCGCGCACCGTTGGCCGCTGGTCAGACCATTCGCTCTATTCTGAAGAACATGTGACATTCGAAGACGATGCTGGCGCCTATGATCAAAAAGACGCAGCCGGATTTATTCAGCTAAACGCGCTTCGGCTAAAGCTGCTTGCCGCAAGGGATCGACGGTTGAAAAAGTAGACGGCCCGGGAAATATCTAAAGACAATTTCGAAAGAAAATGGCTATTTTCCGCCTATTCGATTCCTGTAATTTTCCCTATATTTTGTTGCGAAATCATACCGGGGATTTCTTGAAATACCGTAGCTTTTGCCGTGGAAGCAACCCTAGGCAACTTGAATTTTACCGCAATTTGTGATAACCAGCACTCATTATATATTACTACGTTTTTTGAAAAGTTCTTTAGTATGAAGTTTGTGACCCTGTCATTTAAGGACGACGATGGGTCGTCCCTTATCCGTAAAATCGAAGCCCATGACGGTTGGTGGGTTCGATTTGGTAATGAGATTCTGATATACGCCGCCGACAAAAAATTTGATGCTGTGATGAATAAGCTCGGGCCAGCTTCCAGTTCTGTGTCTGTTGGAAATATCAAAAAAGGAGACATGCACCTTGTCGTACAACGGGGCCGGGTTTTTCAACTCGAGAACCCAGACGTCCCGATAATTCTCGACAAAGGTCGCTATCTGGTAGCCGACATTGCCAAGCCCGCAGCTAAGAAAATTGCGCGAAACAGTAGCTCTGCGTTTCGAATTGAACCGCTCGCCGAAAACACCACCGTCTTTGAAACCCTACAGCGCATCAGAACTGAGCGTGCACCAGAGCCGCAAATCGCCAGCGTCGTGAATTCTGCACAATCGTCCTACTTTCAGTCCTGCCTTACTCAGCTCGTTTCATATCCCACCCGGTTTTCTACCAGCTCGGACTATATGGCTGCGGCAAACTGGGCCTCGGATGAATTGACAGCAATGGGGCTAACCAGCACGCTGGACCCGATCAATATCCCTGGCCTTGGTGCCAGCGCAAATGTGGTTGCCAGAAAAACTGGCACTGCACCTGCCGGACGTAAAAATATCATCATCATTGCGCATCTGGATTCGGTAAATCACCCCGGCGGACAAAACGCCCCCGCCCCGGGTGCGGATGATAACGCCAGTGGTTCTGCGGGCTTGTTGACAATGGCGCAAGCACTGGCATCGACAGATTTTCAGAACGACCTGACCTTCATACTAGCTGGCGGCGAAGAGCAGGGACTACACGGTTCTACCCAGTACCTGGCCAGCCTGAGTGATGACGAAAAATCAGATATTCACGCCGTCTTGAATATGGATATGATCGGCACCGTAAACAGCTCACCGCTATCCGTATTGTTGGAAGGCTTGCCTTTAAGCCAGTGGATAATCGACGCATTGTCCAGCGCCGCTGCCAGCTATTCAACGCTCAACATCCAAATTTCGCTAAGCCCGTTCGCCAGCGATCACATGCCATTTCTGGATGCGGCGATCCCGGCCGTTCTGACGATTGAAGGCACGGATGGTGCAAACGATGCAATCCACACCGGCAACGATACAATCGATAGAATCGATATTGGTTTTGCTATGGAAATCCTGCGTATGAACATCGGGTTTGCTGCCGAACAGGCAAATATATCAGGGCAGCCAAGCGCGGGATGTATCTGCGACAGTACGAACAAAGTACCCACACTCACCGAGCATCTACAGACGCTTTCAGGTCACTATCACGGCCTGCAGGCACAATACTCTCGTTTGGCACGGGACGGAAAACTGTTAAATTCTGATTACGATGGCTGGCAGGCAATACGCATAACCCACAATTCACTACCTACGCAGCTGGGCTTGCAACGAGTAACGGGCCACTAGATGCGCAGGGTCATAGCAATACTTGGGTGTTGCGCTGTATTGGGTCTTGCTGCTTTTGGTTATTACGGCCTGCAAACAAAAAAGGCTGAGGCGAATATGACTAATGAAAATCTGATTGCCCGTGTGTGGGTCGAAATACGCGAAGACAGCACCGACGAAAAGCTGGTGCTGCGTCCAACTGATTATCCAATCCCGCCTGCGCGTGGGCGTAGGCAACTTGAACTTACTGAAATCGGACAGGGTCAGGCGTTAGAGGCCGGCCCGGCAGACAAACTTGAAACCGTATCGCATGGCGGCTGGTCAATTGAGGACCAAACCTTGCTGTTGAATATTGAAGGGTGGGAGGGAACATACGAGATCGAAGATTTGCAGGACGACATTTTAGTTCTGCGAAAGCGCTAATTCAGGGCTGATTTTCCAGCCTCAGTACCTAATTTTATGGGGTTTTCCCCACCAAGAGCTAATTTTTTAGGCCGCATCTGCGGTGATTTTTAACAAGGAGTATTACCATGTCTGATGAGTCAGAAAAGCTATGCCGTGATTGCGGCACAATGCAGGTGCATCGCCGCCTGCTAGACAGCGACCCAAAATATGCACGCCGGCTGGAACGAATTGAAGAGCACTGCTTTCGTGTGACGCAAGGGATGCCAACCATGCGTCCGGGCTGCACCAAAATCCCGGTTGTTGTTCACGTCGTTTACAAAACCGCTGCGCAAAATGTGTCGCAGGCCCAGATCGACAGCCAAATCGCGGTTATCAATCGAGACTTCCGTAAAACAAACGCCGACGTTTCCACTGTTCCGGCAGCCTTTTCATCTTTGGCTGGTGACGCACGGATTGAGTTTGAACTTGCCACAACTGACCCGGATGGAAATGCAACCACGGGTGTGACACGGACTGAAACAAGTGCTAATTCGTTTAATACTTCAGACAAAATGAAATTCGCTTCTTCGGGCGGCCATGATGCCTGGCCAGCGGACGAATATCTGAACATCTGGGTCTGCCAGATGAGCGGCGGGATCCTTGGGTATGCCCAGTTCCCGGGTGGTGACGCCAGCACAGACGGTGTTGTAATTACCCATACCGGCTTTGGTGATACCGGCACTGCAGCTGTGCCATTTGACAAGGGCCGTACCACGACCCATGAGATCGGGCACTGGTTAAATCTGCGCCACATCTGGGGCGATGACGGATCAGGTTGTTCGGGTTCAGATTTCGTTGCTGACACGCCAAATCAGGGCGGCTCAAATATTGGCAAACCCACTTTTCCGACGGTTTCATGTTCAAACGGACCAAACGGCGACATGTATATGAACTACATGGACTATGTTGATGATGACACGATGGTTATGTTCACCGAAGGCCAGATTGCCAGAATGCAGGCCTGTCTGGATGGGCCGCGCAGCGCAATAGGTTCTTCCATTCCATGCCTAACAGTTGGGCCGAAAGCCCCATTCAAGGACGGGCCGAAAGAGTTTCCCAAAGAATTCGCTAAAGAGCTCCCCAAGGACCCGCCGAAGGACTTTGGCAAAGATGGGCCTAAGGACTTTCCAAAGGAGTTTGGTAAGGATTTCCCCAAAGACATTCCAAAGGACGTACCGAAAGATCCACCGAAAGATTTCGGAAAAGACCTGCCTAAAGATCCTCCAAAAGACTTTGGTAAAGATGGGCCCAAGGATGGACCAAAGGATGGGCCCAAGGACTTTATTAAAGACGGGCCGAAAGATTTTGGAAAAGATATTCCAAAGGACTTCCCGAAAGACCCGGGCCCAAAGAGCATTATTAACGACGGGCCGCTTAAGACAATATTTGAACCACCAAAATCGTTTATGGAACCACCGACTGATTTCCCGTTCCAACCGGTTCAACCATTACAACCAATGCAGCCTGTTGTACCCTTCGTTCTAGGGACAGGCGCAGCCCCCGGTGGCGGTGGCGGGGCGCCCCAGGCACCTGTAGCGGGGCCGGCAATTTCACCTCAGATATTGGGCGTGTTTGGTCAATTGCTCCACCAGTATGCCGGGCTTCACCAGCGCGGATTGCTGGATGAACAAGGCCTTGCCGCATGGCAGCAAGCCTATGCAGCCTATCAGCAGATGGGTGGCCAATAGTTCTGACAATCCAAACTGCGTTTCCCCGGCGGCACTTCTGTCGCCGGGGTTTTATCCAAAAGGATGCCCGCTGTGATTCTAATTATTTCGTTCCCTGACAATGACCATGTCAGCAAAGTAACCGAGCATTTGAAATCAGATTTTGAGCTAATTGATACCGCCTGGTTTCCCAGCCAGATTAAGCTGCACGCTTATGCAGGCAAGAATATGGATGACTTATTCCTCGATCTGCCCAACGGTCGACGGATAGCGCTGAATGATGTCGGCGCCATTTGGAACCGGCGGATCAAACCTTTTACCTTCGCTGAAGAACTACAGGAAGAAACCGCGCGCCTGTTCGCATGGTCGGAAACCACCGAGGCCGTCCAAGGGCTGTGGTACGCGCAAGATTGTTATTGGATGAACGCCCCTGAAGCCGATGAAAAGGCTCTGCGCAAAGTTGTACAGCATCGCGTCGCCCATCGGCTCGGTCTTTCGATCCCGGAAACGCTCGTCACCAACGGCCCGGATGAAGCCCGGGCATTCGTTGAGCAGCACAGCGAACATGGCGTAATCCGCAAAGCCTTTCGCAACATTCCACAGGCCCCGCGCGAAACCCTTAAGGTTGGGCCAGCCGAATTCGCACTGTTGGATCAGGTTAAATACGCCCCCGTGATTTTCCAACAATACATCCCGCTTGCGCTGGATTTACGGGTTACAGTCGTGGATGGCGAAATATTTTCAACGTCGTTCAAATCTGAGCCAGAATACGAGGTCGACTACCGTTCAGGCATCGGCACGGCACAAGTTGCCCCCTACGACCTGCCTGATGATGTATCAAAAAAATTGCTAGAACTTATGGACCACTTCAACCTTAAATATGGTGCCGTAGACTTTCGGGTTACACCAGAAGGCGAACATGTTTTTTTTGAAGTTAATCCAGCCGGAGAATATCTGTTCGCAACCGAACGCACCGGCCAGCCCGTCCCGCAGGCCATCGCCGCCGCGTTGGAAAGGAATAGCTAACCTCGGGGAAATGGAAAGAACGCCTCGCCAATAAAATCGTGCATTGCCATCAACGCCTTCACGTCCGGCATGTCTTGCGGCAGCAATTCAAGTAGCTTTCTAAGCACTCCACACCGATCAGCGATTTCCACTACAGTCGGCGCCTGTCGGGAATTGTATCGCCGCTTTTCCAGATAGCTTAGATCAACGGGCCAAAGTGGCGCAATTTCCGCGAGCGAATGAACAATATCTTCAACATCCGAATCTTCGAGACGGTTAAGCAATGAGATCGTCGGATCATACAGCTCTTCACTAAGGCCCCGCATTATTTCGGTAAAAATCTGCTTGTCGCGTTCGGTCATCTTGGCAAGATCGCTGCTTTTAATTTCAGCTGGTTTTCGTGCCTCGCGGTAAATTCGCTCAATCCCCGCAATATTTCGATTCTTACCATCTGGCGCATTTGTAGAAAATGCCGGAATCAATATCGAAAGCGGCGCGCTTTCTGCGGTTTGATTTTCAATCCCAATTTTCAATTCACGCGATTGGTTCTGGCTGCCTGGCCTATAAATCAGCGACATTCCGGCGCGCGATACACGGTATGAGTCCGCCGCAGAATGAACACCATATAGATCCCAGAAAATATCACGGCCATTGATGCGATTGGTGATGCTGGGAAATGGTCTCATTCCACCTGTTTTCCACATCTTCTGAAGGATAATCCCGACATTTTCGAAGTCCCCTTCGCTGGCAGACTCGGCCGCATGAAGGAAATGGGTCAAATGCCCTAAATCTTCCAACTCAGCTAAAAGTGAAGTCATTGCAGGCCGATCTAGCTCTCGGCGCACTACGCAATGCAGCACCATAAAATATGGCGCAAACTTCAGCGGTTCGTCGATCAGACTTTCGCGGATGTTTGCCAATTCCTCTTTCGTCGCCCGCCTGGCTACGTCGACATATTCATCGGCGGTTGGCATTTTATCAAATCTGGCCTCTGCAAATGCAGAAACAATTGTACGGTGGAGTTCGAGGATGTTTATTTCCTGCTTCGGTACAGACTCTTTGAGAGCCGGTGTGTCGCCTGATTCATTTGGCGACCGCGGCTGAAAATCCAGATCCCTATCGACACCAAAAAAATCATTCGGTAGCGCTGCGCTTTTTTTGGCTTTTAACCCGCTAAACTTAGACGTAAGCCCAACCTGTTGCGCCATCTTGAACTGCCGGGCAAAGGCAGCTTCCTTTTGCAATTCCGGCAGGACTTCGGTTTCGGCATTTGTTAATACTTCATCCAGCGAGTGTTTAAGGGCTGCCTGCCATGCAATTGGCAACGTATTAAAGTCTTCTCCGATATGAATTCTTAGTTTTAGGGCTGTATCGGTTGGAAAAGTTTCTGGCGGCGCTTCGGCAAAAGCCCGATAGTAAATCGCTTCCAGCTCTCGCGTTGATTCTGGTATTTCCTGCCACCTCGCAAAAGCCGGGTCAGTCTGATCCGCCGGACCAAGCTCAAAATATTTGGCAGCCGCAGCGCAAACCGCTACGGCCCCACCTTGCAGCTTAGTTTTTTTTGCTCGCTCAGTATCGTCATCCATAGGCAGCGGGCCTGCAAACAACCCGTCCATCATCAACCGCCGAAGATCGGCGCGATGACGCAATTCAAACGGTGGATCACCAGCCTCAACCAGCCAGTATTCATTTTGCAGCCGCAACAAAAGGTTCTGCGCCTCATCCTCGCTTAGCGGCGTTTCACCACTGGGGTCACGGGCCAGACAGGGGCCAGCCAGCACAAGACGGATAATGTCTGGCGTAACCTGCCGCAGCGCCAATCCCGGGTGGGCAAGTTTGCGTACATCTTCATCACGAATGCGCTCCAGGATACGCGAATACAAAAACGTCTGGGCAAAGGCCGCACTAAACCCACTATCCGTTTCCAGATTCTCGATTAGTTTATCGATGTCATCAGGGTGCTGACGTGCATAGCGGGCAAAAACAAGCAAGGCCAGTGGATGCCCCCCCAGTATCCGACTAACGGCTTTGCGTTGATCAAGTTGTGCCAATACCACGGGCTCACCGGCGGCCTCGGCAAGGCGCAAATCTTCATCAGCCAACAATTTACTGCCTGAAACGGGGGTTAATCCTTCAAGACGTATCTGATGGGAAAATAATATTTCGAGCTGCTCTTTCCCCAAAGGCTCTTCTCGCCCACTAACAACAGCACGCATCTGGTGGAAAACCGTATCTGTTAGGCTGGTGACCAAATCTATGACCTGATTTACGATACGGCTTTCCGGCGGGTTAACATCACGGTTGTCCGCATTTCGGGAAAAATATCCCCCCATTCGATCAATCGCCTCAAACGTATCCAGAACCAGCGCAATCGGCAATTTACGCAGCGGGGCAGCCCATTCAGCATCGAACATACCCAATGTGATGTCAGTATTCGACAATTGTTCGTCATTGCTCGCTTTGCGATCGTAGCTGTCGGTTTTCCACAGATCGAGAACGCCGCGCACCTCCTGAATTCCAACCAGCGCGGCGTCGCGTTCAGCAGATTCAAGATGCCCATTCAAGACCAGTCCTTTGGCTAATTGCCGCAAAAATTCCTTCAATATTTCTACTGGCTCGCCCATGTTCAACTGGCGCCGGTCAAAATCGAGCAGAATGGTAATAGGCGAATTTACCGTTTTGCCCCAACCCGCCATTATTCGCGCCAGAACTGCCGACTTTCCAGCTCCTCCGATCCCTGTCAGCAATATTGGCCGCGGATCAGACGATAGGCAGCGAAGGTGGCGGGAAAGCCGGCGGATATGACCTGAATATCCGTAATGCCGGTTCGGCAAAACGATCTGAATATCCCGGCGAAACTGTAATTCCTTAACTTTCGCTTCGGCAAGTGTGCGCAAATTTTCCAGAGTCATTTGTCTTGGCTCAGCACCAGGGCTACGGCGCACCGAATAGTGGTGGTTTTGTAATACCTTTACGGCACGAGCAAATTGCACTGCGTCAAGAATAGCAGCCGTCTGGCCCATCGCCCCAAACAACGCATCCCCACCATAGGCCGGAAACGTAATTGCTTCGCGACGTAAAATTGATTGCAGCGCTGCGCCAAACAGATCGTCTTTCAGCACATGTGGTGCCATTTTCAGAACGATCTCAAGCTGACCCTCACTATAAATATCACGCAGAACTTTTCGCCGGATGTCCGGGGCGATAATCCAGCAATAACTTTCCGCTATGATTTCTTCACTCGCATCTTGCGCCAATGCGCGCCAGGCAGCTTCTCTGTTTTTCCTATCCAAATCAGAAAGATCAAGACAACCAATCAACTCATCCGGTCGAAAGGCACCGGTAATTGCCGCCAGCTGTACTGCCCGTTCAGCGACACCCGAATTCATATGTCATCCTCGGATACTGGTTGAATTGCAGTGCCAAAAAGTCTTTCAGCAACTTCTGCAATATGGCTGCTCACAAACTCAGCCATATCCCGTAATGGCGCTGTTTCACCAGCGCAGGAAACAACGGTCTGCGCTAGAATATCCATCGTAGCCGGTCCTAATGGCTCCGCCAAATCGCGCGCACCTCTTTCGTTTAACCATTCTTTAAACAACTTATCAAAACCGCTGACATCTTCGACCTGAATATGGTCGCGAACCAGATTACGCGGATCTATTCCTGAAATTGGCAAGCCGTCCTTTAGTCCAATCAACACAACACGAAGTGATGGCAACTGTTTTATCTGATCATAGACGGTAGCAAGAAATTCGCGCCCAGACGCATCCGCCAAAGTATGAATGTCCAGATCATCAATCATTAACCAGATACTTTGGTTCGGTGGTTTTTCACGTAGCTTTTTACCAAGATACGATACAAGACGCTGCACATATGCGGCTGTCGTGGTGTCCGCGACGGCGGGCAGACTCGTTTCAATATCATCAACAAAATTTCCCAACGCTGCTTTTGCCATTTGCCGTGCATCGGCTTCGGTCTCGCCAGCGCGAAAAACAATATGCTGGTGTTCCGGGCTGCGAAAAATCGATTTGATGATGTCGATAGTGAACGATTTCCCCGGATGTTCGATACCTTCACCCGGTGTCTGATCCAGATGCACCATCATCAGCCGTTTATCAGGATCACGCCACATTTCATGCAGCTTATTCAGCAACACATGACGCCCGAAAACCGGGTGAACACCGTCAAGACAACCTCGGTACGGTACAATGCGACTGGCGGCTGCTACATCGGCGACGCTTTCCTTGGACTTTAGGTCACGCGCAATATGATGCAGCGACACAGCGACATTCATGAAGGCATGTTCTTTTGCGTCTGGATCACCCATTGCCGGAACCGGGCGCTGATAGTCAATTCCCAGATAATGTAAACCTACAGGCTGGCCGATCTGATTGAGCAGTAAGCCACCCGATGACCCGCCGGATGTAGCCGCTTCATGAAAAAGCCGAGCGTCCTCAGGTGCAGATATCGACATGTCACCAAAGGTCACCGTCTGGTCAAGGCCGGCTGGATGATGCAACACCAGACCATGAACCAGCTGTTCTGCCTCGGTCAGCGACGCCAGGTCATACCAACCACGTTGCAAGCCTGGCGCACCATCCAACCGGATCACAGCATAGTCGAGCTTGTTCACCAAACTCACCAACCAGGCGTCCAGTAAATCCGGATTTGTCCACCAATTCACCACGTCTGTCTGCGGGCTGTTCGGGCCGGTTTCGCTCTTTGCAATGCACCAATCCAGTTCTGCAAAATGCTTGGATGTTCTGGCGTTCTTTTGTCCCGTCGTTTCCGAATAGTCGAAGTTGCAGGTAATTGCAGTCCGCTTTGGCAACGTGTCAGGGCGGTCATGCACTACATGGAAATTTGTTATAATTGCCGAAGGACCGATCAGAAACCCGGTCCCGGTTCTCTTAATGCTGCCGTTGTTTTCCCTGATTTCAACGCGGCACATTCGGCGCGCAGCAAGTATCATTGCCGGGGCAAAGTCGCCGGGGTCCGCCCAAATGATTTTATTACCAAAGGCCTCTTCACCTGTTTCGTTTGCCTGAAGTTGTGAAACGGTTTCATTTCTTTTGCTCGGAAGCGCTTTTAGAAATTTCCGGGTCAAGCTCCGGCGCATTTCAAATCGTTTCTGACCATCAGGTGTCACCGCCCCATCGAAAAACCCAGCACTCAGCGTCGCCGAAAAAAATGCAAAGCGATCCCCGTCGGTGGGTAATGCGGTCAATACCAACGCCAGCGCATCCCCATCTACCGCCGGGTCTGCCAAGGGGGTTTGGTCGCGCAATGCATACATTGTCGAAGCTATTGCATAAAGAAATCCCGCAGGGTCTTTCGCATTGGAACGCTGCGCAATCCAAGTATCATAATAGTTGCGCAACTGCGGTCTGGAAAACACCAGCTTACGTGTAACAGGCAACAGTTTCGCCACTATCGTCTCTGGTTTGGCATTTCCCAAAGCTAGCCCCCAACAAGCGCTGGATCAAACACTCCGTCGCCCTGCGCAAAGACCTGCACAACATCATGGGCAAAATTCTGAGTCAGGGTCGAGCCACCAAAATGCAATCCACAGAACCGCATTTCACCATGCAGCGATATGATGCCAGAACCCGAATTCCCTGCCAGCGTAGTCGCATCATGGGTGAATACCCATGACTTGTTATCATCAAACACTTCACCGGGGCGCTCCAACACTTTACCCGGGCTCATATATTTAACGCCGTATTCTTCACCATACAGTTCGGCAATACGGTCCCAAAAACTCAGGAACTCTGCGTCCGCACTGTCAGGGCCATGGCTACCGCGTGGTTCTGCCGGATACCCCGCAACCAGAATGTCTGTCAGGTCAATATCGGTTGTCGATTGCGTGCTCAAAGACAAAGCGGTCGGGGGTGCATCATGGCTGTTATCGACCGCAAAATTTACAACCGCCATATCCAGCTTGTCTAAACTGACAAACCCGCCAATTCGCTGACTGCCCGCAGTTACAACATCTGTAATTTCATAGCGCGTCGTTTCATCAGTTGCCTGGGGATCAAAGATGATAGACGCCTTGCGCCGCATCACAAATTTCTGCTCC
>VAPM010162080.1_pt1 | contig 18023 bp, 12 predicted proteins | sample 3395091 | NCBI WGS metagenome assembly VAPM01 (sample SAMN08290445, study PRJNA428436) | hydrothermal vent metagenome | isolation source: Deep-sea hydrothermal vent chimney 3 | place: Pacific Ocean: Juan De Fuca Ridge | reverse complement strand
CAAATTCGATTCCTTGCGGAAACTGGTGGAGCTAGGCGGGATCGAACCGCCGACCTCTACACTGCCAGTGTAGCGCTCTCCCAGCTGAGCTATAGCCCCGCGAAAGAAGGGCGCACTTTACGCGAGCAAGGGAAAACTGTCAAGGATAATTAACGGCTTTATTAGCTAATTATCAATAACTTAGAGCTAGATGCCGGATTTATTTTTTAAACCCTTCTGCGCCATCTTTATCTACAACGATCTAGCGAATACTTCAGCTGCAAATAGGCCATTTTTGCAATCGTACAGCGACAGAATTTGGTCATTTTCGTTATTTTCCAGGCAAATTACAGCGATATACCAGTCTTAGGACATAATTCGCTCTCTGGCTCCCTGGTCCAGCCACGCGACATACTCGTCAAAAGGCATGGGTTTGGCAAAGTAATATCCTTGAGCGATATCACAGCCTAACTCTTTCATCTTCGCTAAAGTCTCAGCATCTTCTATACCTTCTGCAACAACGGATAATTTCATGTGGTGGCCAAGAACCAAAACGGCCCGAACAATCGCTTCATTATCACTGTCTTCGGCAATATTAAAAATAAATGATTTATCAATTTTTAGTTCATCGACCGGTAATTTTTTAATATAAGCTAACGATGAATGTCCTGTACCAAAGTCATCAATCGACAGTGAGACACCCATTGCATCCAGTTCAGCTAATATTTTAATGGCAAAATCAGGATCGTCCATAATGGCACTTTCTGTTAATTCAAGTGTAAGCAATTCTGGCGGTACAGACCATTTTTCCAGCATACTCACAATCACGGAGGCTATCCGTTCATCACGTAAATTTAATGCAGATAAATTTACTGAAATATTTAAACGTTTGTTAATAGACAATAATTTAGAACAATCTTCCATAGCTTTATTGAGTACCCATTCAGTCAATGGCTGGATAAAACCAGATTGCTCAGCAATCGGAATAAAATCATCAGGAGAAACCAAGCCCTTCTCGGAATGTTGCCATCGAATGAGTGCTTCTGCTCCACTTACCATTCCATCTGCCATTGATATTTTGGGTTGGTAATAAAGTATCATTTCATTTTTCTTGATACTTGCAAAAAGATCTTGCTCTAACTTTAAAGTATGCAAACTATGTTGATTTTGAGTAGCATCGTATATAGAAAAACCACATTTACGATTTTTTGCATCATACATAGCAATATCTGCATGGCTCACCAAGGCGTGCATATCTTCGCCGTGCATCGGATACATCGCAATACCAATACTAAGTCCAATTGTCAGCTTATGATCATTGACTATAAAAGCCTCCTCCATTGCCAAAATTAATTTACGTGCAACGACGATAGAACTCTCAAGCGTATTAATACCGGTAAGAATTGCTGAAAATTCATCACCACCTAATCGTGCGACTAAACCATCATCAATTTGAGAAATTAATTCATGGTCAATCTGGCACAGGACATCATCATCTCGTAGAATATTATGCAGACGCAAACTAACAGCTTTTAATAACTCATCCCCTACATGGTGCCCAAGCGTATCATTAACGCCTTTAAATCGATCTAAATCAATCAAGAACAATGCAAAGGGTCTTTTTGTTTGGTTATAAAGCGTAATAAAATTTTCGAGTGATGCCTGAAATTGATTTCGATTAGGTAATTTAGTTAACGGATCTGTGTAAGCCATATGTTCCAGTGACTTATATAAACTACTAAGCTTCTTCGACATATCATTAAAACCATGGGTAATATTGTATATTTCTTTTGCTCCAGTCAGCTCTAGCTGCTCCCCAATATGTGATTGGTCTGAATGTAGCCTGTTTAATTTATCTGCAAGAAGATTTAAAGGAATGAGCATGGTTTTACGCATTATAAATATTCCCAATAGAACAATTAAAAAAGTTCCTATACTTGAAATAACGAGAACCTCAAACCTGGCCTGCCGCAATGATTGACTAAGCTGGCTTATATTTTGTGCCGTTAAAATTGACATTACTATGTTATTTTTTGTTGCTTTCAAGTTATATCTTGAAATTAGATAGTCGTTTTCCTGTTGTGGCCATGTTTTTGATTGAAAAATAATTTTCCCATCTTGCGATTGAAATTTAATTGGCATCCCCAGGGTAGATTCCATTGCAACTAAATTGTGTGTGGGCTCAGTTATAACTAATATATAACCTTTTAATCTCAAACCTCCTACCGGCACCATCACTAAGTAAATTGGTTGACTTCCATATTGACACAAATCACGCAATACTTTCATCCGTTGATAACCAGTACGAAGTTGCGCACGTTTAAATAATTGCGGGCAAATTGTCTGTTCTTGCCTGGCAAAGAATACAGAACCTTCTGTTGACTCTGCCAAGACAACAAAATTTGTATCCAGTAAAACAAGTTGTTCAAGTTTAATTACATTCCCTGTCACAAAATATTGATGAAACTGGTTGTCCAACAATTTCTGTAAGGCTTTTATATCATCTTCTTTAAATGCTTTTTTAAATGATTTTGTGCTCTGAAGCGCAAACCCAAGATCTCGTGATATATCATTTAAATCTTTTAAATGTTCTTTCGCTTCAATCCGTATTATTTCCCTTATCATTTTTTGTTGATTATCTAACACTAAATCACGATGTATTGAACCACTGAGCAAAGCCAAGGCAAGTGCCAACAAGCCCATCGTTGCAAGAATGGCGGCCAAAATACTGCGTACAGAAAAAGTAGAAAGTCTCACAATCGATTCTAGATACTAGTCTTTGATAAAGGGATAGTTTTTAGCTTTCCACTCGGCATAACCACCACGAAACCAATAGATTTTGTTATAGCCGCATTTAACAGCGATTCTGGAAGATTTAACGCTACGTCCACACTTAACGCCATTGCAATAGAAAAGCACGGGGGTACTTTTTTTAGGGACTAGCTTGGCCAAACGAGAACAATTAGTAACGATATCCGGCAAACTCACCGAACCCTCAATATAACCTTGTTTACGATCTGCTCTGATACGCGCATCAATAATCAAAAGATTGGGGATTTCAGCTGCAATATCAAGAACACCCTCAGCTGATACCTTTGTCGTACCCTCAATAAAAAGTGGTGCTTCTTTACCATCAGATGAATGGCTTAAATTTATACTGACTACAAACAAGGCAAAAATCAGAATACCGTGTATAAAGCTCATCCGCCCATTTATCGTCATTAGTTATCTCCTTGAAATTAATGTATTTTTTTTTGAAAGCATAAAAATACTATTGATTTACATGAACAATTGAATACTAAGTATAGAGTCGACCCAAACGACTTATACTTTAGCCCAAATTTCAATTAAAACGGAGGCTTATGAGTGCCGGCACAAAGAATTATTAGCAGCCACTCAGAATGATGGAATGTGATGATTACACTTTAAAATTACAACGACTATCACTAAACCTGAAGAGTTTAGTATTAGCATTTTTGATAATTAAGAGCATTAAAAGGATATTGAAATTTAGGAATTTTTTTCTATTTTAGCCCAGGTATCTCGTAGGGTAACGGTACGGTTAAATATCAGCTTTTTGCTAGTATTTTCGCCTAAATCACGGCAAAAGTAGCCTTCTCGTTCGAACTGGAATGTTTGTTCGGCAATACTATCGGCTAGACTTAGCTCAACATAAGCATTTACAAGTATTTTAAGTGACTCAGGATTAATAAAATCAAGGTAAGTTGTATTATCCTCGGCTGAATCAGGCGTTGGGTGGGTAAACAAACGGTCGTATAAACGGATTTCCGCTTCAATGGCATGGCTTGCCGATACCCAATGTATAACACCTTTTACTTTACGCCCTTCCGGGTTTTTGCCTAACGTTTCAGGGTCATAACTACAACGTAACTCTATAATGTCGCCCTGCTTGTTTTTAATCACTTTTTCGGCTTTTATCACATAGGCATTTCGTAAACGAACCTCGGTACCTAAAACAAGGCGTTTGTATTTTCGATTAGCTTCTTCTTTAAAGTCGGCACGATCGATATAGAGCTCTTTTGAAAAATAGATAGTACGCTTACCCATTTCTTCTTTCTGCGGATGGTTAGGTGCTTGCAGCTCTTCTATTTTTTCTGCATCGTAGTTTTCTAAAACAACTTTAACCGGATCGAGTACTGCCATTCGACGGGGTGCATTTTCATTCAGGTCTTCTCGAATAGAATTTTCAAGTACACCCATTTCAATTGTATTATCAACCTTGGTCACACCAATCCGATCACAAAAGTCTCGAATAGAAGCTGGTGTAAAACCACGCCGACGTAAACCGGCGATGGTTGGCATACGAGGGTCGTCCCAGGCCTCTACATGATTATTTGCAACCAGTTCGGTGAGTTTACGTTTGCTGGTTATTGTATATTCCAGATTTAAACGAGAGAATTCAATTTGCCGAGGATGACTGGCAATGCTGATGTTATCCAGATACCAGTCATACAATGGCCGGTGATCTTCGAACTCTAAGGTGCATAGCGAATGGGTAATACCTTCAAGTGCATCTGAAATACAATGGGTAAAATCGTACATTGGGTAAATAGACCAGGCATCACCCGTTTGATGATGTGTTAAACCTTTGCGTATTCGATATATAGCCGGATCACGCAAATTAATATTACCGGATGCCATATCAATTTTTGCGCGCAGGGTGCAAGCACCGTCTTCAAATTCACCGGTGCGCATTTTTTTAAACAGTTGTAAATTTTCTTCGATACTTCGTTGTCGGTTGGGGCTATCCTTACCTGGCTTAGTTAAGCTGCCACGGTACTCTCTAGTTTGTTCTGCATTTAAATCACAAACATAAGCTTTGCCCGCTTTAATTAATTCAACGGCATAGTCATGTAGTTTTTCAAAATAGCCGGATGAAAAATACAATCGGTCTTGCCAGTCAAAGCCTAGCCATTTCACGTCGGTTTTAATGGCTTCAACATACTCTTCATCTTCTTTAGCCGGGTTGGTATCATCAAAACGTAAATTACAGATACCGTTATAATCTTCGGCAATACCAAAATTTAAACAAATAGATTTTGCATGACCAATATGTAGGTATCCATTGGGCTCTGGCGGAAAACGGGTGACAACTTTACCGTTATTTTTATTGCTTTCAATATCCGCATCGATAATATGACGGATAAAATTCTTTGGCTTTAAATTTTTATTGTCTTCAGAACTCATGTATAAAAACCTTTGTTTAACTGTTTTAACTTACTGATAATTAATTTTTCTCGGTTTGGCGCCGCCTAATAAATTCAAGTGCCATTTTAATGCGAGCCATGCATTTTTCTTTGCCTATTAAATAAGCGGTTAATTTAATATCTGGGGAATTACTCTGTCCACATATAGCGACACGTAACGGCATACCAATTTTCCCCATCTTAACATCAAGCTGTTCGGCGACATTATTAATTTCCTGATGTATGACATCAACTGACCATTCAGTCATTTTTTCAAATGCATCGAGTACAGCTTTTAAAGGTTCTGCGGCAACCGGTCTTAGATGTTTTTTTGCCGCAGCGGCTTCAAATTCAGTGAAGTCTTTAAAAAAGAATACACTACTATCAGCCATTTCAACCAGTGTTTTGGCCCGATCTTGCTGTGCCTGAATCACATCATGCAAATTTTTATGCTCGGTAGGCTCAATATCAAGCTTAGCTAAATGCGAAGTGAGGTGATGTACAATATGTTCAGTACTGCTTTGTTTTATATATTGTTGGTTTAACCAAAGTAGTTTATCAACACTATAAGTTGATGCTGACTTGTTTACGTCGGCCAGGTCAAACTTTTCTATCATTTCATCAATTGAAAAAATTTCCTGATCACCATGTGACCAACCCAGTCTTACTAAATAGTTCAGTAACGCCTCAGGTAAATAACCTTCATCTTTATACTGCATGACACTCACTGCGCCATGACGTTTAGATAAACGTTTACCATCTTCACCTAAAATCATTGGTACATGCGCATACTTAGGTGGCTCGGCAGCCAGAGCTTTTAAAATATTCATTTGTCGTGGTGTGTTATTTAAATGGTCATCACCACGAATAACATGGTTAATTTGCATATCCATATCATCTACAACAACGGTTAAGTTATATGTTGGGGTGCCATCGGTACGGGCAATAATTAAATCATCCAGCTCATTGTTTTGAAAAACGACTTTGCCTCGAATTAAGTCATCAACCACTACCGAACCTTCGAGTGGGTTTTTAAAACGAATAACATGCGGTTCATCTGCGCTCACAGACTTGTTTCGACAGCAACCATCATAACGTGGCTTTTGTTTTGCAGCCATTTGATCTTCGCGTAGTTTTTCCAGTCGTTCCTTTGTGCAACTGCAACGGTATGCATGACCGGTTTCCATTAACGTTTGGATAATTTCTTTATAACGATCGAACCTGTCTGTTTGATAAAATGGGCCTTCATCATAATCGAGCCCCATCCAGCTCATGCCTTCTAAAATTGCATTAACCGATTCTTCGGTTGAGCGTTCACGGTCAGTATCTTCAATTCGTAATATAAATTGACCACCATGTTTGCGGGCATATAACCAGGAAAAAAGTGCTGTACGCGCACCGCCAATATGTAAATAACCCGTTGGGCTGGGTGCGAATCGTGTTCGTATTGTCATTAAACGTCTCTTAAAAATGAATAAAATAGTCTTAAGTGTCTGAAAAATTAAAGATACTTGTAAGGGGACTGCTACGGGATACGGGCACTAAAATTAAAGAGCGCTATTTTACCTTTATAGGGGTAAATGTACAGTATATATATTAAGGAATAAGGCCTAACGGTTAATGCTCGTATATCAAGCTAGAGCTATATCCTGGTTGAAAAATTGAAGTGAACCTCATCCCTGACACAGTCAGCTATCATTTATAAGGGATACCTCTTACAGCTTTTGGCAATCCGGAAGGTAAAGCAGTGTCCAGACAGTTGCTCAATCGCCAGGACAATAGCTTGCTTGAATGCCCGCCCATAACGGCAAGCAGATACAGAAAGCCTTTGCGCACGGGAACAATCAAGCTTCGTCTTGCGCTTGGCGGTCAACTTCATAGCCGTTAACCTTTGAGTTGGGTATAAGAGTAGGATATGGAATTGGTGTGGCGTTAGTTTCAAGGTTAACTTTATTACACTAATAAACTATCAACAAAGCCGCCTCTCAATCTGCTATTATACGGTATTACAGATTACTAAAGATTATCCAGCCGTGACCACAAACTCTTTTTCCTCTCTAACTCTAAATTCTGACTTTTTAACTAACCTAAAAGCTCTTGAATACAAAGAGATGACACCTATACAAGCGCTTAGTCTGCCTGAAATTTTAAAAGGTAGCGACATCCTTGCTCAGGCCAAAACAGGCAGTGGCAAAACAGCCGCTTTTGCCATTGGCTTATTGCATAAACTGGACTCTAAACAATACCAAACTCAGGCCCTGGTACTTTGCCCCACCCGCGAGCTTGCCGATCAGGTCAGTAAAGAAACACGTCGGCTGGCGCGAGCCATTGCCAATACAAAAATTATCACCTTATGTGGCGGCACACCTATTCAGCCACAACTAGCCTCGTTACAGCATAATCCACATATTGTTGTCGGCACCCCTGGCCGATTGTTAAAACATTTACAAAAAGGCACCTTACAACTTGAGAACCTGCAAACACTGGTATTGGATGAAGCTGATCGCATGCTCGACATGGGGTTTTATGACGACATTATGCGCATTATTGACTACACCCCAACGCAAAGACAAACCTTACTGTTCTCGGCAACCTACCCTGAGCAAATAAAAAGTGTCAGTCACTCCATTCAGAAAAAACCAATTGAGTTGCGCGTTGAATCAACCCATGCCGAAAGCAAAATAAAACAAGTCTTTTACGAAATACAAAAAGGCGAACGCGCTAAAACATTAGTCGACTTGATACGTCATTACAAACCGGAATCCTGTGTTGTATTTTGTAACCGCAAACAACAATGTAATGAACTAGCCGAAGACTTGTGGCAACAAGGTTTTCATGCTCAAGCCTTACATGGCGATTTGGAACAAAAAGATCGTGACCGGGTATTAGTCCAGTTTGCAAATAAAAGCAGTTCCATTTTAATCGCAACCGATGTTGCCGCACGTGGGCTCGATATTAAAGACTTAGCAGCGGTGATTAACTACGAACTAGCCCATGACCCGGAAATACATATCCATCGTATTGGTCGAACCGGTCGTGCAGGTAAAGAGGGTTTAGCCTTAAGCCTGTTTATGGCGTCGGAAGCAAAAAAAATAATTGCGATAGAAGAATACCAGAATGGTGCAGTTAAAATAAATAAGCCGACTTCATTGAGCGCTGCAAAAAACTACAAACCATCCCCCTTAATGGTTAGCTTACAAATTAATGCCGGACGCAAAAATAAAATTCGTGCAGGCGATATACTGGGCGCGCTAACAGCAAACAGCGGACTTAATGGCAAACAAATAGGTAAAATTGATATTTTTGATACGCTAGCGTTTGTTGCCATCGAACGCCCAGTGGCTAAACAAGCCCTCAAAATATTAACAGAAGGTAAAATAAAGGGACGGAAGTTTCGGGTAAAAAAACTAAATTAGGCTGCGCCTAAAATAAACTAAACATCGTTATTCCCGCACCAACGCACTACGACTGTCCGGGATAAATTAAACTACGTCATTCCCGCGCAGGCGGGAATCTATTTACTTCATGCTTCCGCTAGTGGCATGAATAACAAGTCAACAAATAAAAGTAAAATGCTAACTAAACTTTAAACTGCGAAATAATTTTTTGCAACGAGTCCGATAAACCTTCAACCTGTACTGCTGCCGCACTGGTATCTTGTGTGTTCTTCAACGTCGCATCGGCTTCAGAACTAATTTGCACTACACTGCGGTTCATTTCTTCAGCAACCGAACTCTGCTCTTCTGCCGCTGTAGCAATTTGTGTGTTCATTTCACTAATAGATGCGACAGCACGGGTAATATCATCAATAGCAGTACTTGCATGACTCGCTTGCTCAACACTATTTTGGGCTTGTTCATGTCCACGTTCCATTGCGGTCACCGCTTCACTGGCACCAACTTTTAATTTATCCAGCATCGTGCGAATTTCTTCAGTAGAATCCTGAGTCCGCGCCGCCAAGGTACGGACTTCATCAGCTACAACAGCAAAGCCTCGACCTTGCTCGCCAGCCCGAGCCGCTTCAATTGCGGCATTTAATGCCAGTAAGTTAGTTTGTTCGGCGATACCGTTAATGACCGCAACAATATTATCGACACTGTTGGTGTCTTCACCCAGTCGATTAATGGTTTGTGAAGCGGCCTCAATTCCATCGGCCAATTTTGTAATACTATTCATGTTTTCAGAAACCAGACTATGCCCCTGTGCTGCAGCATTATCGGCTTCCGTTGCAGCATGCGCGGCAAGGCTGGCATTTTGTGCAACCTCCTGCACAGTAGCGCTCATTTGATTCATTGCGGTTGCAACCTGCTCAGTCTCCATACGTTGATTATCCATTCCCTGATTGGTCAACGTTGCCGAACTCTGCAATTGACCCGCTGCTGCAGATAACTCATTGGCAGACGTTGCAACCTGCTGGATAATTGACTGTAAACTGCTGTTCATTTCATTGACAGAACGAGTAAGCTCAGTTAACTCATCATTACCACGGGTTGGAATTGCCTCACCCGTTAAATCGCCTGCAGCTATTTGCTTAGCACGCGTAACGACTCGTTCAAGCGGTACGGAAATCGACTTACTAATGTATAGTGCAACCAGAATACCCAAGATAACACCTATCGTTGATCCTGCTATCATCATTGCTTCCATTGACGAAGACTCTTCTGCCAGTAATACAACATCCCTTTGTTCCAGTTTATCTTGGTTAACCCGCATTGCGGTTAAAATTTTCATAATGGCTTTAGCCTGAGGTGCCGCCTTGGTGCCTAACCAATGATTAGCCAGGTTCCAGTCTTCTGCGCTACGTTGTTTAAACATAAGAGGTGGGAATTCAGAGAATTCCATTCGATGTTTTTTATAACTCTTCCATGCAGTCATCTGTGTTGAGGTCATTATCCCCGTCATATTCAATAACAGTTTAAAACGAGCACTGTTCACTTTCCATTTTGCATTAAAAGTATCACGGAATTGAGTATCTCCCGATAATAAATAAGCACGAATATTCGCTAAACCAATCGCAAAAGAACCGCGACTATCTGCCATTAACTTAAGCATTTGTTTACGCTCTGGTGTGGCCTCCAATGCTGCCTCCTCATTTATAAGGACACTAATCGCCGTTAGTACTTTTTTTGCATGTGGTGCAGCCAGAGTTAATAACGTTTTAAAAGCCGGTACTTCTTCGAGCGTATTGGATATATTTTCAACTTCTTGCTGCGCCTTACGAAACGCTTCAACATGCACTTCCATTTGCTTAAACTTTTTAATGTTTTCTGGATTTGTCCAACTTTGAGAGAATTTACGCATTTGCACCACGGCATCGTCTATTTTTTTCCAACCTTCCAGACGTGTCTTTTTCATCACGGCACCTTTTTTAGAGTCTTTACCCAAAATCATATAACCACGTAAGCCCGCCAGAGAAAGATTAATACCGTTTTCTAATTGCGCCGCCGCTAAAACGGTGGGGACACGCAAATGCAGTAAACGGTCTTCCAGGGCGTTGATATTTTTCATACCAACAAAATTCTTAACCGCTAAAACAGTCATAATCAGAATAAGCGCTCCAAAACCAAACAACAGTTTATTCTTTACTGTCAATTTCATATTAAGTCTTAACTTCATTGTTTTTCCCTCAGTTAAAATGACCGCACAATGGCCACTGTAAGAATTTAACCTTACATTTAATAATTTATATCGGATAACCTAGTAAAACACTTTAGTACTTTTGGTGTTTATTTAGAAAAAATTACTTAGGCATTGTTAGGGAATTGAAAGGAGAAAAAAGATTTAAATAACAAGATGTTATTACGTCTGTATTTTAAAACGACAATTTAATGACAACGTACCCCCTTCCCTTTATTGCTTATATCGTTAACGATGTAAGCAATAAAATGAAGAACATTGCTAGTTTGAGGCTAATATAATGGTTGTCGCAATACAGTCTGTCACAAAGACGCGGCTCTACTTACGTATATTATTTGTTTAGCTTTAAAATCGCCCATTGTATATCCGGGTGATCAAGTTCCCGCCCACCCACTGCACGATAAGCAATATTGCCATCAGGTGAGACAACGAAAGTTGTGGGCAAGCCTTTAACTTTCCAACGCTTCATTACTGTCGCATCCAGGTCAAGAAGGATAGAAAAAGTAGGCGAAGGCTCAACCTGCCCCATAAAAGAAAATACGGTATCAAGGTCTTCACCAATATCGACAGCAAGTACCACCACATTTTTATCTTTGGTTGCCAGATGTAAACGTTCTAGCGAGCCCATTTCACGACGACAAGGTGGGCACCAGGTTGCCCAAAAATTAACAACAATAATTTTACCTTGTAAATCCTTTATATCAATAATTTCATCATCCAGATTCTTCAGGCGCAGCCCCGGTGCTTTTATTATTTTTTTAATGGCTGTTAATTTATGTGTTAACGGCGGCAGTTCGGCAGCATAACTGGTAAAAGCCACAGAGCCGACAAGCAGTAAAATTGTTGACGTTACTAACAAACTTTTTCGATATAATTTTTTATTTAGCACACTGCACACCTTTTAACTTTGCTTTATAAACTTTACCCTCAACATCCCAGCTAGCCGTCATATCAAAACGACTGCCTGCCGGTAAGCCAATTGATAACATCCCCTGATTCCAGTCCCCACCTGGCTCGTATTCCTGCTCCGGTGGAAACTGTCCCCAACGAAACGCAATTAACGCTGATTTTTTAGTGGTATTCGTCGTTAACTTTTTTATCCACTGCTCAACCGATGTTAAAGCATGCGGTTTACCCTTATACAAAACCGACCAGTTATTGCTAATAAAGTGGATGGTACCGGGAGCAGAATCATTGCGTATCACCGTCATATAAACACATGAAACCACATAAGGTTCTATTTGTTTAAGAGTAAAGCCTCGGTTGACAAAAAATGCCTGCGCCTGTTCAGGTAAAATTTGCGTTAAAGAAAAATAAACACCATGCTTGTTTACTGCCCAGGTGCCAGTACCGGTAATTTTATCATGCGTAACAGATTGTTTTGAGTTAGCAAAACCAGACAACGAAATAATTGCAAATGCTATACCTAATACTATAGTTTTTATCTTCATCTGGTTATTTTAAACAAATAACCCAAATTTAAATACCTAAAAGAAAAGTATTTTCCTTCTTTTGTTTCGATTAAAGCCTGTGTGATTTTTTGCTAATCTTAAATTTGACTACGCTTTATTGCATATTGTTTTAATTTATTACTGTAAATTTCGATACTATGATCCGCAGCGGCAGCCTTTCCCCACGTACTTATCCAGCGTTTAACCAGCTGTATCCCACGATCAACCATATTTGGGTTGGCGAGTAACTTCAGATCTGAAAAATCGGCCAAACAGGCGGTTAACTGTCGCATATCACCATGATGCCGATAACCAATCATTTTCTTAAAGAAATTTATCAACAAAGAACGCAAAAAAGGAACCGGTAAATAAGGCAGGAAATAAACAAGTAGTCGCGGTAAAAATGCGGGCGGTATACGCGGAACAATATCGGCCGCGTTAATAACACGATAAATAGGTGTTTTTATCGATTGACTAAATTCCTGTGAAGCAACCCGAGGACCACCAAAGGTATAGCATGCACCCAGGCTATCAGAACCAAGATATTTAGCAGCCAATAAAGCTAAAGCTCCTCCAAGGGAATGCCCAGTAATATATAAAACATAATCATCACCAAGCGCTTTAAGTTCGTCTTTAACATCTTTATCGATCATTTTAAATGCTTTGTAAAAGCCTTCATGAACGCTGAAGCCATCAATATCAATCGATGTTGTTTTTAGATCCGTTCGAATATCAGCAATATTCATTTCAGTTCCCCGAAAAGCTAACACAGCCATTTTATCGCTTTCACGAACGGCCAAAAAAGCCTGGGTATCTTTGTTATTAAATGGTTTAACGAGTTTAAAACCGGCTAAATCTAAATGTATACCTAATTTATCTTCGGCTTCAGACTTTGTGTCTGTGCCAGTCAAAATCATTTCTTTTACTTTTTTAATAAACATCTTTTTATTATCAAGCTGCATTAAAGCCTCGGCTAATGCATCCAGGCCATCCTCACCTTCAAATTTAAAATAAGCTAGGCGCGACATTTCAGCCATTAACCAGGCAGTACGGTCACTATACGCAGCACGTGATACGGGAGCACCTAAAAGGGAATTTTCGTCAAAGTACATTATCTATCTCCTTATAGTTCTGATAATTATTATTTAAGTATTGCTATGGCATATTATGTCAATGATTTTTCATACAGCACAGACATTTTTATGCAAACAACACTTAGCCTTGTTATTTGTACGTTATTGATCACTATCATGACAAGCTTTTAATGCCTCGTCTATAGCGAGACAACATGGCATAATAATTGATTATAAATACGCAGAAGGAGTTTGCATTGAAACCGAGATAAAAACATTTTTAGTTGCACTAACAGTCATTGAATAGATGAATACAGATAACAAAACCAAATCACCGAGTAGCTGTTTAAACGCAGGTGTGCTTGATAAAAGTTTACTGTTAAGTGAATTACATAAATTATTACCGGCCGATTCTGTTTTGCATGAAGCCGAAGATATGCATCCTTATGAGTGCGACGGCTTATCGGCCTACAGGCACTTGCCACTTATTGTTGTACTGCCCGAAACCGTTGAGCAGGTTCAAGCCATACTTTGTCTTTGCTATCAACACGAAATACCGGTTGTGGCACGTGGTGCGGGAACGGGTTTATCCGGTGGTGCCTTACCACTCGATAACGGCATTTTACTGAGCCTTGCAAAATTCAACAAAATACTCAAGCTAGAGCCTAAAAACCGCACCGCAACGGTACAGCCCGGCGTGCGTAATATTGCCATCTCGCAGGCAAGCAAAGAATTTAACTTATATTATGCGCCCGATCCTTCGTCACAAATTGCCTGCACCATTGGCGGTAACGTAGCAGAAAATTCAGGTGGCGTGCATTGTTTAAAATATGGCTTAACGGTACATAATATCCAGCAACTAAAAATAATTACCATGGACGGTGAGCTTATTACTATTGGTGGCAGTGGGCTGGATTCAGCCGGTTTTGATCTACTGGCATTAATGACCGGTTCCGAAGGCATGCTGGGCGTTATTGTTGAAGTCACGGTAAAATTACTGGCCATGCCACAACGTACCCAGGTTATTCTGGCCGCCTTCGACGATATTGAAAAAGCCGGTGCGGCTGTTGGCGATATTATTGCTGCAAGCATTATCCCAGCCGGACTTGAAATGATGGACACCCTGGCAATAAAAGCTGCTGAAGACTTCGTACACGCCGGTTACCCTGTTGATGCCGCCGCTATTTTATTATGCGAACTTGATGGCACCAACGAAGACGTGTCTGAACATGTTTTAACCGTACGCAATATTCTATCTAACAGTGGTGCCACCGAAATACGCACCGCAGAAGATGAAGAGCAGCGCATGTTGTTCTGGAAAGGCCGAAAAGCCGCCTTCCCTGCTGTTGGTCGAATTTCTCCAGACTATTATTGTATGGATGGCACCATACCGCGTAAACGCTTACCCGAAGTATTAAAAAGTATTACTGACATGTCGAAACATTATGAACTACCGGTTGCCAATGTTTTTCATGCTGGTGATGGAAACTTGCACCCGCTTATTTTATACGATGCCAACACGCCCGGTGAGCTTGAACGCACCGAAGAGTTTGGCGGTAAAATTCTTGAGCTTTGCGTCAAGGTAGGTGGTGCCATAACCGGAGAACATGGCGTGGGCATCGAAAAAATTGATCAAATGTGTGTTCAGTTTCAAGCCGAAGAGCTACAACAGTTTCATGCTGTTAAAGCAGCGTTTGACGAAAAAGGTTTACTCAACCCCGGCAAGGCCGTCCCCACATTACATCGCTGTGCTGAATTTGGTGCAATGCATGTGCACCATGGCGAACTCGCTTTCCCCGAACTTGAACGTTTTTAAAAAAATAATATTTTCATGAATGATTTTTCTAAAACATTACAGGAAACGGTTATTGATGCACAGGCGCACAATCGCGCACTGCAAATTATAGGCGGCAACAGCAAAGCTTTTTATGGCCGAGCGCCACAGGGAAAAGAGCTAAATATAAGTAAGCACACAGGTATTCTAAATTACGAACCCACCGAGTTAGTTATTACTGCACGCGCCGGCACCCCTTTAAAAGAAATTGAAAAGGCATTAGCTGACAATAATCAAATGCTGCCGTTTGAACCGCCCCACTTTGCAGACACCGCCACAATCGGCGGCACCGTTGCCTGTAACTTATCCGGCCCGCGCCGACCTTATGCAGGAGCCGCACGAGACTTTGTATTGGGCATAAAACTGCTCAATGGCCGAGGTGAAATACTCCGCTTTGGCGGCGAAGTAATGAAAAATGTTGCCGGTTACGATGTATCGAGATTAATGTGTGGCGCACTCGGCACCATGGGTGTGCTGCTCGAAGTTTCATTAAAAGTTTTGCCCTGTAACGAAAAAGAAATAACTCTGGTAAAAGAGCTGAACGAGCAGTCTGCTCTGGATACAATTGCAGACTATTCAACAAAAGCTATCCCTTTGTCAGCCTCTCTTTACGATGGCAGCCAACTTTACTTGCGACTCTGTGGCACAGCGAACAGCGTTGCTAAAGCCAAACAAAAAATAGGCGGCGATGAACACGAAGACGGCCATTCATTCTGGCATAAAATAAATGAACACACTCATCCATTTTTTGATTCACAATTACCACTATGGCGTTTATCCCAGGCGCCCCACACACCACCATTGGCAATAGAAGGTAAGTGCCTGATAGATTGGGGTGGCGCGCAGCGCTGGCTACTCACAGACGAAACCGATGAAAAAATATTTTCAGCATTACAACACAGCGGCGGCCATGCAACCTTGTTTCGAAACAGTAATCGACAGCAACGGATTTTTCAGCCCTTACAGCCTAAATTATTAAGCTTGCATCTGAAGCTTAAAAAATCTTTCGACCCTAATAATATTTTTAATCCCGGCCGTATGTACAAAGAATTTTAATTATTATGCAAACATCGATTCATGCAAAATTTAAAAACAAGCCTGAAGTACAGGAAGCCAATAGTATTTTAAGAAACTGTGTGCACTGTGGTTTTTGCACCGCAACCTGCCCAACTTACCAGCTATTAGGCGACGAACTTGATAGCCCACGCGGGCGCATTTATTTAATCAAAAATTTACTTGAAGGCGCAGCGGTCAGCCGTAAAACTCAAGTTCATCTAGACCGTTGTTTAACTTGTCGCTCATGCGAAACAACCTGCCCATCGGGTGTGCGCTATTCACGTTTACTCGATATTGGCCGTGGCATTATCGAAAAGCAAGTGCAACGACCACTGTTTGAAAACATAATGCGCTGGTCGTTACGACAGATTTTACCCCGACCCAAATTATTTGCAACGCTGTTAAAAACTGGCCAGTTTTTAACACCGATATTACCCTTCGTTTTAAAGAAAAAAATACCACCACGTAAAAATCACACTGTCTGGCCAAAATCAGACTCGACCAAACGTACCATGTTAGTACTCGAAGGCTGCGCACAACCATCCACTAGCCCAAACACCAATGCAGCCACAGCACGAGTATTAAATCGCTTGGGTATAGCACTTATACACGCACCCCAGGCCGGTTGTTGTGGTGCAGTAAATTATCACTTGTCTGCACATGCTGCCGGACTAAAAAATATGCAACGTAATATTGATGCCTGGTGGCCCTACATAAAGAATAATATTGAAGCCATCGTCATGACCGCCAGTGGCTGTGGTGCTATGGTACGCGAATACGCCGAGCTATTAGCAAGCGATCCCACCTATGCAAAAAAAGCCAAACGGGTAAGTGAACTTTGTAAAGACATCAGTGAAGTACTCGTAAAAGAAGATTTACATAAATTAAAATTGAATAATACCGTTAATAAAAAACGCATCGCATTTCATTCACCCTGCACATTACAACACGCCCAAAAAATTAATGGCACGGTAGAAAAAATACTGCAACAAGCCGGTTTTCAACTAGTAAAAGTAACTGATAGCCATCTTTGTTGTGGTTCGTCCGGCACCTACTCCATATTGCAAGCAAAACTTTCACAGCAACTTCTGGATAAAAAGCTTGCAGCCTTACAGGAAGAACAACCCGAATGTATTGTTACTGCTAATATTGGTTGCCAGCTGCATCTTGAAAGTAAATCGAATATTCCTGTTAAACATTGGATAGAATTAATCGATGCTACAAACTAACCTTGTCTTTTATCTGACTGAGTTGCGATGCCTGAGATTTACTCTTACCCAGACGCACAGCTAATTGTGGGCTGCTCATACCCAGCGCCTTGCGCAAAGTACGAATTCAACCTTCTTTGGGGCGACTTATATTTTTAAAATCAATAAGTTAGTCTATTTTCGAGTGACATTGATCACGAAGAATTAGTTTCACCATAACTATTACCATAATTACAGAGGATGTATATAAATCTTTCGTAGGACCTTTTGAAAATAAACCAAAAAAATACAATATGCGGTATTATTGCGCTCAGTCTTTTAAATAGATTATGTATCAACACCATGAGCCGATATACACGTAACCATTATTTTTAAATAATGAACAAAAATCCTCCGCCTTAATTTGCATAAGCCAACCATAATAAAAAAACATACGCTAACGGCCATACTAAGTATTACACTATCAACTATATCTTCTATCACTGCTGTCCCGTTAACTTTAAGCCCCTGCTTTGAATATAGAAAGCCTGGTCATTGCGAGCGATAGCGCGGCAATCTTGCTGGAATATACCCCATAT
>VAPM010062360.1_pt1 | contig 18036 bp, 20 predicted proteins | sample 3395091 | NCBI WGS metagenome assembly VAPM01 (sample SAMN08290445, study PRJNA428436) | hydrothermal vent metagenome | isolation source: Deep-sea hydrothermal vent chimney 3 | place: Pacific Ocean: Juan De Fuca Ridge | reverse complement strand
CTTTAGCTAGCCTATGCAAAACCGAAAGCGCTTGAGGTGTATTCAAGTCATCCGAAAGTGCCGAAACAATATCAGGCGGAACCTCAGTGTCCATTTTGGAACTTTCAGACAAGGTTCGCCACTTGCGCAAAGTTGCCTCCGCCTCCTCCCGCTTCCGCTCCGTCCAATCCATCGGCTTACGATAATGCGTCGACAGCATCACAAACCTAATAACCTCCCCCGGCACGCCCTGATCCAACAAATCCCTAACGGTAAAAAAGTTACCCAATGACTTGGACATCTTCTTACCCTCAACCTGCAACATCTCATTATGCATCCAGACATTGGCAAACCCATGCCCGCTGCAGCGTGATTGTGCGATCTCATTTTCATGGTGCGGGAACATCAGATCATTACCACCGCCATGGATATCAAATTCCGCCCCCAATAATTCATTGGCCATGGCCGAGCATTCGATATGCCAGCCCGGTCGCCCGCGCCCCCACGGGCTTTCCCAGCCGGGCAGTTCCCCATCCGACGGTTTCCACAGCACAAAATCCATCGGATTGCGCTTATAGGGGGCCACTTCAACCCGCGCACCGGCGATCATATCCTCCACCGTGCGCCCGGACAGCGCGCCATATTCAGCGTAACTCTCAACAGCAAACAGAACATTCCCCGCTGCCTCATAGGCGTGCCCTGCCGCGATCAACCCCTCAATCATCGCCACCATCTGTGGAATAAACTCCGTTGCCCGGGGTTCCTGATCCGGTGCCAACGCCCCAAGCGCCCCCATATCATCATGGTACCAGTTGATGGTCTCATCCGAGCGCTCGCGAATTAACGCTTCCAAAGACCGCCCATCCCCGGCCTCCTTACGGGCCAGGGCCGTTGCATTAATCCGGTCATCCACATCGGTGAAATTGCGCGCGTATTTGACGTGATCGGCCCCATACACATGGCGCAGCAACCGATACAGCACATCAAACACCAAAACCGGGCGTGCATTGCCCAGATGGGCGCGGTCATACACCGTCGGCCCACAGACATACATCCGCACATTGTCCGGGTCGATCGGCGCAAACGGATCTTTCTTGCGGGTCTTGGTATTGTGCAGGCGTATTTCAGTCATAGTTCAGTCCTAACAGGGGTCCCTGCGGGCTTAACAACTTCAACTGAAAGATAAAAGAAGACCGGCCCGCGAATATTTCAGCAGGTAATACAGCACATAATTGATGTGTTCCGGTTCATAACCCTTGCTTAACACCCAAGAATTTCTTTGTCAAAATACGCGCTCAGCTTAGGCGTAACTGACAATTTCAAATTCAATATTATCCGCATCACGAAAATAAAACCGCCGCCCGGGTTCATAATCATACAGCTCACCCGGGGTGAAACCAGCGACGCGCACGCGTTTCTCAACAGCCTTAAGATCCTCAACCACAACACCCACATGGTTCAGCCCACCCAGTTGAGCATAACTGGAATGTACCCCCGCAACTGCCTTGCCCGGTGGACCAGAGTAAACCGCAAGATACTGGTCTTTCGTACCCACATGGATGGTGTACCCACCGTTTATCGCTTCTCCCTGCCATCGAATATGCCAGCCAAACAATGCCACCAGCATTGCTGCGGTCTTCTTTGGGTCTGCAACCGTAATATTCACGTGTTCAATTACACCCATAGACATAACAATTTCCCTTCAACCTTGTTTTGACATCGACTCAGGTGTAATCCCTCAAGTATGGTTTAGGTCAAGGGATATTTAAATGCAGAAAATCAACGGCCTCAGCATCGGTCAAATCGCAGATCGAACCGGGTTGGCAATTTCTGCGATCCGTTTCTATGAAGAAAAGGGCCTGATAAAACCCCACCGGAACGCCGCCGGTCAACGCCGATACCTACGCGCCGATATCCGGCGCTTATCCTTTGTCATGATCTCACAGCAACTTGGGTTTTCGCTTGCCGAAATTCGCGCCCTGTTTCAGGGATTGCCCAAAAACCGCACCCCCACCAAAGCCGACTGGACCCGCATCGGGCGCAGTTTTCGTACCCGGATCGATGACCGTATCAAAGGTCTGACTGTTCTGCGGGAAAAACTGGATGGCTGTATTGGTTGTGGCTGCCTGTCCCTGCGAAACTGCGCGCTCTACAATCCAAAGGACATCGCCGCAAATCACGGCGCGGGGCCGCGCTACCTAACGGGGGATACACCCAATAATATCTCATAAAAAAAGGGCGCAAAGCTATATGCTATGCGCCCCGTATCAGGTTTCCTGCCGCAGGGCGGCAAGAGGGGAGAATTTAGTTTTCGACGGGTGTTACCGGGGCCGGCTGAACCGTCATAATGTCATCGGAACCAAACGGGTTAACCTGGCTCAACATTGCAGTAACATCCCCCAGCTCCAGTCCAAAGTTGCTCAATGCATCGTCCGCAACTGAAACATAGGCTTCTTTGTTCAGCAGTTGGGCATAATGCTCTTTATTCACCAGATGCTGATAGGCGCCGGGCTGTAGGAAATAGGCAATGGTCTGTGGATCACGCAGGGTTTTGAAATTCTCCAGATCGGTCCATTTCATCCAGACATCTTTGTCCATCATGTTGGCGTATGTTTCCATTTTCAACATCTGACCCCAGGTTTCAGGGTTGGTGAATGCACCATGCAGGCTTGAATGTGTTTCTGGGTTCGGGATCTGCATCCAGAACTCAGGATCAGCAAAGTTGATAACAACCGTTTCGCCCACACCGTGCTCAGAACCATCCCACCAGGTAGAGCTGTCAAAAGGATTGCCAAAACGAACGCCGCCGATTTCAAATGCGCTGGCCGCTGTTGCTCCAAAAATCAATGCTGCGGTAACCGCAGTTGTTGTAAGAAGTTTTTTCATTTCTCTAATCCTTTTTTGTTTGGTTCGCAAAAATTCTGGTTCTTATATTCGTCGTTTTCACCAAACCGAATCTGGTGCTCTCGATAGTTATATCATCATATTCGAATTTTAGCATGTTTAATTGTTGCGACAAAGTGCCCTTGTGGTTAATGGGCATCTGTTGATTTAAATGCTTATACAAATCAGCTGGTTAGGAAATATTTCAATTACAACACGATGACTTGCATTGAACGTGATTAACCGATCCGGCATCCGTTGGCTCGCCCATGTTGGGCAATAGTCAACTAAAGGGATAGTAAAATGACAACTCTTAAACCACTGATCGCCGTTCTTGGTCTGCTGACACTTGCTGCTTGTGAAAAACCAGCCCATCCAGACGCCATGATGGGGGATGATGCCATGATGAGCGGCGGTGAAGCCATGATGAGCGATGGCGACGCCATGATGAGCGACGGCGACACCATGATGAGCGGCGGCTGATCCCACCACCATCAAATAGCTTCTGCCGGCACTGTTCAATCATGTGCCGGCATCTGCCTTATCACGAAAACGAAATTGACAGTTCGTAAAATGCATGGCCACCTCCCGGCAGTGAATCGGGATCGAACATGCAATTATCAAATCGGATTACCGGATTAACCGGCGGCGGCTCAGATGGCTGGGATCTGTTTTACAAGGCAAGGCGCCTTAAAGATTCGGGCCAGCCGATCGTAGAACTGACAATTGGTGATCATGACATTGGCACTGAGCCTGTCATTTTGTCAGCAATGGACGCCTCAGCACAGGGGGGCAACACTGGCTATGCACTGGTTCCCGGCAGTGACAGCCTGCGCGCAACCGTGGCTACTCGTATCCAAACCCGCACCGGCGTACCGACTGCGGCTGAAAACATCCTGATCACACCCGGTGGCCAATCCGCCCTTTTTACCGCCCATTCCGCAATCTGCGGCGAAGCTGATCGCGCACTTTATTGCGACCCCTATTATGCCACCTACCCCGGCACCATCCGCGCTGTCGGGGCAATCCCGGTTCCGATCCAAACATCGCCTGAGGATGATTTTCAGCCAAATCAAGCCGATATTGAGAGCCTCGCAAATGGCGCAAAATCACTGCTGATCAATTCCCCCAACAATCCAACCGGTGTCGTCTATTCCCGCAAAACCATGCAAGGTGTCGCGCGGGCCTGCATCAACCACGACCTGTGGTTGGTCTCGGATGAGGTTTACGACACTCAGGTATGGCAAGGCGAACACCTGTCCCCCCGCTCCCTGCCCGGCATGTTGGACCGGACCCTTGTGGTTGGCTCCATGTCCAAAAGCCACGCCATGACAGGTTCGCGATGCGGTTGGGTCGCCGGACCGGCTGAGGTGATTGCGCATATGATCAACCTTGCCACCCACACAACCTATGGCGTCCCCGGCTATATTCAGGACGCCGCTGAATTCGCCCTGAAGGCCGGCCCGGAACTGGAGGAAAAAGTAGCGGCACCATTTTTGCGACGCCGTGCAATTGCCGCCAGTGTCATACAGGCACAGAACGTCGTGCAAATGGTACCGTCTGGTGGGGCGATGTATATTATGCTTGATATCCGCGCCACGGGTCTCAGCGGCGAAGAATTTGGTTTTGCCCTGCTGGACAAGGAACAAATTGCCATCATGCCCGGCGAAAGCTTTGGCAAAGCTGCCGCTGGGCACATCCGGGTTGCGATGACGGTTGACGACGAAAGCTTCAAAGACGCTTTGACCCGCATCGTCAATTTTGCAAAGGAATTAAGCCAATGACCTCCGACATCGGCGCTGTATTTCGCGCGCTGCACCAACCGGGAAACCCCTTCATACTGGCCAATGCATGGGATATCGGCAGCGCCAAAATGCTGGCCGGGTTAGGTGCCCGGGCCATCGCCACCTCATCCGCCGCCCATGCTTTCACCCTTGGGCGCACCGATGGCAGTATCACCCGGGAAGAAGCCCTGTCCCATGCCAGTGACCTTGTAAGCGCCGTCAACGTCCCGGTCTCGGGCGACTTTGAAAACGGCTTTGGTGACGCCCCGGATACCGTGGCTGAAACCGTGCGGCTGGCAGCAGAGGCCGGGTTGGCGGGCATCTCAATCGAAGACACCGCGCTGCCCGGACACTCAACCTATGATTTTGACCTCGCAGTTGAACGCATTCGCGCAGGTGCCGCCGCAGCCCGCGCCCTGTCACAGGACTTTGTATTGGTGGCCCGCGCCGACGGCATCATGACCGGGCAGTATGACATTAAAGAAGCGCTAAAGCGCCTCACTGCGTTTGATGCCGCCGGGGCAGATTGCCTTTATGCGCCTCTGCCTGAGACCACCGCTGATCTGGCTCGGATATGCAGCACATTTAACAAGCCGATCAACGCCCTTGCCGCCGGGCCAACCTATACTGCCCTGTCCCGATCGGATTATGCCAGAATGGGCGTGGCCCGTATTTCACTTGGTTCGGCACTGGCGCGCGCGACCCAATCCCTTATCCACGATACCGCCCTTGCAATGTTTGAACGGGGCAATTTCAACGGCCTGCAGACCGATGTATCGGGGGCAGATATCGATGCGCTGATGGGTTAAAACCGACATTATGGCGCAAACAGGCTTGACCGGATATTTATTGACAATTCATACTCTGAATATCGGAGGTGCCCGCATGGATCAGATGAACTGGCTAATCGCGCTGCATGTTCGCACCATTGGTGCGGAACGGGGCCGGGCTGCGCGTGGGGCCCCGAATACCTGAATTTCACCAACCCCCTTGGCTTTTCAGGTAAATTCCAATGACAGATCAATCAACCCGCCGTTCCGGTGGCCGCGCCGCACGACGTGCTTTGCGTGCCGCACCACTTGCCAAAGATTTACGCCCGGTTCGTCCCGGCATGTCAGGGGGGACATTCAAACCCCTGTCCGACGCAGAAATCAAAAGCATACACGCCGCTGCACTGGACGCACTTGAACAAATCGGCCTGGCCGACGCCCCCCAAAGTGGCGTAGAGTTGATGGTGGCCGCCGGTGCCGTACTGGGGCAAGACAATCGCCTGCGTTTCCCTCGCGCGGTTATTGAAGACGCCGTGGCGCGCGCGCCAAAACAGCTGACCCTGCACGGCCGTGACCCCAAACATGACATGGATCTTTCCGGTACGCGCACCTATTTCGGCACGGCCGGTGCAGCGGTGCATATGGTGGATGTTGCCGGGCGTATCTACCGCGACAGCACCCTGCAGGACCTGCACGATGCCGCGCGTATTGCAGACACGCTTGATAATATCCACTTTGTTCAACGCCCCATGGTCTGCCGCGATGTTCTGGACAATTTTGATATGGATATCAATACGATATACGCCACTTGTTCAGGCACTACTAAGCATGTGGGCACCTCATTTTCCGATCCAGGCTACGTAAAAGGCGCGGTGGAATTCCTGTATCAGATCGCGGGAGGAGAGGATAAATTCCGCGCCCGCCCGTTTGTGTCGGTGTCCAACTGCTTTGTGGTGCCGCCGATGAAATTCGCCACCGAAAGCTGTCAGGCCATGGAAACCACTATTCGCGCGGGCGTTCCGCTTTTGCTGCTGTCAGCAGGGCAAGCCGGGGCCACTTCCCCGGCCCCCATCGCCGGTGCCATCGTTCAGTCAGTGGCCGAATGCCTGGCCGGGCTGGTCTACGCCCATGCCATCAAACCCGGGGCTCCGGTAATATTCGGCACCTGGCCATTCGTGTCTGACCTGCGCACAGGTGCCATGTCGGGGGGATCAGGTGAACAGGCGTTGCTAACGGCTGCCTGCGCCCAGATGCATCAGTTTTATGGTCTGCCCGGTGGCGCACCTGCGGGCATGGCCGACAGCAAAATGCCCGATATGCAAGCAGGCTGGGAACAGGCCACATCCGCGGTCATGGCCGGGCTGGCCGGGTTAAACCTGATCTATGAAAGTGCGGGCATGCATGCGTCGCTTTTGGGATTTTGCCATGAAAGCCTGATCCTTGGGGATGACCTGATCGGACAGGCACAACGCTGCGTGCGCGGTATCGAAGTGAATGAAGACACCATCGGAATTGAGACTATGCGTTCAGTTTGTCTTGGCGGTCCGGGGCATTATCTGGGCCAACCGCAGACGTTGTCATTGATGCAAACCGAATATATTTATCCGGCACTGGGCGATCGAACATCACCCAAGGAATGGGAAGAGATCGGCAAACCGGATCTGTTGCTAAACGCCACCGCAAAGAAAAAGGAAATCCTGGCAACCCGCTCTGCCGCCCGTTTTGATGCGACACTGGATGCCAGTATTCGCCAGAGTTTCAACATTCATTTGCCAGCATAGGCGAACCACGATTTTTCTACGAAAAATCACCCCTGCTGCGACGCGCGATCTTCCAGTGCCAGCCATTCGCTTTCGGCGGCCTCAAGCGCATTTTGCCGGTTAACAAGGGCGGCGCTGGTTTTCTGAAACTTATCAGGGTTCCGGCTGTACAGATCGGCCTCTGACAGCAGGTTGCTGAGGTTGCCTATTTCACCCTCAAGCGTTTCAATCACCCCGGGCAGCTCTTTCAGGCGGTGTTCTTCGGTAAACGACAGCCGCTTAGCCACGGTATTCTTCGGTTTAACCTGCTTTGATTTGGCCGTTTTCACTGTTTCCTGAGTGTCTTCCATGGTGCGGCGCTGGTTCTGGTAATCGCTCCAGCCTCCGGCATAGACCACTGCCGTGCCGTCCCCCTCCATCGCCACGGTGCTGGTGGCCACACGATCAATAAAATCGCGATCGTGGCTTACCAATAATACAGTTCCGTCATAATCTGCCAACAACTCCTGCAACAGATCCAGCGTTTCTATATCCAGATCATTCGTCGGTTCATCCAACACCAGAAGGTTAGAATTTCGTGCCATCAGCCGTGCCAATAACAGCCGGGATTTTTCGCCCCCTGACAGGCTGCGCACCGGGGCGCGGGCCTGTGCGTCAGAGAATAAAAACTCCTTCAAATAACCCACCACATGGCGTGGTGTGCCACGCACCATGATCTGGTCCGCCTTGCCGGATACCGCCATTTCCGGGTCACCCGTCAGGTTTTCCCACAGTGATTTGTCCGGCATCAAGCCGGTGCGATTCTGATCAAAACTGACCATCTCAACATTACTGCCCAAGGTGACTGTACCCCTGTCAGGCTCTAGCTGACCGATCAACATCTTCAACAACGTGGTCTTACCAACCCCATTTGGACCGACAAAAGCAATCCTTTCCCCACGGGCGATTCGCAGGGAAAAATCAAACAACAGACACTGCTCACCATAGGATTTGCCAATGCAAACCGCCTCAATCACGCGCTTTCCGGACTTTTTCCCAGCCTCAAATGCCATGCCCGCCGTGCCTTGCCGGCGGATCATCCCGGCCCGCTCACCGCGCAATTCTGCCAATGCCCGTACACGCCCCTGATTGCGCTTGCGCCGCGCCGATATACCCTCAACTGCCCACCTGGCCTCAGATTTTATTTTGCGGTCCAGTTTATGACGATTCAGATCTTCTTCTGCCCATACCGTGTCACGCCAGGCTTCAAATCCGTCAAATCCACTTTCATGGCGCCGCACAATGCCGCGATCAATCCACAATATCCCCCGGGTCAGGGCCCGCAAAAATGCCCGGTCATGGCTGATCAGCACATAGGCGGATCTGGTGCTGCGCAACTGCTGCTCCAGCCAGCTAATAGCCTCAATATCCAAATGATTTGTTGGTTCGTCCAGCAACATCAGCGCCGGCTCATGCGCCAGCAATCCCGCCAGTGCCGCACGCCGCCGCTCACCGCCTGACGCCGTGGCGATTGATCCATCCGGGTTAAACTTCAACCCCTCGGCCACGCGCTCAACCCGATAGGTTTCTGCCGCATGTAAATCCCGCGCAACAAAATCTCCCAAGGTTGAAAACCCTGACATATCAGGGTCTTGCTCCAGATACCCAATGTTCACACCCGCACCGGCGGTGATTTGGCCACGGTCCGCCTCAACAATGCCAGCCATCACCTTCATCAAGGTGGATTTGCCAGAACCATTGCGCCCCACCAACGCCAACCGTTCGCCAGGCTGAATAACCACATCCAGCCCGTCAAATACCGGGTCCCCGCCAAATGTCAGCGATATATCAGAGACTTGTAATAAGGGTGCACGGGCCATGGCGACGCTGCTACGCGTCCCATCCTCCATGGTCAACAGCTTGTTCTTTTCCTAAATATCCCCGTCGGAGACTCAAATTATTTACAAAAAATTTCACTTTCCCCGCCGCCGTGACTACATCAACGCTACAGTAATCAAAGGGATCAACATGGCAAATATTGAAAAGACCGAAGCGGAATGGCGCGCGCAACTGTCAAAACAGGCCTATGACGTTACCCGAAAACACGCCACCGAGCGGGCATTTTCCAATGATGACTTCCCCAAATCCCCGGGTCAGTTCAGTTGTATTTGTTGTGGGGCCACGTTGTTTGATCAGGACGCAAAATTTGACAGTGGCACTGGCTGGCCCTCGTTCTATCAACCTTCTATTGCTGAAAATGTAGGCGAAAAATCAGACACCAAATTTTTCATGCGCCGCACCGAGGTTCATTGCACTGACTGCAAGGCCCATCTTGGCCACGTCTTTGCTGATGGGCCACAGCCAACGGGGCAACGTTACTGCATCAACGGTGCTGCCCTGAAATTTGAGCCCAAAACTAGTTAAACAGCCCCTGGGCCCCACGCCCGATATTGCCCAGCAATTGTCGCAGGAACGGCACCTTGGCCGAAGTTGTCGCCGTCACCCGACGCGACAAAGCAATCACCCGGCCATTATTCAGGCCAAATCGCTCTATATTGGACACCCGACCACCAGCATCAAAACTGATCGCGACAACTTCCCGCTCAATTTCTTTGGGCGCCTGATAGGCGAAATGACGGAACCGGCTTTCAACATAATACCACGCACCATCCTGCAACAGCCCCTCAGCCGAAGGGCGCCCCACAACGGTTGCAACTGTTTCCCGCGTATCCGAGCCTATAACAACATTGGCCAGATCTGCCTCACTGGGTGCATAACCATGGTTGCGAAACTGGGTGGCGCAGGACGCTGTGCTCAAAACAATCAGCCCCAGTAACAATACTTTGACTTTACCCGTAAGAATGCCCATTTTGCCCCCTTGCCACACAGCTTAATGCCTTTTATCCGGCTTAACTAATCTATGCCCGCTATTCAAGAAGACATGCCAATGCCCCAATCCCAACTTTCCCGTCCCTGGTCACATCCACTTGTCATAGCTGAGCTTCCGGGTAAAAAAGCTGTTGCTTTTCGCATAACACCCGATGTGGATATTCGCCGGATGATCGCCGAAGAACTGGGCCTCCTCTCGCTGCGCAAGTTTAGCTTTAGCGGCACATTAACCCCGGTTGGTAAATCTGACTGGCACCTTAGCGCACAGCTTGGCGCCACTGCGGTTCAGTCATGTGTGGTAACACTGGAACCTGTGAACACCCGTATCGACGAACAGGTGAAACGCAGCTTTCTGCGATCGTTTCCGGATTTTGAAGCCGGAAGCGAACTTGAAATGCCCGTGGACGAAACCGCCGAGATTATGTCTGACATAATTGATCCCGGCGTTGTCATGGTCGAAGCACTGGCCCTTGCCCTGCCCCAGTTTCCGCGCACAGCTGATGCTGAACTTGAAAACGCCAATTTTACCGCCCCCGGTAAACCGGCCATGACCGACGCAGATGCCCGTCCATTTGCACATCTTAAATCTCTGCGCGACGGGCTTAAAGACGACACAAAATAATTCCTGCAAATAGCCCCTTGCAAACGGGTATAATGACAGTATGTTCCCGGCCTTGTTTACAAGATAGGTTGGACACGGGCGCGCATTGCGCGTAAGACCCGGACAAGACTTGAAATTCGGATCGGGGCATGCCCCAATATCCATAGCCCAAAGGTTCGCGACATGGCTGTCCCAAAAAGTAAAATCACCCGTTCACGGCGCGGAATGCGCCGCGCCCATCAATCCCTGACACCGGCTAACCCCGCTGAATGTCCAAACTGTGGAGAGCTTAAGCGACCACACCATGTTTGTCCTTCCTGTGGCCACTATGCCGAGCGTGAAGTCGTTGCTGTCGTTGATGACATCGACTTTGACGACGAAGACGCGGCCTAGGGCGCGTTCTCAGGCAATCGGGGCATGGCGGAAACAGACCTTTCTAATCCCGGCGGGGCCCCCCGTACCATTATTTCGGTTGACGCCATGGGCGGTGACCATGGACCTGCGGCAGTTGTGGCAGGCCTTGCGCTGTCGGCTGCCAAATATCCGGATATCGGCTTTATCCTGCACGGCCCCAAAGCCAAGCTGAAACCCCTGATCACCCGCAAGCGCGAGCTGATTGACAGGGTGAAAATCTGTCATGCAGATGACGTGATCACCATGGAAGACAAGCCCAGCCATGCCATGCGCAATGGTAAAGGCAGTTCCATGTGGGGCACCATCGACGCCGTGCGCGATGGCAAAGCCAGCGTTGCTGTTTCCTGTGGCAATACCGGCGCGCTCATGGCGATCTCAATGATCCGGTTGCGCAAAATGGCGGGTGTAAACCGCCCGGCCATTGCCTGTCTCTGGCCCTCACGTTCCAAAAACGGCTTTAACATTATGCTGGATGTTGGTGCTGATATCCGGGCGGACGAACAGGATCTGTTGCAATACGCCACCATGGGGGCCTCCTATGCCCGTAACGGTTTGGGTCTGGAACGCCCGCGCGTCGGTTTGCTGAATGTTGGCACTGAAGAAACCAAAGGCCGGCCCGAACTAAAAGACGCCAATGAACTGATCGCCGAACGGGCCGAAAATGGCGCGTTTGAATATGTTGGTTTTGTCGAAGGCGGCGATATCCCTTCTGACCGGGTGGATGTAATTGTTACCGACGGTTTTACCGGCAATGTAGCGCTGAAAACCGGCGAAGGGACCGCCAGCCTGATCAGTGAATTTCTGGGGCAGGCTTTTAAGGCAACGCCCTTTGCCCGCATCGCTGCATTGTTGGCCCTGACCTCGCTGAAACGCCTGTCCAGGCGCATTGATCCGCGCCGGGTTAATGGCGGGGTGTTTCTGGGCCTGAACGGCACGGTGATCAAATCCCACGGCTCGGCCGATGCCACAGGTATTTCTGCGGCGGTCAATCTGGCGGTGCAACTGGCCGAAAGCGGCTTTTCCGAGCGCCTTGCCGCCCGGGTTGCCCTTGGTGCAACATCAAGTCAGGATACCAATCAAAACAAAAGCAGTGTGGGCGAATGACAATACGGGCAGTGATACGCGGTGTCGGGCATTATCTGCCTGAACGTGTTGTTGAGAATTCAGAATTTGAAAAAACGCTGGACACAACAGATGAATGGATTCGCACCCGTACCGGAATTTCACGCCGCCATTTTGCCGCCGATGATCAGGCCACGTCTGATCTGGCAATTCAGGCCGCCAAAGCCGCGCTTAGCGACGCCAAACTGTTACCGGATGATATCGACGCCCTGATACTGGCCACCTCAACACCCGATTATACCTTCCCGTCTACAGCCACCATGGTGCAGGCGGCTTTGGGTATGAAACAGGGCTATGCCTTTGATATACAGGCGGTTTGCGCGGGCTTTGTCTTTGCCATGTCCAATGCCAATGCGCTGATAGTATCGGGTCAGGCCAAACGTGTGCTGGTGATCGGTGCGGAAACATTTTCCCGCATCCTGGATTTCAAAGATCGCGCCACTTGCGTGTTGTTTGGCGATGGCGCCGGCGCAGTGGTGCTAGAGGCCGCAACCGGCAACGGCACCCCACAGGATACCGGCATCCTGGCGGTTGACCTGAATTCTGACGGTTCCCACCGTGATCTGCTTTATGTTGATGGCGGTGTCTCGGCCACGGGCACGGTTGGTGTGGTGAAAATGCAGGGCCCGGAACTGTTCAAACATGCTGTCATTAAACTGGCGCAAACCGCGCGCACCGCCCTTGCCAAGGCCAACCTGAGCGATGCCGATCTGGACTGGATCGTGCCACATCAGGCCAATATCCGCATCATCGCCGGTACCGCCAAAAAGCTCGGGTTATCCATGGATCAGGTCATCGTAACCGTGCAGGATCACGGCAATACCTCGGCGGCATCGATTCCCCTAGCCCTGTCCACAGGCAAGGCGGACGGTAAATTCAAACCCGGTGAATTGCTGATTCTGGAAGCAATTGGCGGCGGATTGGCCTGGGGTTCGGTGGTTTTGCGCTGGTAACGGCTTAAATCGACCAGTTAACTGTACTTCCCAAGTTCTTGATATTGACTCGTAATTCGCCCTCGCCCTATTGTTCGACAAAGCATTTAGGGGGACGGAAATGGGAAATAGTACTTTGACAAGAATGGATTTGTCAGAAGCAGTGTTTCGTGAAGTGGGCCTTTCACGCAATGAAAGCGCTCAATTGGTCGAAAATGTTCTGGACCATGTGTCAGACGCATTGGTGAAGGGTGAGACTGTCAAAATATCATCCTTTGGCACATTCAAGGTGCGCTCAAAGTCGGCCCGTGTTGGCCGAAATCCAAAGACCGGGCAGGAAGTTCCCATATCACCGCGCCGGGTTCTGACTTTCCGACCCTCCCACATCATGAAAGCCCGCGTTGCCGACGGCAACAAGGGCTAAGGCCAAAAATGGATAAGTCGCCCGATGCATTCCGCACCATTTCCGAGGTGGCGGACTGGCTTGGCACCCCAACCCATGTGCTGCGCTTCTGGGAAAGCCGGTTTACCCAGGTAAAACCGGTCAAACGCGCTGGCGGACGGCGCTATTACCGCCCAAAAGACATGGAGCTGTTGGGCGGCATCAAGCAGCTGTTGCACAATGACGGCATGACCATACGCGGTGTTCAAAAGCTGCTGCGTAAGGAAGGCATCAAACATGTGGCGGCCCTGTCGCCGCCGGTGGGTGGTTCAAATATCATAGAAGCCACCGCAGATCAGGCCGGTATCGAACTGAATGCGGTTCCCGAAAAGGTCGAAAACGTCGTTCCGATCAATGACAATTCCAGAATCAAAGCGCTGGCAGCAAAGCATGCTGCACCGGTCGACAATTCCCCTACGGAACCAGAACGTGGCCCCCGCGGTGATATTTTAAGTGGCCCGGATCAGGCCCATATTGACGCCACGGCTGCTGCAAAAGCCAAACAACCCGCGGCCCCCAAACCCATCGTCGCAGACATTCCGGATGATCCGGATGACAATGCCGTTGCGCCCCCCGGTATCACCGGCGTTGCAGCGGCCCTGCGCAACGCGGCCGGGATCAGCCAAAATCGCCCCGATCCAAAAGTGTTCGGGGAACTCTACGACCGGCTTGTAAAGCTGAAAAAAAACATGGATGACGTGGCTTCATCGTAATTCGCTAAAAAACCCGGCCATTGGTGCTTGCCCCTGCCCGCAAAAACAGTATCAACGGTCACAAGTCGGGCTATGGCGCAGCCTGGTAGCGCGTCCGTCTGGGGGACGGAAGGTCGCAGGTTCGAGTCCTGCTAGCCCGACCAACACATCCCGCCCGTTTTTGCATCCGCAAAGCGGGCGTTTCTGTATGAACCCCGGGGGGAACAAAGGCCGATGACACCAACCGGCGTATTAGCAGATCACCAAATTCAGGCACTGATTGCTACAGGCTCAATTACCACTGAAACGCCGATAGTAACCGGGCAGGTTCAACCGGCCTCGCTTGACTTGCGACTGGGCAACATCGCCTACCGCGTGCGTGCATCATTCCTGACCGGCACCAAACGAACTGTTGCGGACCGGCTTAAAGATTTTAAAATGCACGAAATTGCCCTGTCCGGTGGCGCGGTGCTTGAAAAAGGCTGCGTCTATGTGGTGCCACTGCTGGAATCCCTGAACCTGCCAACCGATATGACCGCCGCCGCCAGTGCCAAATCCTCCATTGGCCGGCTTGATCTTCTGACCCGTATCATCACCGATCACGGGGTGGAATTTGACCGGGTGCCCAAGGGTTATAATGGCCCGCTTTATGTCGAAATCTGCCCGCGGTCATTTTCCGTGGTGGTGCAACCCGGACAAATGCTGAACCAGATAGTTTTTCGCCAGGGCAAAACCATCATCGACGACGCCGCTCTGAAAGCATTGCATGACCGCTCGGCTATTGTGGATGGCGATGCCAGCATTGCAGACGGGTTGGGGTTTTCGGTTGACCTGAAACCGGATAGCGGTGATCTGGTGGGCTACCGCGCCAAGCCCCATACCGGTGTCATTGATCTGTCAAAAATTGCCTATTACGACCCTGCGGATTACTGGGAAGAAGTCCGGACAGAAGCCGGCTGGATCATACTGGATCCGGGGGCATTTTATATTCTGGTCAGCCGCGAAGCCATTGCCATCCCCCCCGATCACGCCGCCGAAATGGCCCCCTATATCGCCATGGTGGGTGAATTCCGCGTGCATTACGCCGGGTTCTTTGACCCGGGCTTTGGCTATGACGCAGCCGGGGGGGCCGGTTCACGTGGCGTGCTGGAAGTGCGCTGCCATGAAGCCCCGTTCGTTCTGGAACATGGACAGCTGGTGGGGCGTCTGGTCTATGAAAAGATGTCTGCGATCCCAGGGACGTTATACGGTTCGGGCATAAAATCAAATTATCAGGGACAGGGGCTGAAACTGTCCAAACATTTCAAAACCTGATTTAAAGGCGCGCCTGTGGCGCATTATTTTTAGCCCTTCGGGCGATTTCGCTCCGCTCAGGGGATATTTGGAAAAAGAAGAATGGACGGGTTTTACATTCTGCCGATGCGGCGCGCCAGCCGGGCACCCTGCCGTGCTTTTTTGGCAATTGCTTTTGTTTGTTTCGCCCGTTCGCGGTTTTCCTGCGTGACAGGTTTGTCTTTGTCGCCTTTGCGCGTTGCATAATCCAGACCCGCATCGATGCCGCGGTTCATAAGTTTGCGCGTAAACATTCGCACGATCATGCGTATTAGCCGTTCTATATTCATTGTCAGACTCCTGTTTTATTCGTCCTCAAACATTTCTTCCTGGTCTTCCGGGTCAGCCTCATCTTCCCCCAACTCCAGGGCGGCGCCAGGTGGCGTCCGGTTTTCCAACAATCCGGCAGCGCGCAATTCCTGCAAGCCCGGCAGATCGCGGGCATTTTCCAGCCCGAAATGATCCAAAAACCCCTGTGTCACAACAAAGGTAACCGGGCGGCCGGGGGTCATCCGGCGGCGGCCAAACCTGATCCATTCCAGTTCAAGCAGCTGATCCACCGTACCACGACTAACACTGACGCCGCGAATTTCTTCGATCTCAGCCCGGGTAACCGGTTGATGGTAGGCGATAATTGCCAGCGTTTCGACGGCAGCGCGCGAAAGTTTACGGGTTTCCACGGTTTCCTTACGCATCAGGAACCCCAGATCGGCCGCCGTGCGAATTGCCCAGCAATCCCCTACTTTTATCACCTGCACCCCGCGCCCGTCATAGCGTTTTTGCAGCTGTTCAACGGCAACAGCCCCATCTGCCCCATGGGGCATGCGGGCGTTCAGCTCGGCCACAGATATCGGTTCAGCGGTGGCAAATAATATCGCCTCAACCATGCGTTCCTGTTCACCCAGTGGCGGGGCTTCAAACAGGCTTTCTTCCAGGTCTTCAGACATGGGGTATCTTTCGTATTTCAATATTGGCAAATGTATCGGATTGGCGCAGTTCTATCTGGCCGGCTTTGGCCAGCTCAAGACTGGCAGCAAAGGTTGCAGCGGTGGCAGAGCGCCGTTTGGCGGGGTCACTTTCCCAACCTTCGGGCAGGTAGCTGACCAGATCGGTCCAGTCCCCGGCATAACCGATCAAGCCGCGCATGCGGTCCAATGCGGCCTCCATGGTCATGATCTTTTCCCGGTCTACCGAATAGGGGCGGAATTCATCCTTGGTGCGAATACGGGCATAGGCCTGCATCAGATCAAGCAGCGTCGCCGTGTAGGTGATGTTTTTGACCCGCGCGACGTTTTCAGGCACGCCCCGAACAAAGAAATCGCGCCCCTTCTGATCACGCGCCATGATTTTGGCAGCGGCTTCACGCATGGCCTGTAACCGTTCCAGCTGGAACGCCAGGTGGGCGGCCAGTTCGGCGCCGCTGGGGCCCTCATCCGTCGGATCAGGGGGCAACAACAAACGGGATTTCAAAAACGCCAGCCAGGCGGCCATCACCAGATAATCGGCCGCCAGTTCCAGACGCAGTTCGCGGGCCTTTTCCACAAAGCCCAGATATTGTACGGCCAGATCCAGAATAGAGATTTTTCGCAGATCAACCTTTTGCGTGCGCGACAGCATCAGCAACAGATCAAGCGGGCCTTCATAGCCATCAACATCTACAATCAGCGCCTCAGCTGCCAAACGCTCAGCAACCGGCTGCGTGTCGGTTTCAAACATCTCTTCAGACAATGACACCGCCCCTGATCAACTCTGCCAGTTCGGCCCGGGTCGTCTCAATATCTATTTCCGACCCGGTACCGCGCGATGCCAGTGCCCGCGCACCCCGCTCTGAGCCAGCCCGATCTAGTTCACCGCAAGCCGCTGCCACCGCTTGCATTTCCCCCGGATCACCGTTGCAATGCAACACAACATCACAGCCGGCCCCCAGCGCCAGGCGCGATCGCTCGGCAACCGAACCGCTAAGTGCCTGCATTGAAATGTCGTCGCTCATCAGCAATCCCTGAAATCCAATTTCTGCCCGTATCATATCAATGACCTTAGGGGAAAAGGTAGCCGGAAGTTCATCAATTTCACTGTAAACAATATGCGCTGTCATCGCCATCGGCAGATCGTTAAGCGCTTTGAAAGGTGCAAAATCGGTGGCACGCAAATCAGTCTGTGATGCTGTAACGATGGGCAATTCAAGATGGCTGTCCAACACAGCCCGCCCGTGGCCGGGCATATGTTTCAGCACCGGCATGATACCGGCATCAACCAGACCCTGCGCCACAGAGCGGCTGATATCCGCCACCAGGCCGGGATCAGAACCGTAACACCTGTTGGCTAGAATTTCATGGGTGGCGTTGCGCGCAATATCCGCCACAGGGGCACAATTACAATCAATGCCAACGTCGCGCAGCTCGTGCCCAATCAGCCGATACCGCAGCCGCATACTGCGCCTGGCATTGCCACCTGAGG
>VAPM010091071.1_pt1 | contig 18078 bp, 15 predicted proteins | sample 3395091 | NCBI WGS metagenome assembly VAPM01 (sample SAMN08290445, study PRJNA428436) | hydrothermal vent metagenome | isolation source: Deep-sea hydrothermal vent chimney 3 | place: Pacific Ocean: Juan De Fuca Ridge | reverse complement strand
CCGAACCGCTGTACATCCCGTATGATGCGCTGAAATCTTTCGTTGATCCGTCTGTCGAGTTTGGCTTGCGATTTGAATCGGTGGACTCTGACAAAGAAGACACAGATGAGGAACCAGCAATTCGGGAAATCAAAAGTGAGGCAGAGGTGAAGGAACCGGAACCCGAAAAGCCGGGTAAACCTGATGCCGATGTTGTCAGCCTTGATAGTTTTCGCAAATAATCCCATCGCAACTTAACGCTGAGACGCGTAAAGAATGCCTGAACGTTTCACGGAGCCTGCCATCATGACCAAAACCCGCACTGAAACCGACAGCTTTGGGCCCCTTGAAGTCCCCGCTGACAAATACTGGGGTGCACAAACCCAACGCTCCCTGATGAATTTCCCGATCGGATGGGAAAAACAACCAATTGCAATCGTTCGCGCATTGGGCGTGATCAAACAGGCCTGTGCACAGGCTAACAAAGCCGCAGGCGCCTTGGATGCAACACTGGCCGATGCAATCATACAGGCCGCGTCAGAGGTTGTCGCAGGTAAGTTTGACGACAACTTTCCACTGGTTGTCTGGCAGACAGGGTCCGGCACCCAGTCCAACATGAATGCCAACGAAGTCATCGCCAACCGCGCCATTGAAACCCTTGGCGGGGTGATCGGTAGCAAAGAACCGGTCCACCCTAATGATCATTGCAACATGGGCCAGTCGTCAAATGACACTTTTCCCACGGCCATGCATATCGCCACCGCTGTCACCGCCCATAACGTGCTGTTGCCCGGGCTTGCGAAACTTCACGCAGCGCTAGAGACAAAGGTTAAGGAATTTGACGGCATCATTAAAATTGGCCGCACCCATACCATGGACGCCACACCACTGACACTGGCGCAGGAATTTTCGGGCTACGCACATCAGGTCGCCATGGGGATTTCCCGCGTCAAAACTTCACTTGGGGGCATTTGTGAACTGGCACAGGGCGGAACCGCCGTTGGCACCGGCCTGAATTCCCGCGTCGGCTGGGGGGAAGAAGTCGCGGCGAACATGGCCAGGATCACCGGCCTGCCCTTTGTCACCGCCCCCAACAAATTTGAAGCCCTCGCCGCCCATGATGCCATGGTTGAAATTTCCGGCTCGCTTAAAACCGTCGCGGCATCACTGTTCAAGATTGCCAATGACATTCGCCTGCTTGGCTCCGGCCCGCGTTGCGGTCTGGGCGAATTGATATTGCCAGAAAACGAACCCGGCAGCTCGATCATGCCCGGCAAGGTGAACCCGACCCAGGTAGAGGCACTGACCCAGGTATGTGCCCATGTGTTTGGTAACGACGCGGCAGTTGGCTTCGCCGGATCCCAAGGGCACTTTGAACTGAACGTCTATAAACCCATGATGGCCTATAACGTGTTGCAATCCATGCAATTGCTGGGCGATGCGGCATCGGCCTTTACCGACAATTGCGTGGTTGGCATTCAGGCGGACAAAGACAGAATTGATAAGCTGATGCGCGAAAGCCTGATGCTGGTTACCGCTCTGGCCCCTACGATCGGCTATGACAACGCCACCAAAGTTGCCAAGACCGCCCATAAAAACGGTACCACTCTTAAACAAGAAGCAATTGCCCTTGGTTTCGTTGATGGGGAAACCTTTGATGCTGTGGTACGACCCGAAAACATGATCGGCCCCAAGGGGTGAACCTGCGCCCTGTTAAACGATCCCTGACCCTGCGCGGCCACCGGACCAGCGTTTCACTGGAAGACGATTTCTGGAAAGCCTTTCGGGTGATTGCCGCTGATAAGGGTTTGGCAATCAATGAACTCGCCGCTGAAATTGACGCCGGCCGGGGAACCGATGCCGGTCTGGCCTCAGCTATCCGGGTCTATATTCTGAAATATTATCGGGAACCGCTATAGCGTCGGTTCGGCCAACCTATTCGCAAAACGCAGCCAAATGCCATTGCGCGACCGCACCGTCAAATGCGCCACTGGAACCGGTACCCGTCCTGTCACCGGGCTTATGTCAAACGCCCGCACCAGCATCGCCAGAAACAGCACCCCTTCGATCATTGCAAACCCGGCGCCGGGGCATACCCTTGGGCCAGTTGAAAATGGGATAAACCCCTGTCTCAGGCTGCTTGCAACGCCTTCGCGCGTATACCGATCCGGATCAAAACCATCGGGATCATCCCAAACATCCGGGTTCCGATGCAGATGCCACGGGCTGATGACAATCTGTGCACCCTTAGCAATATCGCGCTTACGAAACCGCTCAGCTTTCAGATTTTCACGCACCATCATCGGCACCGGCGGATATAGCCGCAAGGCTTCGCGAAACACGTTGCGCGTCAACTCAAGCCCGGTGATATCTGCCAATTCCGGCGCATCCGGTAATTCGGCCACTTCTGCCAAAACCCTGCCCTGAACATCCGGATTGGTCGCCAGCAGATACAGCGCCCAACTAAGGGCGGCGGCACTGGTCTCATGGCCCGCCAAAAAGAAAATCGCCACCTGATCCACCATTTCTTCCGGGGAAAAGCAGTCCCCGGTCACCGGGTCAGTCTGGGTCATAATCTTGGTGGCCAGATCATCCGGTGCGGTCCCATTTTCAATCTGCCGTTGCCGGGCATCCGTCATGTCAGCGATCAAGCGGCGAATGTTACGCGCGCTGCTGCGGGTCGCTCGTCGGTGCACCCTTGGAAACCAGCCCGGCAATGACACAAACGCCGCCAAATTCAAAATAGGCTGACTGCGCTGAAATTTACGGAATTCAGAAAACACCAGCGCTGCGGTTTTATCCTCAATCGGCACTGAAAACAGCGTTCGGAATATGACATCAGCCGCCCCGAAACTTGTATGTTGCTCTACCTCAATTTCGCCATCCAGCTTTTGCAACCGCTTCACCATCGCCCGCGTAGCGGCTTGCATCGGTGCAAAAGTATCGCGCAGCCGCCCGCCTTCAAACGCCGGGTTGATGATCCGGCGCTGGCGCTGCCACACCTCACCATTCGTCAGAAAAACCGAATTGCCAAGCAAGGGGCGCAACCCACCGCTGACCCTGTCGGACTTAGGGAAATCCGCAGGCCTTTGGTTCAAAACTTCCTGAATTAATGCCGGTTTATTGATAAAATACGACCGGAAAAATGGCGTGCGAAACTCAGCCATTTTCGCCCGGTACAGCTTTTCAGGCTGCGCCGACAAAATATCCTGCCGGAACAGACGCATGTACCGCCACAGGGAAACCCGCTCAGTGCGTGATTTTGGTTTTGGCGGGATCATGATACCAACGAAGTATAGGGCGACGCACTGACATCAATCCGGCTTTTGGATGGCTGTCGATCGCGGTATCGCTCTGCCAGTGAAAGCGGCCCGCAGGTGATCTGAAAATAATCGTAACCACCGGGGCGATCAAAGGCGCAAAGATATTGGAAATGCAGTCGGAAATAGCGCCGTTTCAATTGACGCCATTTTTCCGGGCTCAGGGTTTGACTGAACGCCGCAGACAGCACCAGCGGCCACTTCTTTTCCGGGCTTGCAACACCACTGACAGCCACCGGATCACATAGCGCAAATGAACACCCATCCCCCGGTGCGCTGACATCAACCCAAGCCAAAGCATCGGTTTGCGAAAGTGTCTTCAAATCAGACCTTAACTGACTGGCCTCCGGTAAAAACGACACCATTGGTACGACCTGCCCCAATGACAGGAACGCCAATTCGGGGCTGTCAGATCGTCGGGGCGAATTTCGAACTATTTCAGCCAGAATATTCACCGCCAAGTGAACGCCAGAAGAATGTCCAACCACCAATACCTCATCCACATCCGAAGACAGGGCCAGTTCTATCTGATGGCGAAACCGACCCAGCCTAGCATCCAGTTCCGCCGGATTACGACCCCGGTTTTTCGCCGCAAACGCATAATCATGCATAAGGTAATAAGCATAAAATCGGCTATCGCGTTTTTTAAACCAACGCAAAACAAGAACAATAATCGGCAGGCCAATTACCCAACCAGCCCCCGCAAGCGTAAATTTTGACAATAACCCGCCGAATATCCACGCCAAAGAGATGGCCACCAACAGTTGCCCGATCAACATCGCAACCGGATAAAGCGCCGCGATCATCGGCCCCTTGCGCAACCACATCAATCGCCTCAGGGCACCTGTGGAAATATAGGTCCAGGCAGTGCGCAAAAGCTGAAGATAGGTGCGCCCAATGGAACCATCCATAGAGGTTTGTACAAGATCAGACCAAACCAGCACATCAAATTCAGCGTCAATTTTCTGGCCATCAATTCCTGCCACGGCGTGCCAGCCATAACCGTCAGACGCCTCTCGCTGACGAACAGAAATTTCATAACCAGAAATCGTCGCCTGTTTAGCGCCCTCTTTGCGATAAAGCTCTCGATAGCGCCGTGGTGGAAACGGATCATATCCGGGAATATAAAATACCCGACGTTTCCGCACAAAATGTTGATCTGTGGCCTGCATATTCGCCCTGTCTAATGGGCAATGCTTATCTGATTGTTATGATAAGATTAAGTCGTTTTCTCGAATACGGTTTAGCCAAGTAAAGCCAATCCTGGGAAAGTTTCCAACAACCAAAATGAAAATGCACTAAAGGCACCTGTCAGCATGGCAACGCCGACAATAATCAACAGTACGCCCATAGCTTTTTCAATTTTGCCCATATGGGGTTTCAACCTATTCATCAGGCCCATTGACCGCTGAATAAACACTGCCGCCAATATGAAAGGGATACCAAGCCCGGCTGCGTAGACTGCAAGCAATGTGGTGCCGCGCGCAATCGATGCCTCTGACGCCGCGAGCGACAGGATCGCGCCCAGTTGCGGGCCAATACAAGGCGTCCAGCCAAAGGCAAACGCCAGACCCAATACATAGGCCCCAAATGCAGAACCACCCTTATCCCCTGCATCCAGACGCGCTTCCCTATCCAGAAACTTGATCCGGAATATTCCCAAAAAATGCAGGCCAAATATAATCACAACAAGGCCGGCGATCTTGGCAAACAAGTCCTGATTCTGCAGGAAAAACGCCCCAAAAACGGAGGCGGTGAACCCGAGAAAAATAAAGACAGTCGATAATCCCAACACAAAAAATAGTGCGGGCAGTATCGTGCGTCGGCTTTGTTTACCGTCAGCCGTCATCTCATTCATCGAAATACCGCCCATATAGGCCAGGTACGGCGGGACAATCGGCAAAACACAGGGGCTGAGAAAGGACAACAACCCGGCTGCAAGGGCCACAAACATTGCCGGCAACAGGCTGGCGTCGATGATTTCAATTCCAAACATATATTTCACATAGTCCTGATTTGCCGCTTCGTCACCCGCACGTATTGTCACAACTTAGTGGACAAGATGAAACATTCTGCGATAGGCCCGCTTTCATGGATTTTGATCATGACCTTGATGCCCTGGGCCTGCTATGCCCGTTACCCGTCCTAAAAGCGCGTAAACGCCTTATGGCATTGGATACCGGACAGGTTTTGCGGCTGCAGACAGACGATCCGGCGGCTGTGATAGATGTCCCCCATTACTGCACAGAATCCGGGCACATGTTGATCGCCACCCATGCGACAGCATCCGGTCATGATTTTTTTATCCTAAAAAAATAGCGCCAGGTCGTAACCGGCGCTATTTTAGCCTATTCAGATCGCAGCCTGGCTGGCTATTTCCCCAATGACCACCATCCGCGTTTTTTTGGTTTAGCCGGTTCGAGGTTTGCGACAACCGGCTCTTGTATTGCCTCTACAGGCGCAGGTGTAGCCATCTCAGGGGCCACATCAGCCACTACTTTGGGTTTCGCCCGGCTTTTCCGGGGTTTCTTTACTGCGGCTGGCTTTTCTTCAGGCGTTGGTTCCGGCACGGTTTCGGCAGCCGGATCAGCTTTCTTGGCACGACTGCGCCGTTTCGCTTTGGGCTTCTCTTCCACGGCTTCCGGGGCGGCCTCAACCGGCTCTGCAGGTTTTACTTCGCCCGCATCTGCCGCTACCTTGCTGGCACTGGCCTTTCGTGACCGGGTAACCTTACGGGCCGGTTTATTGTCAGCTGCTTCGGTTGCAGTGTCGGGTTCGGTTGGTTTTACAGCATCTTCAGTTGGTTTTGCGTCAACTTGCTGGGCCGTTTCCTGGGCCTGCCCATTATCAGTTCCTTCACCGGTGTTCTGGGCCTCTTCTCCGCTACGCCCACCCCGCCGTCTACGACGACGACGGCGGCGTTTTTTGGGTGCCTGCGATTCCTCCTCAGAAACCTCCGGCTCTACTTCGTTTTCAGTTTCCGCCTCATCGATTTGCGCCATAAGAGATGCATCGACTGACACAACAGGTGTTGTCACTTCGGGTACAATTCGGGTGGCCGTTTTGAATTTTTCGACGGTGAAATCAGGCGAAATCAGGAACGGATCTGCTTCAACCCGAACGGCCATGCCATAGACAGACTCGATCCCGGCAATATGTTCGCGTTTATGATTTACCAGATAATTGGCAATCGCAACGGGCGCTTTCACCAGAACCTCGCGTGAACGCCGCCGCACGCCTTCTTCTTCAAGCTGGCGCAGGATTGACAGGGACAGATTGTCGTCAGAACGGATCAAACCGGTGCCATGACAATGGTTACACGGCTGGGTGGTGGCTTCGATCATTCCCGGGCGCAGTCGCTGGCGGGACATTTCCAACAGTCCGAACCCTGATATACGGCCCACCTGAATGCGCGCACGATCTGATTTCAGCCGATCTTTAAAGCGTTTTTCCACCGCCGTATTATTGCGCCGCTCGTCCATGTCGATATAATCGATCACGATCAGTCCGGCCAGATCACGCAGACGCAACTGGCGCGCCACTTCGTCTGAAGCCTCCAAGTTGGTCTTAAGCGCGGTTTCCTCGATCGAATTTTCCTTGGTGGCGCGACCAGAGTTCACGTCAATTGCCACCAGCGCTTCAGTCACCCCGATCACAATATATCCACCGGATTTCAACTGAACAGTCGGGTTGAACATAGAGCCCAGATAGCCCTCAACCTGATAGCGCGCAAACAACGGCAGCGGCTCATTATACAGTTTCACGTTCTTGGCATGGGACGGCATGATCATTTTCATGAAATCCTTGGCCACGCGATAGCCGGCCTCACCTTCAACAAACACCTCGTCGATGTCTTTGTTATACAGATCACGGATCGATCGCTTGATCAGATTGCCCTCTTCGTAAATCTTGGCGGGCGCAGTTGATTTCAACGTCAGTTCACGGATCTGTTCCCACATCCGTTGCAAATATTCATAATCGCGTTTGATCTCTGTCTTGGTCCGCTGCGCCCCGGCGGTCCGGATAATCAGCCCGGCACCTTCCGGCACTTCAATCTCGTTGGCAATTTCTTTCAGCTTTTTGCGGTCCGGTGCGTTGGTGATTTTGCGTGATATACCGCCACCGCGCGCAGTATTTGGCATTAATACGCAATAGCGACCGGCAAGGGAAAGATATGTGGTCAGGGCAGCACCTTTGTTGCCGCGTTCTTCTTTCACCACCTGCACCAGAAGAATCTGGCGCACTTTGATCACTTCCTGAATTTTATACCGCTTGGGCCGGGGTTTGCGGGGCTGTCTGATCTCTTCGCTGACATCTTCGTCGGCAACGCTTTCAATGCTGTCATCTTTTTCAACAGCGTCTGGTTTGTTCGGCTCGTCCTCTTCGGGTGCCTCTGTGCCATCGGCAGCAGCATTTTCACCTGTTTCTTCGTCAGCCGCCGGCGTGTCTACTGGCGTTTCTGCAACAGTAAATGCGGGAGATGTGCCTTCTACAACATTGGCAGCATCTTCCTCTGACAGATCAACAACATCCATTGCAGAAATGTCGCTGTCTTTGGCGACAATATCGTCGTCCGTTACAACGTCCTCGGCCTTGGTCTTTGCGCGCGAACGCCCACGACCCCGGCCCCCCTTGGATTTGACCGGTTTCTTGCGTCTTTCTTCATCCTCCTCAGCCTGTTGTTTTGCATAGGCACGTTCTTCGGCCAGCAAAGCCTCGCGGTCTGCAACAGGAATTTGGTAGTAATCCGGATGAACCTCTGAAAAGGCCAAAAAGCCATGGCGGTTGCCGCCATAGTCAATGAATGCCGCCTGCAGCGACGGTTCAACCCGTGTAACTTTTGCTAAATATATATTGCCAGCTAGCTGGCGCTTACTTTCTGATTCAAAGTCGAATTCCTCAACTTTGTTTCCGTCAACCACCACAACCCGAGTTTCCTCAGAGTGGGAGGCGTCGATGAGCATTTTCTTTGCCATGTTATCTCTTGATGCACCATGTCCAATGGGGCCGCCCTTGCGGGCCGCATGCGTTGCAGATGGTGTCTTGTTAAAGCGATTGATGGCGTGCGGACAGGCAACAGGTCGACCGAATTGGCCCCTGGCTGTACTGTCATTTTCACTGCGCGCCTCATCGCGTTTTCTTTCCAGGGCAGTTTTCTGCCCCATTTTATGGCCCCGTATCCCGTTTGGATCAGGGCAAACTTGTGGCCATTTGGCCTTCTCGTACTGAAATCAAGGTTTTCGCGGCCCTATGCCTGCGAGTTCCTGACATCAGCGAAACTCAATCGGGTCGATAAAAATACTGAACCCGTGGTCACAACATAAGGGGGAACATGTGAACATTACAATGACTAAAACGTGCCAACAGTTTGATTACAGGTAATCAGACCGCGACAACCCATATTTTGCCATTTTCTCATTCAATGTACGTCGTGGCAGTGAAAGCTCTTCCATCACCGCAACGATACTGCCCTTGTGGCGGCGCATGGTATTGTCAATCAACATGCGCTCAAAGGCGTCCACGTATTCTTTCAGGGGTTTGCCATCAGTGGTGACCGATGCCTCAGATATTTCATCATCCGCCATCAACAGTGAAGCGATCGATCCGGTGCCACGGCGCGCCTGTAATACCGCGCGCTCTGAAATATTCGAAAGTTGCCGAATATTACCGGGCCAGGGTGCCTGCAACAACTGTGCGGCTTCCTGGGCTGACACATCCGGTGCATCGCAACCATATTCGTCGGCAAACTGTTCCGTAAACCTGGTAAACAGCGTTAGAATATCCTCGCCACGATTGCGCAATGGCGGCAGTGTAATTTTCATTGCTGCCAGACGGTAAAACAAATCCGGCCGCAACATGTCTTCACACGATTTTCCCTGCTCCTGCAGGTTGGATATCGCCACAAGCCGGGTCTCGGCAGGTGTTCCCTGATCATTGATCCATGTTAACAAACGGGCCTGCAACTGCTGCGAAAGCGCCTCAATATCCTCAAGTACCAGCGTGCCGCCGCGGGCCTCTTCGATCAGGGGCAAACCGGCGCCTTCTTCCACCGGTCCAAATATCTTTTTGGCTAATGATTCTTCGTCAAACGCTGTGCAGGACACCAGAACAAACTTTTTTCCGGCCTTCGCTCCAACAGCGTGCAGCGCATGGGCCACCAGTGTTTTCCCGGTCCCGGTTTCGCCATCGATCAGCACATGGCCATCAGCCTGCCCCAGATCAAGAATATCCTCGCGTAACCGGTCCATCACCAGCGAAGTGCCCACCAATTTTTTCATAATCGTTGTGCCATCGGACAATTCACGGCGTAAAGCCCTGCTATCGAGCGTCAATCGGCGGGCATTTGTCGCTTTTTTCGCCAGTTCCGTCATTTTGTCGGGGTTGAACGGCTTTTCCAGAAAATCGAACGCCCCCAGACGCATGGCCTCAACCGCCATGGGAACATCACCATGCCCGGTGATCATGATCACTGGCAGGGCCGAATCCACGCCCATCAGTTTTTGCAAAAACTGCATGCCATCCATGCCGGGCATTTTGATATCCGAAACAACAACGCCCGCATAATCTGCCCCGACAGACTTTAATGCCTGCTCAGCACCTTCAAAAGTCTCCGTTTCAAAGCCGGAAAGCGCCAGCCACTGGCTGATTGATTGGCGCATGTCTTTTTCGTCGTCTACAATCGCGATCTTCATTTTTCGCCTCAAGTCCTATTCTGCTGCTTCAACCTGGTCCGCATAGATCGGCAGCTTCATTTCAAAAACGGCCCCGCCCACCGTTGCGTTGCGTGCTGTTAAGCGTCCGCCGAAGTCGTTGACAATCCCGCTGGAAATGGCAAGCCCCAATCCAGTACCGTCCCCTGGGGCTTTTGTAGTGTAAAAGGGCTCAAACATACTTTCCAGATCTTCAATACCACTGCCATTGTCACGCACCGTTAGCGTCGCTGTTTCCCCAGCCGAGATCAATATTTCTATATGGGGATCAACGGATATTTTTGTCGCGTCTAACGCATTTCTCAACAGATTTATAATCACCTGTTCTAACCGCACTCGATCCGCCATAACCATCACTGGCTCCCTTGGTAACGTGTGCGATATTTCGACTTCTCGGCCCTTTAATTGCGGTTCCATCATCGTCAACGCAGAGGAAAAAGCCTCCCTGATATCAATGGGCTCAAAGGCATCACCACCTTTTCTGGCATAGCTTTTCAGTTGCCGGGTAATAGAGCCCATCCGATCAATCAAATCGTCAACCCGCTGAAACGATGACAGCGCCTCGTCGGGGCGTTTTCGTTGTAACAACAACCGCGCACCGGCCAGGTAGGTTTTCATCGCAGCCAGGGGCTGATTCAGCTCATGACTGACTGCTGCCGACATCTCACCCAAAGCCGCCAATTTTGACGATTGCGCAAGGGTTTGTTCGGCCATGTTCAGGTTGTATTCAGCCTTTTCCCGTTCAGCAATTTCCCGCTGCAACGAGTCATTTAACTGGCGAAGTTCCGCTGATTCCTGCTGAAACTCCACTGACCGGGCCCGGGCCCGCAAGCTGGCAAAATAGAATGATACGGCCAGAAGAATCGCAAAACCCATGATTTCCAGCGCCAGAACCCCGTTCACCCGTTCTCGCACCGGTGCATAGGGGGTAAATGTCACCATATTCCAACCCTGGAATGGTATGCGGTTTTCCATGCGCATCACCGCTTCACCCAACACGTAGGCATCGACAGGCAAAGCAGTCCAGCCTGCAGTTGCCCGAACAGCACGACTAATTGCAGAGGGGGCAGAAGATGCCATTAGCGCCTCGTTCTCAATCTGGCCGCGCCAGCGCGATTCCGTTGACAGGATAATCTTGCCGGTGCTGTCAGTGACAGAAACAACGTCCGTTATACCTGCCCAGGACTGTTCGAATTTCCGCAAATCCGCTTCAACCACGATTACACCGGCAAGCTGCCCGTTAATCTCAATCTTGCGACTATAATTAAAAACAAACGCGCCCTCGTCATTGCGAAATGTCGTGAAAACCGTGTCGTTTGAGCGCAGAGCCTCAATGAAATAAGGGTCACTTCGGTGGTTCGCCCCCATAGTATTCCGATCGGTTGCCGCGACAACACGTCCGCCATTATCCAAAAGCATCAATGCCGCAGCGCCAATTTCCTCAACATAGAATATCAGTTTTTGCGATGCCTGGGAAAAATCTGCATCTTCAAGTGCCCTTATCAGACTTGGTTCACGCGTTAGCAAAAGCGGCACAACCGAGTTTCGTTGCAACTCAGAAATGACATTGCCTGCATATAGCGCCTGTCGAACAGCAACCTGGTTGCGCGTAACCTCGGTGAAACGGGTTGTCAGCCACTGGTTTGTAGACAAAACGACAAGTACACCAACAAAAGTAACCGCAAGCACGCCAATCCGGCCCCGCCACGTCATAACGGGTCGTACATTGCCAATTCGTGTTTTCAATGAAAGCGCCATTCCCCCAGACTACGCGGCTAAAGGGTCAGGCTCAAGGCACCCTTCAGGCGTTTTCCAAAACGGAACACAGGGATTTGAACAGGCCAGTGCCATCCACCCCGCCATGGCGCGCCTCAACAGCACGTTCAGGATGGGGCATCAAACCCAACACCCGCCGATTTTCACTCAGGACTCCGGCAATGTCGTCACTGGAGCCATTTGGGTTGTCCTGATACCGAAATGCCACCCTGTCCCCGTCATTCAACTTGGCAACAAGGTCTGCGTCAGCGACATAATTCCCATCATGGTGGGCAACCGGATAGGACAGGATCTGTCCTTCATCATAACTTGCGGTAAATCCACAATTTCTGGTCTCAACCCGCAATGCCACATCACGGCAAACAAACTTCAAACTTGCGTTCCGCATCAGGGCACCTGGCAGCAAGCCGGTTTCGGTCAAAACCTGAAAACCATTACATATTCCAATAACATACCCGCCATTCTTCGCGTGCTTGATGATGGCGTTGGAAACGGGTGATCGCGCGGCAATGGCACCACATCGCAGGTAATCCCCAAACGAAAAACCCCCGGGTATACCAATGATGTCCAACCGCTCCGGCAGGTTGGTTTCCTTATGCCAGATCATCGAAACATCCGCCCCGGCCCGGGCAAACCCCTCGGCCAGATCGCGATCACAATTAGATCCCGGAAAAACAATCACTCCGGCGCGCATCAGCTGATTTCCACCGTGTAGCTTTCAATAACCGTATTGGCCAACAGCTTTTCGCACATATCGGTGACACTTGCCTTGGCCTTACCAGCATCGGTTTCGCCTAGCTCAAGTTCAATCACTTTGCCCTGTCTTACCGCAGAAACACTGTCAAACCCCAGTGATCCCAAAGCATGTCGAACCGCTTCGCCCTGCGGGTCAAGCACCCCGTTTTTCAGCATAACATGAACCCGTGCTTTCATACAATTAACCTCTGGCTTGTTCTAATTGATCAATGTTGGCTTGGTCGCCTGGGTGACATTTGCCGGCATCACCCCCAGTCGGCGGGCTACTTCAGTATAGGCGGCAGTTAAATCCCCCAAATCCCTGCGAAAAACATCCTTATCCAGCTTTTCACCGGTCTTTTGATCCCACAGGCGGCAACTATCAGGGCTGATCTCATCGGCCACGATCAGGCGCATAAAGTCACCTTCCCAGACCCGGCCAATCTCGATCTTGAAATCAACCAATTGGATCTCAACGCCATACATGACCCCGGACAGAAAATCGTTGACCCGCAAAGCGATTGCTATGATGTCGTCCAGATCCTGTTGCGACGCCCAGCCAAAAGCAATGATATATTCCTCGGGAACCAAGGGATCACCCAACTTGTCATCCTTATAGGAAAACTCAACGATCGGACGCGGCAGTGCGGCCCCCTCTTCCATCCCCAGCCGCTTGGCCATTGAGCCCGCAGCGACGTTGCGCACAATCACCTCAAGCGGGATAATTTCCACCGAGCGGATCAGTTGCTCGCGCATATTCAACCGTTTGATGAAATGAGTCGGCACACCTATATTGGCCAAACCGGTCATGAAAAATTCGCTTAGACGGTTGTTCAGCACACCTTTACCGTCAATGACGGCCTTTTTCTCGGCATTGAACGCGGTGGCGTCGTCCTTGAAATACTGAACCAGCGTACCCGGTTCCGGACCTTCATATAGGATTTTAGCTTTGCCTTCGTAGATTTTCTTGCGCCGTGCCATGAAATGCCTTTCAGAGATCACCGACCGGGGGTCGTGCCCGTCCTGTTGGCGACCTCTTAGAGCATGACTGGCAGCCTCGCAAGAGAACCAGGCCAAGGCGGTCCAAAGCGCATCGGAAAAAGTGGCGGATCAGCGGCGTCTGCCAGCGACCAGACTGGAAAGCCGGTCCCGCAGGCTGTTTTTATCCCCACGAATGCTATTATCCAGTCCCGCTGGGGCCGGTTTTCGCTGGCGCGGGCCGAATGTCTTTTCTTCAAATGCGCGCGCGCCAAAAACCGAATTCGGATGCAGTAACGCCCACATATCCACCTGAGCTTCGAACAGGCCTTCTGGCCAATACCGAACCTGGACCCGAACAATTTCTTCTTCTGGGCCGATGGTATCGGAATCCCGCAGGATATGGCCATATTCCATCACCATCGTCATCGCCGAAAAGACCCAACGCCCGGCATCCGACGGCGGAACACGGGCCAGCGGCATGGTGATTTCGCGCCCGGTAAAGGCGGCAAAACCAATGCTGCTTACAGTATGGGGAACCGGCATGTTACCATCGGGCACCGGGGCCACCACCAGCGAAATCCATTCCAAATGGGGCAACTTGCCCTGCACGGCCGTTGCGGCGGCGGTGACCCATTTGCGCGGCTCCACCAGATGATCGGCACTTGGGTTGTAAACCCCTACACAAATCGGCAGTTTTGCAAAAACAGCCCCGATACAGATCAGGCGGCGCATGGCGTCAAATCGGGCCTCGCGCGATTTGTCGACCGAATTCAGCGTCACCGAGAAACACCCCCGGTGGCGGGCCACCGCGTTTACCGCGCCCGGAAAAGTCAACTTTGAACGTTCCAGAATAAGCGACCAGTTTACGTCACACCTGCCGGGGGTCGACATGAAATTCACGATGCCCGGCTCATTCCCATCAGGCGTGCGGGATAGCATTACGGCAAACCCGACCTCATCGGTTTTAAGCCCCAGCGCCCCTGAAGACGCCGCATCTGCGGAAGAATTCATCGGCGCATCAGTCAGGCCGTCAGACGTAGCCACCATCATCGGCACCGCCATTGCGGCGCGTGCAATTTCGGTATCATTTGTCCGGGTCTCAACAGCCATGGGCGCAGTCTTGAAAACAGCCCCATCTAAAAAATCTTTTTGGTCTAATTGGCATTTTCCGTCGCCCAATATTTGCAGATCCCAGGGCACAATTATGGCCCCTGTTCTATTTTATTCGGGCAATCTCTTTGGCATTCAACCCTTGCGTGACCAATGCTTCGCAGCCATATATCCGGTAACAATCCATTGCCCCAAGGAGTGAACAACATGACTAGTTTTAAAGACCGCGAAAACGCCTTTGAAAACAAATTCGCCCATGACGCTGAAATGCAGTTCAAGGCTGACGCCCGCCGCAATAAACTATTGGGTCAATGGGCTGCTGGACTATTGGGTCTCACAGGCGATGCGGTAGCCGAATACGCAACCGCCGTCATAAAGTCTGATTTCGAAGAGGCCGGTGATGAAGACGTGTACCGTAAAGTATCCGGTGATCTGGGCGACAAAGCCGATGAAGCAACAATTCGCGCCCAAATGACCGCACTGATGGCCGAAGCTAAAGCTCAGTTGATGGACGAAGCCTAGGAAAAGCCGTTGGTTGCCCCCCAAACCAACCAAATTTACTGACAATTTTATTCGTTAAGCCTCTGTAAGCCTTCCAGCGATATCCCTGATCCTGGGTGTTCAGGAGGGGTGGTATGCCAGAAAAAACGTCGCACAGTGTTGCGCGAACGGCTGAGAATTATGTAGCGCCAGTCGTTGCGCGACAACTTATTCCAATAACAATCGTTGGCATTGGCCTCTGGTTTCTATGGGATCAAGTCCCCGAATTCGATTTGACACTCATCTGGCAGACTTTACATCAGGTTTCGCCTAGGCAATGGGCTCTGGCCCTTGTTGCAACTCTGATAAGTTTTTGGGCCGTTGCTCGTTATGACCAGCTTATTCACGGGCTGTGGCAAACTGGAACTGACGTCAACAGCGCACGCATCAGTGGCGCAGCGGCAGTTGCTGTTGCCCAGTTTGTTGGTTTCGGCGTCCTTAGCTCTGCATTGGTTCGCTGGCGGTTACTGCCCGAACTTTCGCTCTCACAATCACTAAAGCTCTCACTGGCGGTTTCGCTCACGTTCCTTAGCGGTTGGGCTGTTGTCGCCTCATTTACCCTGCTGGCAACAGGTGTTGGCACCAATTTCCTGCGCTTTGGGGCCATTGCCATATTGCTGATTTTTTTCGCCGTTTTCCTGTTACTTCTTCTGCAGCCGCGTTCGATGCCAAACCTGCCGGGATTGATGGCACTTTGCACTGTCCTGCTGCTCGCATTCGTTGATACTTTTTTCGCAGGGGCAGCGCTCTATATTCTTTTGCCCGGTGATCTTGGTATCACTCCGGTAACGCTTATGCCGGCATTTCTGATCGCACTTGGCTGCGGCCTGGTCGGCGGCACCCCGGGCGGGGTCGGTCCGTTTGAAATCGCCCTGCTGGCCATGTTGCCGCAGTTTCCGGATGAACCTGTGTTAGCTTCGGTTCTTGCGTTTCGAATGGTCTACTTCGTTGTCCCGGCGGTCGTATCGCTGCTGGTACTGACCAGGGGCCTTCGCCCTCAAAACCTGCCGGCGCTGCCATTGCTGGCCAAACGAACCAAATCTGCCTACCTTTCTCCTAAGCACGAAGCCCTGCTATGGAAAGCTCCGCGCGCTGAAATGAACCTGATCCGACAGGGCAGGTTTACGGTTCTTTGCAATGGCGGGCCACCCACGTCGATCGTCGCAGCAGCAGGGCAAAGTCTGTTAATGTTGTCGGACCCGATGGACAGGACCACGCCGGTTGTCCAATCGCTGCAGGCACTACATCGGATGGCCCGCCAACTTTCGCGCCCTGCAATGGTCTACAAATGCTCAGCGCGCACCGCTATTGCCGCGCGAAACCTTGGCTGGAAAATTCTGCCGGTGATGCAAGAGGCATGGCTGAACCCATGCAATTTTTCAACCAACGGGACCAAATTTCGTCAGCTACGTCGCCTGCTGCGCAAGGCTGAAAAGGCGGGTGTCACAGTGCTCGAGGGAGGGCGGGCCCTGCCGCTGGATGACATGCAGGAAATTTCACAGAACTGGGCAGCACAGCATGGCGGCGAACGTGGTTTTACCATGGGCCGGTTTGACCAGGACTACGTAAACTGTCAGCGGGTGTTTCTGGCGTATCAAGACGAAAAATTAATAGCATTCATAACCTTACACGAAGTGCAACAGGAATGGACGCTCGATCTGATGCGCCAATCTGACAGCATCCCGAATGGAACAATTCACCTTCTGGTCGGTCATGCCATCCAAAGCGCTGCCGCCATTGGCTGCCCTCGCCTGTCACTTGCTGCGGTCCCCTGTCCGCGGGATTCCGAAGCATTTCCACTTAGCTACTTACGTCACAAGATGATTGGATACAGCAAAACCGACGGTCTGCGACGCTTCAAGACCAGCTTTGCACCAAATTGGGAAACACTGTACGCCGCCGCCCCCAGCCGTGTCTCCCTATCACTGGGGCTGGTGGCAGTTTTTACAAACGTAACCCGGTGTCGTTAAGCTAATGCGCCTGAATTTCATGATCTTTATGATGATTTTGAATTTGCTGTTGCGCCCCTTTCGTGGCATTTGCAGCGCTGAACGGATCTGCGATTCACCGCCGAGCCGCTATTAGTATTGAAAGACCACGATGACTGACGCATTGACCAAACTACTGCAATCCCGTGACTGGCTGCTGTCAGACGGTGCCACTGGCACGACATTGTTCAACATGGGTCTGCAATCCGGGGACTCGCCCGAACTTTGGAATGACCAACACCCGGACCGTATCGCGGCGCTCTATCAGGGCGCGGTTGACGCTGGCAGCGACATTTTCCTGACCAACAGTTTTGGCGGCACCGCCGCCCGCCTGAAACTACACGACGCGCAAAAACGCGTTGGCGAACTAAACCGAACTGCTGCTGAAATCGGCCGCGATGTTGCCGATAAAACCAACCGCGATGTCATCGTTGCCGGATCAATCGGGCCAACTGGCGAAATAATGGAGCCAATGGGCCAGCTTACCTACAGTAACGCCGTTGAAATGTTCCATGAACAGGCCGAGGGCCTGAAGGCCGGTGGCGTCGATGTGCTTTGGGTCGAAACCATATCTGATCGCGATGAATACCGCGCCGCAGCCGAGGCCGCCCTGCTGGCAAATATGCCATGGTGTGGAACAATGAGCTTTGACACGTCCGGGCGCACGATGATGGGCGTCACTTCTGCTGATTTGGCTGCAATTGTCGAAAAACTTGACCACAAACCAATCGGCTTTGGGGCCAATTGCGGTGTCGGTGCTTCTGACCTGATGCGCACTGTGCTTGGCTTTGTTGCGCAGGGAATTGAACGGCCAATCATTGCCAAAGGTAATGCTGGCATACCAAAATATGTTGATGGCCACATCCACTATGATGGCACACCAGAGCTGATGGCAGATTACGCCGTTCTGGCACGTGACGCAGGCGCGCGGATTATTGG
>VAPM010114309.1_pt1 | contig 18114 bp, 22 predicted proteins | sample 3395091 | NCBI WGS metagenome assembly VAPM01 (sample SAMN08290445, study PRJNA428436) | hydrothermal vent metagenome | isolation source: Deep-sea hydrothermal vent chimney 3 | place: Pacific Ocean: Juan De Fuca Ridge | reverse complement strand
CTGACTAACGGAACAGCTGTTCTAACAACGGCTTCCGACGTGGGAAAAACTATTCCTGTTGATATTCTTGGTCGTGAATTAGGCTGGAAAGTTGAAGCACCAAAAATTAATATTACCCGTGTTTCTGCTCATGTTGTCAACGAAGAACCTATTGCCTTTGTGCAAGAAGCAGGCGAAAAAAACTGGTGGACTCGCCCCACCCCTCTGCCTAAAAATATTCATTTATTTGACTGCTTTGAAGATGTCGATTTAAACCATTTTAAAGCATTGCTATGGGTTACCAATAAAGACATTCCTGATAGTACCTGGGAACAACTAAATGAAAGACTGGTTGTTTACAGACCCGGCAAATGAAAGTTATTCTTGGCATAGGCTGCGACCGTGACACCCCTTTACAAACATTGGAAGAGGTGGTTGATAAGGCATTAAACTCTATTCATCTAAACAGAGATGCCGTTCAACAACTTGCGACGATAGATAAAAAAAATGATGAACATGCTATATTGCAACTTGCTGAAAAATACCAATGGCCAATAAACTTTTACCCCGCAGAAAAATTAGCTCAAATTGAAGTTCCAAGCCCATCAGCAGTTGTTTTAAAATATATGGGGACACCTTCCGTATCAGAAGCAGCTGCATTATTAGCCGCTAATACTAATATGCGTAATTTGCTGGTTGAAAAATTTAAACACCGTGGAATAGATGGTAAAAACGCCACTATTTCAATTGCAAAGATAAGCTAACAAACCCGATTGCAAATCACATCAAATATCAAAAAAATTATGAGTGGAAAAATATTCTTAGTGGGTTTTGGCCCAGGTGCAGAAGAGCACATGTCATTCAGAGCCAAAAGTGCAATTGCAGAGTCTGATGTTGTTATTGGTTATACAACCTATATTAAATTAGTCAAAGAGCTACTTGAAGGCAAAGAAGTCGTTAGAAAAGGCATGACGGAAGAAATAGACCGTTGTATTGAAGCTTATGAACAAGCCAAGCTAGGTAAAAAAGTTTCCCTTATTTCTTCGGGTGATATTGGCGTTTATGGTATGGCAGGCCCAACTTATGAAGTTTTACTTAAAGCCGGATGGACACCTGAAAGTGATATATCAGTAGAAATCATCCCAGGAAGCACCGCCCTTTCGGCTTGTGCCTCATTGGTTGGTGCACCTCTTACTCACGACTTTTGCTCCATTTCCCTGTCAGACTTATTAACGCCTTGGCCAACCATTGCTCGCCGATTAGAGGCTGTTGCCCAAGCTGATTTTGTTATTGCCTTATATAACCCTAAAAGTGGCCGACGTACACAACAAATTGTCGAAGCCCAAAAAACATTATTAAAGCACCGAGATCCAGCCACCCCTGTCGCCATTGTTAAGTCAGCCTATCGCCGAAGACAAGCTATTCAACTGGTTCGTCTTGATGAAATGGCCGACCAAGAAATTGGTATGCTAACAACGGTATTAATCGGTAACTCCAGTACATATATTGAACAAGGCTTAATGATTACGCCTCGTGGCTACTCTAATAAATATAATGATATTACAGGAGGTGCAAAAGAAGGTGAGCAAGCAGGCCGCTCATTGGCTATGGGTTTAGAGGGCTGGAAAGCCTGTCTACGAGAATATTTAACCCAACACCCTGAGTTAAGCTGGGAAAAAATAGCCGATTATTTTAACGTACCTGTTGGCCAAGTATTTTCAGCCATTGCACAAGCAGCAAAAGGTAATAATTTAAGCTATCAAGTAGCAAAAATTGACAGCCAAGATTTAAAGTTGGCTATCAATGCCTGTAAAAAATGGGGACGTTTACGGGGTGTGATTCGTACTGAATCAGGGGCGGTTGTTGAGTTATTTTTACAAGGTGAAGAGTTTAAGCAAAAAGCTGACTGGCTTTCTATTGAAAACGATGCATTCCACTTACATATTAATTGGAGCAAAGTCAGCAGTGCTTATTTTGCTGCCCGTAAAGATAAATCTTATGGCTTGCATTTTTTTGATCAACACGGACAACTTTTGTTCCGCGTTTTACTCACCAAACAAGAGGGTGGGTTTAATTCAACTTTATTAGATAACTTCCAGCAGGACTGGCAGTTACTAGGAAAAAAAGAAATACAGGAATAATAATGACTGAAGTAATTAAACCAAAAATGATGGATTATCATCGCCACCTGTTAGTCTGTGTGGGAGATAGGTGTACGGAAAATGGAGAAGGACAGGCACTTTATGATTTGCTGAAAGAAAAGTTAAAAGCAGCAGGTATAGATAAAGGAGCGTTACGGGTAAAGAGAACTCGAGCCACCTGTTTTGGAACCTGCCGCTCAGGTCCATTATTATGCGTACAGCCCGATGGTGTCTGGTATTACGATATCAATAGTGAAAAACTAGACAGAATTATTACCGAGCATTTTTTACAAAATAAGCCGGTAACAGAATTTATTCATCATCAGGCTTAATCTTGTTTTTTTGGAAGTGAGGCTAAAAACCTCACTTCCAAAATTAGCTTTTAATGACAAGGAAAACCAGAACTGTGTCGAGTATCATGTGTTGCATTATGAATAACTTCAATGGGTGCAAACCCAACAGCCATTAATATAAAAAGACCTAGTAAAGCTGATGCCAATATTTGGCTTGATTTAGCGTGCGAAGAAGCACTGCTTATATTTTGCTTAATTGGAGAAGTTTGAGACATTGTCTGAGCCTTTATTAATTACTTACTATTTATTAATTTTAGCATAATTAAAACACTCTTTATGCTACAAATTTACATCTTTGCTAAACAGGGAGTACGAATATAAATAATTGAGCTTACTTAGGTTTAATTTGTTGCAACTGATAATGCAACACTACCCACGCTCCAAGCACACTAAGCAGCGATGAAAGAGTTAATAATGATAATATATCCATCCCATTAAAGTAACTTAGCTCAAACGAGCCATCATAAAGAATTGAAAAGTTTTTTATAGGTTGCTGTAATAATAAAACAATAACAGAGACTAAGAACCAGGCAACTATCCCTGATATAAAACCTAACCAAAATCCTGTATATAAAAAGGGTCTCTGGATAAAGGTATGAGTGGCACCTACTAATTTGGCAACCATCACTTCATCTTGCCTGTTTTGCAACTCTAGTCTGATCGTATTACTAGTAATCACTATAACGGCAAATCCTAATAGCAAGGATAGTATAAACACCCCTCGTTGCATGATTTTCATTATCGACTGTAACCTTTGGATCCAGAGCATATCTAGTTGTGCAAAATCCACTTCAGGCAATTGATTAAACTCTTGCATTAGACTCTCAATAGCCTGTATATCTTGAAGACTATTATTGGGTAATACTTGTATAACAGTAGGTAGTGGATTACTTTCAAGTACATCTAATACATCGCCAAAGCCGCTATACTGTTTAAATTCAGTTAACGCCTGTTTTTTTGTGATTAAAACCACCTTATCCTTATCTACTGCTTTATTTTTTTTGATTCTTTCTGCTAATTGCTGACCTGCATTATCACTAACCGTTGATTTTAAAAACAATGATATTTGATTTGTCGCTTCAACCCCTCCTGCTAATTGTTGCATATTAACGACCAGCAAGTAAAAACCTGAAGCAAGTGAAATTGCAATAGCCATAACAATAATAGTCATAGCAGAAGTAAACGGATTTCTAACCATTCTCCCTAGACTTGAGAAAAGTGCATGTGCATGTATTAGAAAATAAGCCTGTAATTTTTCTAAAAAGCTATGAGTTTGTTTATTATTGCTTTGACGAGGGTTATATTTCATCATTAACTAGTTTTTAGCTGACCATGGTCTAATGTTAATATTTTATGCCCCATACGGCTTAACAAATCCACATCATGACTTGCTATTAATACAGTAACGCCTACTTTCTGAAACTGTTCAAACAAATGCATAACTTCTGCTGATAATTCTGGGTCTAAATTTCCAGTCGGTTCATCAGCTAGAATCATCCTGGGCTTATTTATTACTGCTCGCGCAATCCCCACCCGTTGCTGCTCGCCTCCCGACAAGGCTAAAGGGTATTTTTTCTCTTTTCCTAATAAACCCACTTTATCCAAAGATGCCCTCACTCTTCGACCAATTTCATGGTAGTTATAACCAGATATAATTAGAGGTAGTGCGACGTTATCAAAAACAGTCCTATCTTGTAATAACTTATTATCCTGAAAGATTAAACCAAGTTTCCTTCTGATAAAAGGAACTTGTTTTTCTGTTATTTTATTTAAATTTTGCCCATTAAATAAAATATTACCCCGACTACAAAGCTCCATCATTGCGATTAATTTAAGCAATGTACTTTTTCCTGCTCCCGAGTGTCCTGTTAAAAATGCCATTTCACCCGCTTTCAATTGAAAACTGACATCTAAAAGGGCATCTCCAGCATCTGCATACCGTTTACTGACATGATCAAATTTAAGCATTTTTTATATTAGTTAAGGGAGAATATATTATTGTTTACTCATTAAGTAAGTGTTTAAAATTATCCTAATAATTTTAATTTAAAAGATTAAGTTTTCGCTGGCTGTAGAGCGGACTTTAGCCCGCAACAACTCAAAAATGCTGATTCAATAGCGGACTAAAGTCCGCCCTACATTTTATAGCCTGTGGGTTGTTAATAACCATGTAAATATTCCTGGAAGAGAGGCTTTAGCCTCGTCTGAATTATGCGAGGTAAAGCCTCACTTCCAGGTGTTAGAATAAATATAGTTAGCTAATTATAGCTTTGTAGCCCTTCCTTACAAGAAAGGGCTACAAAATATTGAGTTGATTTTCAGTCTTTTACAAATAAAGCATCAACAAATGATTTTGCATTAAAATCTTGCAGGTCATCAATTCCTTCACCCACACCAATAAAACGAATAGGAAGTTTAAACTGATTGGCTAAGGAAAAAATAATGCCACCTTTTGCAGTTCCATCTAACTTTGTTATTGCCAATCCTGACAACTCAACAGTTTCATTAAAGATTTTTGTTTGTGATAAAGCATTTTGTCCTGTCCCTGCATCTAACACTAATAAAACCTCATGTGGTGCAGTTTCATCAACTTTTTGCATAATACGTTTAATTTTACTTAATTCTTCCATTAAGTTAGATTTTGTATGTAACCGCCCTGCTGTATCTGCAATAAGAACATCAATTCCTTTTGCTTGCGCTGATTGTACAGCGTCAAAAATAACAGAAGCCGAATCAGCCCCTGTCTGTTGAGCCACGACCTGAATATCATTGCGCTCACCCCAAACCTGAAGTTGCTCGACAGCCGCTGCTCTAAAGGTATCACCGGCAGCCAACATAACACTATGCCCTTGTGTTTTTAATCGCTTAGCAAGTTTACCTATTGTGGTTGTTTTTCCAACACCATTTATTCCGACAACTAAAATAACAAAGGGACTATCTTGTTTCGGTATATCTAATGCTTTATTGCAGGGCTCTAATATATCCAATAATATTTGTTTTAGAGCCGATTCCAAGGCAGCCCCATCATTAAGCTGCTTACGCTCAAGACGTGATGTTAATTCAGCAATAATCAATGTTGTAGTTTCTACTCCAAGATCAGCTGTTAATAAACTCGACTCAATTTCCTCTAATAAATCTTGATTTATTGCTTTTTGCCCAACGGGAATTGTTGCTATAACACCGCCAATACCTGTACGTGTCTTTTTTAGTTGAGACTTTAAGCGTAAATATAAAGAATCTGCACTCGGTAATTTATCAAGCACAATAACTTCATCAACATTAGCAATAGAAGTATCGTCCTTTTCTTCTTTTACCTCATCAAGAAAACTATATTTGCTATAAAAACTAATCGCTATTAATGCCATCATCAATAACACTGCAAATAAATTATGCGCTACATCAATAACAACAGGTAGCTCAAGTTTAACGTTGTTTATACCTAACATCAGCTCAACTAATAACAAAACACTTAATGCTATTGCTGATTTTCTTATCGGCCTTTTATAGTTTTCTGATGTCGCTATCAATGTAACTATGGTTAAGAAAATAAAACTGATAATTGCGCCAATCCGGTGAACCCAGTTTATTGCGACTTGGCCATTAAATGATAAACTACCTGTATAGCCACTTTCAAAAGCAGAAAATAAATTTAAATTTGACAAGTAGTCAACGGCTGGCCACCATTCACCATTGCAATTAGGAAAGCCCTTACAAGCAAGACCTGCCTGATTAGTACTTACCCAAAAACCTAAAATAATTTGTAATGACAAGATAATTATAGCTACTCTAGCAAGAATCTTAGGGACTGTATCTTGTTGTTGATTAAGCTTTATTTTAGGATTTGAACGTAAATACATCCAGAACAAAAGCCAAATAGAAATACAGGCTAAAAATAATTGCCCTGTTACAACAACAGGCATTAATTTAGCTTTGCTAGCCCATATTGCCAACACTAACTGAATACCAAACACGGATAGCAATAAATTACTTGAAATAACAGCAGCTAACCTATAGCCCGCTTGCATCCAGGCAGAAATGGTTAGTAACAGAGCTAAAATACCTAAAGTGATAATAACTGATTGATAACTGACCCATTCTTTAAGTTCTTTCTTTATTTCAGATGAAATCAAAGTATTGGGAACCAAGGCATTTCTTACCTCACTCACTTCACCATAACAACCAGGCCACCCATTCCAGGCTGGGCAAGATCCTTTACCATCCGCCAAGCGAACACTAGAACAAAAAACAACAACAATTACTGCTAAAACTAACGTAAATAACGTGGCTTTTCTAAACATTTATTTAACCAATCTGAGAAATTTTTAATAATTTTGTTAAGTCACTTTTGACTTTATATGGATCAAAACCAGGTTTATACTGCATCATAATATTGCCAAAGGGGTCCATTAAAAATAACATGCCATTAGCAATATTTGAGTGAGTAATTTTATCTATCTTCTTAAGTATTGAGGAGTTCAACTTTACTCTTAATAATCTTTTATCTTCTTTCCACCAGCTTGAAGCAATTGTTTGTTTAATTTCAGGGTTAATCAATACCAAGCGCCGGATTCTTGATATATCTTTACTTAACATTAACCTTATTTGCTTTGTTTTATAAACTGCTTGCTGGCAAATCTTATTGCACTCTTTATCTGGGACCACATTAACAAAAACCCAATGCCCCTTAATTTCACCCAGGTTTTCTATAGAAAACGTATCATATCCTACAAATTCTTTATATTCTGTTGTTACAGGAGGTGAAACCAATGTACCAAAATTTGTTTTGCCCCCTAACCATATAGCATTGCTGGATAAATACCAGGCAATACAAAATGGAATAATCGATAGTGCAAAAACAATCAATACTGTACGATTATTTTTCTTTTGTAATTTACTTAATTCATTCATTTATTTTTTTCGATTAAATACCATAAAAAGTATTGTTAACGTTATAGCTAATCCAAACCATTGTACGGCATAAGCAATATGTTTTTCAGGTGGCATAATATATTTCTTTCTCCAGTCCCGACTGTAACCACCCCTCATCGTTTTATCCATTTCTATTTGAAAAGGTAACAATGGATACCCTATTTTATCTGAAAGCACTTGGATATCGACAACTTGAACGACTGAAGGCCACCCATCAGTCGGGATTTCTGCGCCTGCCAAGCGAAAACCTACGACAGGAAAGTGGTTAATTCTGCCTTTTATTGCCCGTGTTGTATCATCAATTGCAATATCAGGTAGCACTCTTCGGTCTTTATTTAACTTAACCCACCCTCTATTAACCAACACAGAATGATAAGTCCCATCAATTTTAAAGGGAGTCATCACAAAATAACCTGCTTGCCCCTTTACAATTTGATTATCTATAAGATATTGCTTAGCCGATTCGAAATGTCCCGTTATTTCAGTTTTGCTATATTGGGATTTTTCCATATCAATATCAGCCGTCAATTGTAAAATGACTTTATTAGCGGCTAATTGTTGTTTTTTAAAATAGTCTTTCTTTTGTTCGGCACGGTCTAGTTGCCAAAAACCAAGTGATACTAACAAAATCATCAGCATCAAATATAATGTTATTGAAAAAAAACTAAACTGAAATCTTTTTTTAGCAATAGTTAAATTCATGCTTTTATATTACTCTATTCATAACTTTCACAAACCCACACATAAATATGTCTATTAAAATCATTTTTATTATTGTTTTTCTGTTTATTCTTTTTAGCCTAGGTTCTGCTCTTTACCATTTACTTATTCGCAAAGATAAAGAGGATCCAGCAAAAACAGTAAAAGCTCTAAGTTATAGAATTGGCATTTCAATATTACTCTTTATCTCACTGTATATTGCTTTAATAACAGGACTTATTAAACCCACAGGTATTGGAGCAAGAATGCAAATGCAAAGACAGCAAAATATAACTTCTCCAGCACCTTAAGGAACGTATATGAATCACCCCCCCTCGGTTTCTAACTTTAGGATATTACTTTACACACATTCCTAAATATTAATTTTTCCTATTTCCTATATCATTCAGACAAAAAAAAGCGCAATTATAATAACTGCGCTTTTTTTGTATTTATTATTTTATTTACAAAATGTAAACAAAAATAAATAATCCTAGCCATACCACATCAACAAAGTGCCAATACCAGGCAGCCCCTTCAAATGCAAAATGATTCTCTGGGGTAAAATGCCCTTTCCAACTACGGAAAAGTACTACCGATAATATAATCGCACCCACACACACATGAAAACCATGAAACCCTGTTAGCATGAAAAATGTTGAACCATAAACACCTGAGCCTAAAGTAAGCCCCATTTCATGATACGCTTCATAATATTCTATTGCTTGAAGCCCTACAAATAAAAAACCCAAGCCTACGGTTACTGCCAGACCTTGAATTAATTGTTTACGGTTTTTAGCTAACAGTCCATGATGAGCCCAAGTACAAGTAACACCACTTGATAAAAGAATTAAGGTATTAAGTAATGGAAGTCCAAAAGCGCCCATTTCTTCAAAATCACCACCCACATTACCGGGTCCATTGGTTGGCCATGCCGCTTTAAAATCAGGCCATAACATTGCAGTTGACCGTCCAGGACCATCACCGACACCTGCCAACCAGTCTGTAGATATATTTCGCGTGTAGTATAAAGCGCCAAAGAAAACAGCAAAAAACATAATCTCTGAAAAAATAAACCACATCATCCCCATACGGTAAGAGATCCCTACCCCATGATTATACATGCCTGATTCACTTTCATTTGCTTGTAGGGTAAACCAAGCCCCCAACATTGTTATAAAAATCACCAACCCTAGAATCATAAAGGTCGAACCTGCCGCATTACCATTTAAGTAATTAGCAAACCCTGCCAGTAAAGTAAAAAGACCAACTACACTAAAAAACGGCCAAACGGCCTTATGTGGAATGTAATAAGCATCATTTGTAGACATACGCTACCCCTGTTATTTTTTTACTGAATTATCAGTATTATCAAAAAAAGTATATGCAAGTGTTACTGTTTTATACTTACTCGGTAAGCCCGGCTCAATAACAAATCGAACCGGCATGTGTTTTTCTTCATGCGGTTCAAATGTCTGTTCCGAAAAACAAAAACACTCAGTTTTCTTTAAATATTCTGCAGCAAGCCCCGGCGTTAAGCTTGGAACTGCTCTAGCAATCATTCTTTTATCACTATTATTTTTAGCATAAAAGTTTACCGTATAATATTGTCCAGGATGAATTTTCATCTTCTTTGTTTCAGCACGGAACTCCATCGGCACTGACTTATTCAGAGAGGTGATAAATTCTATGCTAATTTCTCTATTAAGATCAACTTTATAGGCATTATCGGCGATAGCTTCAGATCCTGTTTTACCATTAAGCCCTGTAATATCACAAAACACATTGTAAAGCGGAACTAAAGCATAGCCAAAACCAAACATCCCTAGAGTGATAAAGACTAAGTTACGAACAAGCTTAGTATTTTTTTGCTTTAAATTATTACTCACGATTCCAATGCTCTTATGACAGCAAATACATAAATTGTTGCCGCAATAATCGTTAAAATAACGACTGTTAGAATATTTTTTTGTTTAGTATTCATTCTATTACCTAACATTTTGCCCATGATGAGCAAAATGTCTTATAGTTTTAATCATTACCGACCCGTACTCATTGTTGGCACCTCTTTAGGAGGTGTAGAAAAGGTATGATAAGGTACTGGCGAAGGCAAAGTCCATTCTAAACTTTGTTCTTTTGCACCTTCCCATACTTCATCCGTTACCTTTTCGCCTGTACCGCCTTTAATTGTTTTATACACAATATAAGCAAAAATCAATTGGCTAGGACCGTATATAAAGGCACCAATACTTGAGATCATATTCCAATCAGCAAACTGCACTGCATAATCAGGAATACGACGAGGCATACCTGCCAAACCTAAAAAGTGCTGAGGGAAGAAAAGAATATTTACTGAAATAGCCGATAACCAAAAATGTAATTTAGCCAATTTTTCATCATACATATTTCCAGTCCACTTAGGCAACCAGAAGTAAGCTGCTGCCATTAACATAAAAATGGAAGCAGGAACTAATGTGTAATGAAAGTGAGCAACAATAAAATAAGTATCATGATATTGAAAATCAACCGGTGCAAGTGCCATCATCAACCCAGTAAAGCCACCCATGGTAAACAACACAACAAAGGCAATTGAAAACAGCATAGGGGCTTCAAAAGTCATCGACCCTTTCCACATAGTAGCGGTCCAGTTAAAGACCTTTACACCTGTTGGAATGGCAATAAGCATAGTGGCATACATAAAGTATAATTCACCTGCCATTGGCATACCCACGGTAAACATGTGATGCGCCCAAACAATAAATGATAGAAAAGCAATCGATGCTGTTGCATAAACCATTGAAGAATATCCAAACAAAGGTTTACGAGCAAAAACAGGAATAATAGTAGAAGCCACTCCAAAGGTTGGCAAAATCATCACATAAACTTCAGGGTGTCCAAAAAACCAGAAAATATGTTGATAAAGAACAGGATCACCACCACCTGCCGCATCAAAAAAGCTAGTATCAAAGAAACGGTCAGTTAATAGCATCGTCACCGCACCAGCAAATACTGGCATAATTGCAATTAACAAAAATGCAGTAATTAACCAGGTCCATACAAATAATGGCATTTTCATTAATGTCATTGCAGGTGCTCGCATATTAAAAATAGTTGCAATAATATTAATCGCACCCATAATCGACGAAATACCTAATAAATGCACAGAGAAAATGGCAAAAGGTAAAGCATTACCTGTTTGTAATACTAACGGTGGGTACAGTGTCCAGCCAGCTGCAGGTGCTCCACCTTCCATAAATAAAGTGCTTGCCAGCAATACCACACCCGCGACCAACAACCAGAAACTCATATTGTTCATACGAGGTAAAGCCATATCTGGCGCACCAATCATTAATGGAATCTGCCAATTAGCCAAACCTACAAATGCAGGCATAACCGCACCAAACACCATCACTAAGGCATGCATAGTCGTCATTGAATTAAAAAACTGTGGATCAACAAACTGCATACCCGGTTCAAAAAGCTCTGCCCGAATAATAAGAGCCATCGACCCACCCACAAAAAACATTATTAGTGCGAACAGTAAATAGAGTGTCCCTATATCTTTATGGTTAGTGGTTACTACCCACCTTAGTAAGCCCTTTGCAGGACCGTGATCGTGATGATCATCATGTTCAGCTGTTACAGCAGACATATTTATTACCTCTTTAATAATATTTAAAAGATTAGACTCAAGAAAATTTAACGTAACAACTATATGTCGTTATTCTCGTCTTCACCTTCTGGTAAAGCTACTTGTTTTGACTTAATTGCTGAGGGTTGAATTGAATCACCCACTTCATTGCCTAAGCCGTTACGAATAAATGTGGCTACCGCTGCAAAATCAACTGCACTCAGCATTTGACCAAAAGCGGGCATCATACCTTTTCCGTTCAACATCAAATCAACTTGTGCGTCCATGTCACCTGTAACAATTGCACTCTTACTAATAGCCGGAAATGTTCCAGCCATTCCTGAACCATCTGCCATATGACATGATGCACAGCTGCTACTATAAACAGCTTCACCTTTAGCAATTAACACATCAGTAGCCCACTCTTTATCAGCGGCACTTGCTTCAGCGACTGCTATGCCTTTCTGCTCACTTACCCATTCAGCATAATCATCTTTTTCCATTGCGATCAGTACAATAGGCATAAACCCATGGTCTTTGCCACATAACTCAGTACATTGACCACGATACGTTCCAGGTTTTTCTATTAAAGTCCAGGCGTCATTAATAAACCCAGGAATTGTATCTTGTTTCCAACCTAAGTCAGGTACCCACCATGAGTGAATAACATCACCCGCGGTAAACAAAAAACGTATTTTTGTATTAATAGGTACAACTAAAGGCTTATCAACATTTAATAGATAATGCGGAACCGAACGGGGATCAATACCAGAATTTCTTTGACGTGCTTTATTACTTGCTTCATCCAGGCTACTAAAAAAATGGATTCCATTATCTAAATACTCATACTCCCATTTCCATTGCCAACCCGTTACTTTAATTGACATATCGGATTCATGCACACCATCCATTTTCATCATTAATTTAGTAGCAGGAATAGCCATTACCACTAAAATGATAGTTGGGATGATTGTCCACATAATCTCTACAGTGGTACTTTCATGGAATTGTTCTGCTTTATGGCCCATTGATTTACGATGATAGTAAATCGAATAAAACATAGTACCAAATACAGCAATACCAATAAAAATACAGACCCATAGAACCCACATATGCAGGCCATAAATATCATTACTAACTTCTGTTACCCCCCGCATTAGATTGAGGGTGTAATCCGCATGGGCATTACTCAACCCTAAGATCATCAAGGTAAGAGTAGCGAATAGTTGCTTTGTTTTTATCACGGAGAAACCTCCTGTTTGTAGTTATAAACTTGTATGCATTATTTTTATTATTCAAGAAAAACCTTTGCCAGCATTGCCCAACAAAACTTTTCTTAAGCTTTAGACTTAAGCTATTTAATTTTTTTTGCAAATTAACTGCGTAATTCTACCCTATCAAGGTTTTCTATTCCAGAACGATTTAACAGGTCACGTTCTTATAGGCACAAAAAAAGACCTGAAAATCATATTTACAGGTCTTTCTATAAAAAATACTTGTTTGTCGATCACGGCTCTTAACAAACCATAGCTTATGATTTGTATATATACTTCGCGCAGTCACGGATGCGAAATTTATAAGCTGCTAATTTTTTTGTCGATAGCAACGACTGCATGGATACAGGAGGTAGAGTATCGCAGGAGCAGTTGCCGAGGCGATAAAACAGGCGCATAGCAAGCTACGCAACTGCTTCAGCAACACAACTATCGGCAAAAATTCAGTGGTTAGAAACCTGCAGTCGTGACCGTGCGAAGTATAATAGCCATACCGCCTATTAACTTAGAGCAACATTAGTTGCTTTATCAAAGGTTGGGATATGGCTATCCAACCAATCTTTAACCATAATAGCAACTTCAGCTGTCACTTCAGCATCACCTGCATGAAATGCTGTTTGTAAACCACCACATGTTTCTAATAATTTTGTATGTTCTTCTTTATGTTGATCATACCCCGCATAATTTGCAGCTATCATTTCTTTTTCTTCATGGGCAAAGTGATCAACAACATAAGAAATTAAAGAATCCAAAGACACACCAATTTGAGAGCGCTCAGCACCACCAGCCACATCATCATATACTTTATTTAAACGAGCAAAAAGTTCTTTATGCTCTGTATCAATAAAACCCACGCTAGTGCCATGTTGTGCTTCAGTCCAAGTAATTAAAGACATATCTTTTCTCCAAGTTGTATTTTTATAATTAGGAGCGATAATTATGAGGCTTTATTTTTTTTATATTTTGACTTAGATCAATTTTTCTTCACTTAAGATTTTTGCTAGAATATCAAAATCCATTTCATCTAAATAAGGCAAAACACCTAACAAAGGAACTGATATTTTTTGCTTTATAGTATTAATATTTTCTGTTTGTAACGACATACCAGGGTCTACACATACCGCTAACCATCCTGCACAAGCTATTTTAGCAGACTGAATAGCTTGAAAAGTTAACCTCGCATGATTAATACACCCCAAACGAATAGCAACCACCATAATCACAGGAATTTGTAACGCCTTAGCAAGGTCAGCTATGTCCTCCTCCTTATTGAGTGGAGCAAACCAACCTCCAGCACCTTCGACAACAACCACATCAGCCTTGGTTTTTAAGTATTCAAAACCCTGCACAATATTATTAATCTTTACTGGGTTTTTATCTGCTGCTAAATGTGGAGAAACAGGTGACTCATAAGCATAAGGATTAATTTCTTGATATTGCAATGCTACAGATGAGTTTTGCTGCAATAACAATGCATCTTCATTTTTTAACTGCCCATCCATCCACTCACAGCCCGCCGCTACAGGCTTCATTCCAACAACAGACAAACCTTGTGCCTTAAAGCACCTCATTAACGCCACTGTTGAATAAGTTTTACCGACTCCTGTATCGGTACCTGTGATAAAAAAAAATTTTTTCATTGTACCCCTTATACCTTAAATATAGAACTCTAACAAACAACTTAAATAATTGTCATTGCCAAGTAATAAAGACACAGTAGACTTTCTGTGATTACAAAATCCTTCATTTTATAATCACAACAAGATTGTTTTTAAAAAAACTTTATATCGAGAGCATAAAAATGAGCCATAAAAAGTTAAACCTTTATTCATCGCTAGCAATTGGTATTGCTATAGCAATAAATAGTAGCACCCCCTTCGCCCACGAACCCATAACACCGATTGAACATGTTATCGTAATCATTGGAGAAAACGTCTCTTTTGATACGTTGTATGGTGCATACACCCCCCTAAAGGCCAAACGATAAAAAATTTATTATCATTAGGTATCATCAATAGCAATGGCACACCTGACCGAAATTACAAAAAAGCTTCACAGCGGGAAGGCTTTAACCCTTCAGATGAATACACAGCAAACCCTTTAAGAGGCCCATTTTACACGACGTTACCACAACCTTTGCAAACGGGAATTCTCGACCCCAGTACTTTTCAGTTTATCAGCGGCATTACTGACCCTCGCTTCCCGACTGACCTTCCCAACGGCCCTTTTCAAATAACTAAGTATGGTTCAGTCAACTCTGCAACGGGGGACCCCGCTCACCGGTTTTTTTCAAATGTGGCAACAAACATCTGGTAGCAATAAAGATCATAGCTTGTTTACCTGGGTGACTACAACTACCGGTATTGGTGGGGACAATGGCGTTGACAGCCCTACACCTGATAACACTCAGCAAGGTGGTGAGCTAATGGGATTTTATAATATGGCACAGGGTGACGCACCTATATTCAACCAATTGGCAAAAAATTATGCTTTATAGATCTTCGCACATGAATTGATACTTTTAAGTATCATTCATTTACGTCTAGTTTTAAATCTTCTGTCCAGAATTTATCTTCAATCTTTCTCTCTTTTGCGATGATTTTTGCACATGTTTTAGCCGTGACTTTTTCAAAACCAGAATCAAGCTGCTCGATTAAATTATCCATTGTAAAATTGCAATTTCTAGCCACATGGTTTTTAACTACTCCCCAGCAAGTTTCTATTGGTTGCAATTCAGGGTGGTACGGTGGAGTCCTGACAACATCATGCCCATGAGTTCGCGCTATTTCATCAATTGCATAAACAGGTTCAGGTGCTATTTTTTTAAGGTTTCCACTAACTCAGGTTTTAAGCAATCGTCACGGCAGTGAATTTTGTTTTGTGCCAGCCATACCATGATTTTTTTCTTGGAGGATGACGGTGTTGGAGGCGAATGCTTTGAAAGACTATTATGATAAGGTGCATTATCCATAATGATAAGAGAATTTTCAGGTATATTTGGAAGAAGCATCTCTGCAAACCATTTTGTAAACAATTCCAAATTCATTTGTCCGTGATAATCTCCAGTCTTTCTTGTACTTTTAAATATGAGTTTTGAACCAGAAACCCAGCCAGCTTTAGTGATTGCATTGATAATGATGAGACGCTCTCCTTTTCCTGTTGGTTTCTGTACCCAAGAGCCGTCTTCACCTGAGTACCAGATAAAGTCATTGCTATGATTTTTGCTGACATACGATTCATCTAAATAAACTTCGGGTCTAATTGTATCCGTACCTACTTTCGACAAGCGGTTACTTCTCATTGTTCTCAGGTAACGTTGCCTAGCAGCAATGACATGATCCTTTTCTTTTAAATGTTGTAACCGTGTTCCTTTGCCAAATTCAAATCCCCATCGATTAAGAGTTCTTGCCAATGTTGCAATATGAAACGCTTCATTATTCGAGATTCCATTTAGAAAATCTCGAATATTTACAAGTGTTATATATTCTCCGTTAGTGTTTGCAGACCGAATGTAGGCTCGAACTGATCCTTGATGCGACGCACTAACTGCATGAGCTGGACGACCACGCATTTTTGCTGGCTCATCAAGTAAATCAGGATTACGATTATAATCTGCCATAACTCTCTTGACAGTCGCCACGCCAATACTAAGAGCATCAGCCGTCCGTTTTGTACTAGGCTCAATCAGCTCAAATTTGTTTTGGTCGAAATACTGCTTTACTGAAACAACAAGTTTTTTAGTTTCTGGCGTTAATGGCTTACCACGACAGGAAATCATACTCTATCCACCCTTAAGTCTAATGGATTTAAGAATAGAGTATTATGTTAAAAGTTGCAATATTAAGTATCAATTCATATGCGAACATCTATAGAGTATATATTCCATGCTGCTCTAAAGCTGCGATTTCCTCATTTACGCGCCTATCTCTATCTATAATTCCATAAACCGACAGATGGTGGAGTTGTTCACTATTTTTTAGTGCTTTTGTAGACTGTATGACTTGAGAGCAAGAGCCTCTCGGAATTACCAATAAATTGTTTAATACTGAACGATATAACGACAAGTCAAAACTACCATTTTCTCCCTCAACAAAAACAACAGGCTTTCGGTTACCTAATATTTCTATAAGTAGAGATTCAGGCAACCCCTCTATTTCCTGAATCAGTTCCCATTCCCATTTTTGTCCATCATAGGATTTTAGCCAGATTTTTTTTGCTACTTCTTGAGAAACTGCAAAATCTACATCATGAGTTAAATACACGAATAAGCAATCTTCCCTTAACTTTTCCAATTCATTCCAAAGTGGGGCTTGTACTGACTTATGTAAATGAATTTCTGGCTCATCAATTATAATTATTCCATCTTTCGGAGCCGCTAAGCATTGACCAATTAGGTAGAAAATAACTCGCTCACCATCACTCATTTCGGAGGCGTCATATAATACGTTATCTTCACTCCCCTTTACTCTTGTTTGGATTCTCAGCCCTCCTAAAATCAATTCTCTATGTGGAAGTATGGTTTCCCATAGACGTTTTACAGTATCCAATTTTGTTGTAGGTGGCTCTACTTTTTCAATTTGACTCCTTGAATCAGCCAAATATTTTGAGCTTTTTTCTGTATGGTCTGAAAAAAGATAAACCATTAGTTTTTGAAAGTCATTAAGCATAAAAACAGAGGGTTTACTTCCCCATTTATGGCCTTGCTTATGCCCCCAAGTGCCATCAACGTTGCCAAAAAGTAAATCTTTTTCAGCACGTTCTATAGATGTTGGTGTAATCGTATCAGGCATTGAAAGTGACTTTTGTGCTGAAATTCGATGTACTTTTTCTTTTTGTGGTGAAGTCATTTCTATCCATGTACCAAGTCTTGTTTTACCTGCTCCATTAGCACCTATAAGAAGAAAACTTGTATTTGTTTTGAGTTCTTCATTTCCTCCATCTGATTTAGGCAACAAAAGTGAAAATTCTCTATCCATATATTTCTCGATTCATTGAATTATTGAAAGGCATAACGCGACGCTCAGGAGTATTTTGAGATGGCTTCATCATCTCATAAATATCTGACTGGAGCTATTTGTTGTCGGATTTTCGGCAACAGATAGTTTTGG
>VAPM010070091.1_pt1 | contig 18187 bp, 16 predicted proteins | sample 3395091 | NCBI WGS metagenome assembly VAPM01 (sample SAMN08290445, study PRJNA428436) | hydrothermal vent metagenome | isolation source: Deep-sea hydrothermal vent chimney 3 | place: Pacific Ocean: Juan De Fuca Ridge | reverse complement strand
GACCGAACGCATGAATACATTACCGCCGTTTAGGGAATTCATGCGGATGCGGTCTCCCAACAGCGCGCCACCGGTCTTGCGACGGGATGGATCGATGGCGATAACGGCGATTGAAGGAGCACCCGAATACAGGTGAAACCGGCGAATAACCTCGTCGGTCAGGGATGACTTGCCGGCCCCGCCGGTGCCGGTAATGCCCAGCACCGGGGTTTCGCCGTTGTCGGCGGCCCGCCTGTGGATATAATCGGCCATTTCCGCCGGCAGCGCACCGGTCTCGATCAAGGAAATCAATCGCCCCAGAAGGGCGTGGTCGGTCGCCTTGAAGCCATCCGCGATGACCGGAATTTTCTTTTTCGGCGCCGCCTTGACGCTGGCCATCATATCATCGATCAGCCCTTGCAGCCCCATCAGGCGACCGTCTTCAGGCGAATACAGGCGGCGGACGCCGTAATCATGCAGTTCCTTCATTTCGTCCGGCGTAATAACCCCGCCACCGCCGCCGAAAACCAGAATTTCCGATCGCCCGTGCCGCCGCAGAAGATCGATCATGTATTTGAAATATTCCACATGCCCGCCCTGATAGGAACTGATGGCGATGGCGTCGGCGTCTTCTTCGATGGCCGCCCGCACCACGTCTTCGACGGAACGGTTATGGCCCAGGTGAATAACTTCGGCCCCGGCGGACTGTAAAATGCGCCGCATGATATTGATCGCCGCATCATGGCCGTCGAACAGCGCCGCCGCCGTGACGAAGCGCGGCGGCACGGTGTTTTCAGGGATATTTCCTATCGTCTGACCGGTGGCGCTTTCATCAAGCACGCGCTCGCTCCTTGTATTTTGACGGAATTATTATGCTTTACGTTAACGTAAACGTAAGGCAATTACCGGCAGCCGTAAAGTCATCATATCCACATTCGGCGCGCCGAATTGATTTTGCTGTGGTTCTTGGCCGTTTCGATGTTATTTTCCAGGCGGTTCGAATAACTGACAGGAAAGCGGAACGACGTGGCCTTAAACAATCAGTACGGGCTTGGCAGCTACCCTTCGACCCGCCTTCGACGTAACCGGGGGGATGATTTCTCGCGGCGACTGACCGCCGAAAACAAACTTTCGGTCGATGACCTTATCTGGCCGGTATTCATAACCGGCGGCAAAAACGTCCGCCAACCCGTGCCCTCCATGCCGGGAGTCGAGAGGTTATCGGTCGATTTGCTGCCGACCGCCGCCGCCGAGGCCAAAAGCCTGGGCATCCCCGCCATGGCCCTGTTTCCCAGCACCGACCCGGCGCTCAAGACTCCCGATGCGGCGGAAGCAATGAACCCGGACAATCTGGTCTGTCGGGCCACCGGCGCATTGAAAGAGGCATTTCCCGATATCGGCGTCGTCTGCGATGTGGCGCTTGACCCCTACAACAGCGACGGCCACGACGGCATTGTCAGGAACGGCGTCATCGTAAACGACGAGACGGTCGAAATCCTGTGCCGGCAAGCGATTGTCCAGGCCGCCGCCGGATGCGACATCATCGCCCCTTCGGACATGATGGACGGGCGCATCGGCGCTATCCGCAGGGCGCTGGACGACGAAGGTTACGAAGATGTCCGCATCATGTCCTATGCGGCGAAATACGCCTCGGCCTTTTACGGGCCGTTCCGCGACGCCGTCGGGGCCGATAGTGCGCTGAAAGGCGACAAGAAGACCTATCAGATGGACCCGGCCAATTCCGACGAGGCACTGCGTGAAGTGGCCATGGATTTAACCGAAGGCGCCGACATGGTCATGGTCAAACCGGGGATGCCCTATCTGGATATCCTCAGGCGGGTCAAGGACGCCTTCGGGGCGCCGACCTTTGCCTATCAGGTCAGCGGCGAATACGCCATGTTAAAGGCCGCCGCCGACAACGGCTGGCTGGATAACGACAAGGTTATCCTGGAAAGCCTGATTGCCTTCAAGCGCGCCGGCGCGGATGGCATATTGACCTATCTTGCCGTCGAGGCGGCCAGGTTGCTGGATAGATAATCGGCAAGCCTATTCGGACGATTGCAGATCAAGCAACCGTTCGACATCGAGAACGACCATGATTTGCCCCTCAAGGCGGAATACGCCGGAAGCGAAATCACGCCACACCGGGTCAAGCGTGCTCGGGTTGTTTTCATACAGGTCGCTTTCCAGGCCAATGACGTCGCCGACCTTGTCGACCAGCAGGGTATACAGCTCATGCTGATGCTCTACCGTGACGCCCATGCTTTCCTTGACCGATTCTTTCCTTTCCAGGCCCAGGCGAACCCGGACATCAAGCACCGTAACGATTCGCCCCCGCAGGTTAATGGCGCCGGTAACCTCCGGCGGCGCCAGGGGAATAGAGGCGATTCGGTCGGGAGTCAGGATGTCCTGGACTTTCAGAACGGGTATACCGAACAACTGTTCCTTGACGATAAAGGTAACGTAATTTTCAAGATCGTCGCCATGGATGGCGTCCAGATCATGATTGCTTGTCGTCGCGACAGCCTGGCTCATCTCTCAAATCTCCAGCTATTGGACCCTACCGAAAACGGCTGTATTAATATATATAACTGTTTCGGCCTTTCCTAACAGAAGTTTATATGGTGCCGCCGTTTCCGTTCCCAAGGGATTGTTTTATTCCTGCCCTTTGGCCATCAGCCAGTGGCGTATGGTGTCTATCTGGATTTCATCCATCAGCGCCGGCGCGTGACCGATGCCGGGAAATTCAACCAGATCGGCGGCCGGACCGCGTTCAATCATTTCCTCGGCGACCGGGCGCGGCAAAATCCGGGAGTCCTCGCCGCGCAGGATCAGCACCGGACAATCAATTTCCTGCCAAAGCTGCCACAGATCGATATCTTCGGCGGCCGATTTTCTGAAATTAACCGCTATCGCCGGATCGTAGTGCAGACGCCAGGAACCGTCTTCATTGCGGCGACCGCTGTGGCGGGCCAGATGATCCCATTGTTGATCGGTCAGTTTGCCGAAGGTTGCGTGGACCTCCATAAGGTATTTTTTCAACCCGTCAAAGTCGTCGAACGGCTGTTCTCTGGATATATAATCGGCGATCGGTTTTAGCGCCTGGCAGGGCACGAAAGGCCCGATATCGTTTATCACCAGCGAATTAATCGGCGAGTTGGGCTGCGCCGCCAGCGCCATCCCGATCAACCCGCCCAGCGACGTCCCGACCCAATCGACCCGTTCGACGCCCAGGCGGGCAATCATCGCCGCCATATCGGCGATATAGACCGGCAGGGTATAGTCATCCGGATCGATCAGCCAGTGGCTGTGCCCGCGCCCGGCAAGATCCGGGCAGGCGACGCGATAATCATCGCAAAGGTCCCGCGCCAGATAGTCGAAATCCCGACCGTTGCGGGTCACCCCGTGAACGCAGACAACGACCCGGTTGTTGTGGCCGTTTCCCCATTGAGTATAGGCTATGCGGTGGAAGCCGTGCGGCCCCAGGCCGAGAAACCCGCTTTCCTTGTGTTCCATTAAGGATGCCTTAATCTGTGTTCCATGGTCATCAATATTATAACGGCAAGGAAAACGATGTATGCCTGAAAAAGGTCCCCTGAGCGGAATTACGGTGATCGACCTGACCAGGGTCCTGGCCGGCCCCTACTGCACCATGATGCTGGCCGACCTGGGCGCCCGGGTGATAAAGGTCGAGGTTCCCGAAAGCGGCGATGACGCGCGCCATTTCGGTCCTTTCATCGAGACCCCTAGGGGCGCCAAGTCGGCCTATTTCATGTCGCTTAACCGGGGCAAGGAAAGTATCGCGCTTGATCTGAAGCAAAAAACCGACAAGGAAATACTCGAACGATTGCTGGAAACCGCCGATGTCGTGGTTGAAAACTTCCGCCCCGGAACCATGGAGAAGCTCGGTTTCGGCTGGGACAGGCTGCACCGTGCCTATCCCGGATTAATCTATGCTGCGGCGTCGGGTTTCGGGCATTCCGGTCCGTATTCGAAACGGCCGGCTTATGATCTGGTGGTCCAGGGCATGGGCGGCGTCATGAGCCTGACCGGCCACACCGGCAGCGATCCGACCCGCGTCGGCACCTCAATCGGCGACCTGACGGCGGGGCTGTTTACCACGGTCGGGATCAATGCCGCGCTTTATCATCGCCAGACCACCGGTGAAGCCATGAAGATCGACGTCGCCATGCTCGACTGTCAGGTGGCGATCCTGGAAAACGCCATCGCCCGCTATGCCGCGACCGGCGACCTGCCCGGACCAATCGGGGCGCGCCATCCGTCGATCACGCCGTTTGACGCCTTCAGGGCCGCCGACGGGCATTTTGTCATCGCCGCCGGAAATGACGGATTGTTCGCCAGATTATGCACCGCCATCGACCGGCCCGACCTGATTAGCAACCCGTTGTTCGCGGATAACGCCAAACGCTGCCGGCATCAGGCCGCCCTTAAGGACGAACTGGAAAACTCCCTGGCCGGTCGCCCGGCCGGGTATTGGCTTGGCGTTCTTGAACGGGCCGGGGTGCCGTCCGGACCGATCAACGATGTCGGGCAGGTCATGGCCGACCCCCAGGTCATCGCCCGCAATATGGTGGTAACCGCCATTGACCCTGTAGCCGGCCCCTTGAAAATGGCTGGAAACCCTATAAAGATGTCGGCGTTTGATGATTCATCGGTTCGTGATCCCGCGCCCGAACTGGATGCGGACCGCGACGGGATAATTTCCGGCCTCGGGTCAACGACAGGGGAATAATGCAATGCGCATCACCTTCGAAGACATCAAGGCCGCCGCCGGCCTGATCGAGGGGCATGTCCTGCGCACCCCTTCGTTCCGTTCGGAACCGCTGTCCCGCATGCTCGGTTTCGATATTTTCCTGAAGCTGGAAAACCTGCAGCACACGTCGTCCTTTAAACCCCGTGGCGCACTGGTCAAGCTGCTTAGTCTGGATGCGGACGCCAGGAAAGCCGGCGTGGTCGCCGCATCGGCCGGCAACCATGCCCAGGGCGTGGCCTTTCACGCCCGTAACCTGGGCATCCCGGCGACTATTTACATGCCGGTAGGAACCCCGTTCACCAAGGTACGGCGCACCGAAGACCTGGATTCCCGGGTCGTACTGTCCGGCGAGGGCCTGTCGGAAGCCAGGGAAGCCGCGACAGCCTTCGCCGAAAAGACCGGCAAACAGTTCATACATCCCTATGACGACGAAAAGATTGTTATCGGTCAGGGCACAGTCGGCCTGGAGATGCTGAGCGATCATCCCGACCTGGACATCCTGCTGGTTCCCATCGGCGGCGGCGGCCTGATCGCCGGCAGCGCAATCGCCGCCAAGGCCCTTAAGCCCGACATAACCGTCATCGGCGTCGAAGCGAAAAATTATCCGTCCATGAAAAACGCCATAGCGGGGGTTGCCGACAAATGCGGCGGGCAAACCGTGGCCGAGGGCATAGCCGTCAAGACCCCCGGCGATATCACCCGCCCAATCATCGAGGAACTGGTATCGGAATATATCCTGGTCAGTGAAGCGTCGCTTGAAAAAAGCATCCAGACCTATCTTGAGGTGCAGCGTCTGGTGGTCGAAGGGGCCGGCGCCGCGACCCTGGCCGCTCTGATCGATGATCCGGAAAAATACATCGGGAAAAAGGTCGGAATTATCGTCTCCGGCGGCAACATAGATTCCCGTCTGCTATCGTCCATCCTGTTGCGCGGGCTGGTCCGGGAAGGCCGTCTGGTGCGTCTGCGCATCGGCATCACCGATGCCCCGGGTGTCCTGGCCAAGGTGTGCGGACTGATCGGCAAAAGCGGCGGCAATATTGTCGAGGTTTATCACCAGCGCATGTTCTACGACGTGCCGGTCAAACAGGCCGATGTCGATGTGGTGGTCGAAACAATGGATAGCCGCCATGTCGATGAAATCACCGGCAAATTGAAACAAGCCGGCTTCCCGACCCGCTGTCTGCACGACTCCTCGGCAGAGGACGGCTCATAAAGCTTCAATGAATCGCACCACGGCATTGACTCGAGGCGCGGAAAGCCTAATATCCGCCTTTCCTGAACCAAAAGTAATGGAAGTACCGGCGCAAATTAACCGCGCCGCCGACCTGGAACCATATGAATTTTTCTGATCTCGGACTCGGTGACGACGTTCTCAAAGCCGTTGAGGATGCCGGATACACCTCCCCCACCCCAATTCAGGAACAGGCCATACCGGTCGTCCTGATGGGTCGTGATATACTTGGTTGTGCCCAGACCGGCACCGGCAAGACGGCGTCTTTCACCCTGCCGATGATCGATATTCTGGCCGCCGGTCGCGCCAAGGCGCGGATGCCGCGTTCGCTGATCCTGGAACCGACCCGCGAACTGGCTTCCCAGGTCGCCGAAAATTTTGATACCTACGGCAAATATCACAAACTGACCAAGGTCCTGCTGATCGGCGGAACCTCCATGAACGAGCAGATCAAGCTGGTCGATCGCGGACCCGATGTGTTGATCGCCACTCCCGGTCGCCTGCTCGATTTGTTTGAACGCGGCCGCCTGCTGATGACCGATGTCAAGACGCTGGTCATCGACGAGGCCGACCGCATGCTCGACATGGGCTTTATCCCCGATGTGGAGAAAATCGTTTCGTTGATTTCGCCGATGCGCCAGACCCTGTTTTTCTCGGCCACCATGCCGCCGGAAATCCGCCGGCTGGCCGACAAATTCCTGATGAACCCTAAGCAAATTACGGTCGCGGCGCCGGCATTGAGCGCCGAAACCATTACCCAGGGGCTGGTCATGGTTGCCCACGGTGACGGCAGAAGGCCAGGCGGCGGACATAAGGAAAAACGCGCCGCGCTGCGGCGGCTGATCGCCAGGGAAAATGTCAAGGACGCCCTCATCTTCTGCAATCGCAAACGCGATGTCAGCATCGTCCATCGCTCCATGGTCAGGCACGGCTATTCGGCCGGACAACTGCACGGCGACATGCCGCAATCGGCACGCACGGAAATGCTGGAAAGATTCAAAAACGGCGAAATGACCTATATGGTATGCAGCGATGTCGCCGCCCGCGGCCTGGATATCCCGGCCCTGTCGCATGTTTTCAATTTCGATGTGCCGACCCATGCGGAAGATTATATCCACCGTATCGGACGTACCGGCCGGGCCGGGCTGAAAGGCCATGCCTTTACCATCGCGGTGCCGGAAGACGGCAAGTATCTGGACGCCATCACCCGGCTGATCGGACGCGATATTCCGAAAATTGATCTGGGCGGCACGGAACAGGCGGCCCCCCTGCGCAAGGAAGATCACAAGCGCCCCCCCAGAGAGCGCGCCGAAAGAAAGAAACCGGACCGGCAGGGCGATGATGCCCGGAAAGTTCCGGAGAATGTTTCCAAGGCGACGGAAACGGCCAGGCCGGAACGCAAGAACCAGGCGGCGGCACGACCAAAAACGCCGCCCCCCGCACCGGAAAAGATCATCGGCATGGGCGAACATACGCCGGCCTTCATGATGGCGCCGGTCAGGAAATCCGAAAAATAGCCTTATACCAAGGAGCACTGAGAGAATCTCAATGGGTCTTTATCAGTGCTCCTTGGTATTATATCAGCCCGGCCAGCGGTGAAGACGGGTCGGCGTACATTTTCTTCGCCATACGACCGGCCAGATAGGCGTCGCGACCGGCCTTGACCGCATATTTCATGGCCCGCGCCATCCGCACCGGGTCTTGCGCCCCGGCGATGGCGGTATTCATCAGCACCCCGTCGCAGCCCAGTTCCATGGCCACCGTCGCATCCGACGCCGTGCCGACGCCGGCATCGACAATCACCGGCACCTTTGACTGTTCGACGATCAGGCGGATATTGACCGGATTCTGGATACCCAGCCCGGAACCGATGGGGGCGCCCAGCGGCATAATGGCGACACAGCCCATATCTTCCAGTTCCTTGGCCAAAATAGGATCGTCGGAACAGTAAACCATCACCTTGAAATCATCGGCGATCAGCGCCTCGGCGGCTTCCAGGGTCTGAATCATCCTCGGATACAGGCTTTTTTGATCGCCCAGGACCTCCAGCTTGACCAAATCCCAGCCGCCGGCCTCGCGCGCCAGACGCAGGGTCCGAAGGGCGTCTTCCTTGGTGAAACAGCCTGCCGTGTTGGGCAGATAGATGTATTTGTCGGGCGATACATAATCCACCAGCATGGGCTGGTCGGGATCGGTAAGATTGACCCGGCGCACCGCGACGGTGACCATCTCGGCCCCCGAAGCCTCGACGGCCAGCCGGTTTTGTTGATAATCGGCATATTTGCCGGTGCCGACGATCAGCCGTGACGTCAACCGCCGCCCGGCGATCTCCAGCACATCTTCGTCCTTGCCCTGCCCGGCCCCATCCGGCGCCCCGCCGCCGATAAAATGGACAATTTCCAGCCTGTCGCCATCGTTCAGGTTAGTTTCGCCGTATGTCGATTTAGCGACTATTTCGAGGTTTCGTTCGACCGCCACCTTGCGCCGGTCAACCCCCATCCGACCGAGCAGCTGTTCGATGCTCAGCGCCGCTTCGAAATCCCTGATTTCACCGTTTATTGTAATCTGCATTGGCAATACCGTTCCTTGATAAAACATCGCCCGAGTATGCTCCTGATCGGCCCTAAAAAAAACACATATAAAGTCTTTGTTACAGTCCCCTCCGGTGCGTGTTATACAATTTCCCAAACATTGGCTGACGATTCCGGGAACACCATGACCTCAAGAATTCTGGTCCTCAACGGGCCTAACCTTAACTTGCTGGGAACCCGCGAACCCGATATATACGGCGATCAGACCCTGGCCGACATCGAAGCCGCCTGCCGGGCCAGGGCCGAAAGCATGGGGATGGCGGTCGAATTCCGGCAAACCAATACGGAAGGCGAACTGGTCGACTGGGTTCAGCAGGCCAGGGGCGCGTTCGACCTTGTCATCGTTAACGCCGGCGCTTACAGCCATACCTCGGTCGCCCTGCTGGACGCCCTGCTGTCCTGCGGCTTGCCGGTTATTGAAGTTCACCTGTCGAATATCCACAAGCGGGAACAATTCAGGCATCATTCCTATGTTTCCAAAGCGGCCCGTGGGATGATCTGCGGATTCGGCGGTTACGGATACGAGATGGCGCTGGACGCCGCGGAAAAAATACTCAAATAACGTTGGTAGATATTCAAATATGGTAGATAAGAAAACCACATCGAAGAACGAAATTAATTCCGAACTGGTGCGGCAACTGGCCGGTTTGCTCGATGAAACCGGTTTAAGCGAAATCGAATACGGGGCCGGCGACTGGCACCTGCGCGTGTCAAAAAACAGCAAACAGGTCGCCGCCGCCATTGCCGTCCCCGCCCCGGTCGCCGCCCCCGAGCTGTCGGACAGCGAAGATCACCACAGCGAACACCCCGGCGTCGTCGTATCGCCCATGGTCGGAACGGTCTACACCACGGCCGAGCCCGACGAGCCGCCCTTCGTTAAAATCGGCGATCAGGTCGACGAAGGCGATACGCTGGTGCTGATCGAAGCCATGAAAGTATTCAACCCGGTCAAGGCCGCCCGCGCCGGCAAGGTTTCGCGGATATTCATCAGCAACGCGACACCGGTGGAATTCGGCGAACCGTTGATGATAATCGAGTAATGCCCGATGTTTGAAAAGGTCCTGATCGCCAACCGGGGCGAAATCGCGCTTCGCATTCAGCGGGCCTGCCGTGAGATGGGCATTCGAACCGTGGCTGTCCATTCGACGGCGGATTCCAACGCCATGAACGTGCGACTGGCCGATGAAAGCATTTGCATAGGTCCGCCCCCCGCGAAAGACAGCTACCTGAATGAAACCGCTATTCTGACGGCGGCTACCCTGTCCAACGCCGACGCCATTCATCCGGGCTATGGTTTCCTTTCGGAAAATGCCGGATTCGCGACCAAGGTCGAAGAACACGGTTTCACTTTTATCGGACCGAAACCTGAACACATCGCCCTGATGGGCGATAAAATAGCCGCCAAGCAAGCGGTCATGGAAGCCGGCATCCCGGTCGTGCCGGGTTCCGACGGTGCGGTCGAAGATAACGACAGCGCCTTGACCATTGCCGAAAACATCGGCTATCCGGTGCTAATCAAGGCTTCTGCCGGCGGTGGCGGGCGTGGCATGAAGCTGGCCAATTGCGCCGAAGATCTTGGCGAGGCGATCAGAACCGCGAAGAGCGAAGCCGCCGCCGCCTTCGGCAACGGCGAAGTCTACATGGAAAAGTACCTGACCCGGCCCCGCCACGTGGAAATTCAAATTCTCGCCGACGGTTTCGGAAATGTCGTCCATTTGGGCGAGCGCGATTGTTCCCTGCAACGGCGCCACCAGAAAATACTGGAAGAAGCCCCGTCGCCGGCATTGAACGACGATGTACGCCGGGAAATCGGCACCATTACCGCAAACGCCGTTCGTAAGTTAGGTTATAGAAGCACTGGAACTGTCGAATATTTATATGAAAATGGTAAATTCTATTTCATCGAAATGAATACCAGACTGCAGGTAGAACATCCGGTCACGGAAATGATAACGGGGCTGGACCTGGTCCGCGAAATGCTTCGTATCGCCGCCGGGGCGCCACTGGGTTACACGCAGGAAGACATTCGTTTTTCCGGTCACGCTATCGAATGCCGGATAAACGCCGAACACCCGGAGACCTTCGTGCCCGCACCCGGAACCATCGGCGATTACCACGCCCCCGGCGGCATGGGCGTCCGGGTCGATTCGGCGATTTATTCCGGCTACACGGTACCGCCCCATTACGACAGCATGATCGCCAAGCTGATAGTCCATGGCGCCAATCGAAACGAATGCCTGATGCGTCTGCGACGGGCCTTGGGTGAGTACGTCATAGACGGGCTTGACACCTCGTTGCCGCTACATCAGCGCCTGATGTCGGAAGTCGATTTCGTCAATGGCGATTACGATATTCACTGGCTGGAGAAGTTCGTCGGCCTCGATAAATGATCCCCTAATGAGCCACACGACGACACCAGGATCACATGTACTGACCCCGGAAATCCTTGTCAGGGCCTATGCCGCGGGCATATTTCCGATGTCTGAAAGCCGCGACGATCCGGGTATTTTCTGGGTTGATCCGAAAATGCGCGGCATCCTGCCTCTTGATAACTTTCATGTTCCCAGATCCCTGAAGAAAATTGTCCGCCGGGGCCATTTCGAGGTCTCGACCGATACCGATTTCGACGCCGTAATCAGGGCCTGCGCCGAAACCCCCAGGGAAGACCAGGGGACCTGGATCAACGACCAGATTATCGACGCCTACAGCGCCCTGCATCATCTGGGGCTGGCCCACAGCGTTGAATGCAGGCTGGAGGGCGAACTGGTCGGCGGCCTGTACGGGGTATCGCTCAAGGGTGCGTTTTGCGGTGAAAGTATGTTCTCGCGTGTCGCCGACGCCAGCAAGGTGGCCCTGGTTCACCTGGTCGCGCGGCTTCGGTTGGGTGGCGCCAAATTGCTCGACACCCAGTTCGTGACGCCGCACCTGAAACGATTCGGGGCCATTGAAATTCCGGCCAGGCACTATCTGTTACGACTCGGCGAGGCGCTTTCGAGTGACGGTGAATTCCCCCTGAATCCGGCCCGGGAGCCGTTGAACAAGGCAATAGAAGATGTCTTGAGCGGCGGACATCCCACCGGGCAGTGAAAAGACTCCTCCGGGCGCTATTCGGGTGTTATTTTTCGGATTCCTGCGGCTTCATGTTTTTACAATCAAGCACCCAGATATCATATACCGGATGTTCCAGGGCCGACAAAGCCGGTGACGAGGCGAACATCCAGCCGCGGAAAATGCTGACCGCCGGTTCGCCCTGCTGGACTTCCCAGATATCCAGAAAAGCGGCGCTTTCGGGTGGATCTTCCGGCGGTCGCTTGTCGCAGGTCCGCACGATGATTTCCAGCACCCCGAAAGTAACGGAATCACCTACCGGCGCATTGATCGTCGAAACCCGCGCCGTGATTTTATTCAGCCCCTGCAAAACCGCCGTGTCGTAAGGCTCGGCCAGAGCCTGGCCACGGCCCCATGTCAGCAAGGCGGCGGACAACAGCAGTATCCGCCCGGTCACTTGACCGCCTTGAACCTGAGGCGCACATAATCCACCGCCCATTGCCCCGAGGCATCCCTAAGCGTCGGCGCTAGATCGTTGCACACCTCGGTCAGCAGTTCCGTCCTTTCCGCCGGCGGAATACCGGATAAGAAGCTTTCGCCAAAGGTCTCGAACCAGCCGATCAAATCTCCCGGTAAATGCGTAGGGCGGTTAATCAGTTCAATTTGATCGACCCGGAAACCGGCCGCCTTTAGTTTGCCCGAGTACTCTTCCGCCGAAGGAAAATACCAGGGCCACAAAGGCCCGGCATCGATTCCCCGCTTCGCCAGGGCATTGACCAGAGCATCGGTCGCCTGTTTGCAATTTCCCGTCCCGCCCATTTCGCCGACAAAGCGTCCGCCCGGTTTCAGGGCGCGAAAAACCCCGGCGATAACGCGATCGGCCCGTTTCATCCAATGCAGTGCGGCGTTGGAGAACACGGCGTCGAATTCATTGTCGTAGTCCAGGTTTTCGCCGCTCAGGACCCGCGCCGCAAGCCCCAGTTTTCGGCAGGCGGCGACCTGCTGTTCGCTTGAGTCCACGCCGATAACGTCGACCCCTGAGGCGGCAAATTTACGGGTCAGCTTGCCGTGACCGCAACCCAGATCAAGGATGCGCTCGCCGGCAACCGGCGCCAGAAGATCAAACACCGGGGCGCCCAGATCGGCTACGAATCCGGCATTACGCTCGTAGCGCTCGGGATTCCAGGATTGCGCTGATTGTTCAGACACGGCCAGCGGTTTCAGTTTTCACCGGAACCGGTGGCCAGAAAGATAATTTTTCCGACCTGATCTTCCAGCGATTTGAAATCCTTGATTTTGGTGATGGATCCGCCATCGGCGATATAGGTTTTTTTCGTTCCCGGTTCCAGCCGCACATACTTGCCGCCAAGGATGCCTTCGCTGGCGATCGCCGCCGTGGTGTCGACCGGCAATTTAATATTGGACTTGATCGACATGCTGACGACGGCGTCATAAGTTTCGGGGTCCAGGCTCTGTTTGGTCACCGTGCCGACCTTGATGCCGTTGATGCGTACATCGCTGCCCTTGTTCAGCCCGCCTATTTTGTAAAAGGCGGCAGAGACGTTATAGCCCTGAACGGTCCTGATTTCGGCCGTCGTATAAGCGAAATACATAAACATCACGGCCATCATCAGCACGACCGCGCCCATAACGGTTTCAATGGCGTTCCTGCCCATCTTCAATCAGATCCTTCCTTCGCCATGGCTTTTTCGATGGCCCTTAGTTTTTTCCGGTCCGCCGCCGATTCCCTTGCCGTACGTTCACCCTGGGCGATAATCTGATCGAGCAAGTCGCTGACTATCATGGCGTCCTGGGTGAAGGTAATCATGTCTCCGGGGGCCAGCAGGTCTTCCTCGCCACCGGGTTCCAGGATAACAAATTTTGATCCGAACAGGCCGTCTGTGTGGATCGCCGCAGAGGTATCGATTGGCAGCTTCACATCGCTGGCTATGTCCATGCCGATAATCGCCCGGTAATCCTTGTCCAGGGCCTGGGTCGTGACCGCGCCGATCTTGATGCCGCCCAACCGTACTTCATCGCCCTCCAGAAGACCGTCGATCCTGTTGAACATGGCCTTGATCCGGTATTCTCCGGGACCGGGACCGGTCGCCAGTTCCCGTTTGCCGGAAATTGATGCAAATACCAAGGCGAGCGCCAACACCACTACCCCGCCGACAATAATCGATTTAGTCTCGGATACCTGCATTGCCTAAGCTTCTGTCCTCTGGGACTACTCGGGTGTCCAGCGCTGATAGTCACCCGTGGCGGGCGCCCTGTGCCCACCCTGATAATCATGGCCGGACGGCAGGTACGAGGCGGCGGTGCCGGTCGGATTGGGCCGATGTTCCTGCTGCCAGTCCGCAATCACGGCGGCCCTTTCGGACAGCGGCGCCGCACATGTGTGATGCAGCCATGCATGCCATTCCGGCGGTACCGACGAGGCATCGTTATCGCCTTTATAAAGTACCCAGCGGCGTTCCCTGTTATTCAACTTAGCCCCTTTCGAACGATAGTAGCGATTGGAAAATATATCCGTGCCGACCAGTTCGCCCTTGAACCAGATAGTAAGAACCGTGCTGATTTTCATTTGCGCCTCTTGTTCGAATACCGGCAAGCCAGACCGGAACATTCAGGGATAGCGGAATCATGTGGCGCAAATATGGCATTTGCGGTCTGCGAGGTCCAGATATCTGTAATCGTTTTGCGGGATTCGCCGGCTGCAATTTTAACAGCGGTTCCGCCGTTGTTAACCATACCGGGGCAGCCCATCCGCCGCCAACCCCAGCAAACACGCGCCCGTTTGCCTTTTCCCCGGAAAAAGCCGGTTAACCAATGACGCCGCCCGGGTAATTTACTTGCGCACTCATGGTTCTCCTGAACGCACCCCCGGAATGTACTGGAATCATTTCCAAATTAGCCAACCCGAATTTATTTTTATAATTTTTTTTATCCTTTCATCCGGAAATCCTGTTGCGTCCCTTCGATCCTTAAACTACATTTTGTGCCTCGATCCTGGGTAGATACGCTATGTAGTGGCTTTTGTTGGATACGCTGCATGGCGGCGGCGCCGGATACGGGGCTTTGGCGGCCATGCCGCCTCTGAACGAACGAGCTCAAGGGGGAAAATTCCAAGCCTGGGGCTTCTGATGGACACCGGTCGTTGTCCGCGCCAAGCGGATACCGGCCCGACAATAACAATCTGGGCCAATTGGGGGCTTCATGCGACTCACTCGTCTGTTCACAAACAAATCCGAATCACCATACGATTTAATCGAATTCCGCCACACGGCCAGTGAAATCCGCAATCCGAACGGCTCGGTGGTCTTCCGCCAGGACCGAATGGAAGTACCGGCGGCGTGGTCGCAGGTCGCCTGTGATGTGCTGGCGCAAAAATACTTTCGCAAGGCCGGCGTACCGGCCAAATTGAAGACGGTCAGGGAAAAGGACGTGCCGTCGTGGCTGTGGCGTCGCACTGCCGATGAAAAGGCCATGGCCGGACTTGCCGACAGCGAACGGACATCGGGAGAAAATTCGGCCAAGCAGATTTTTGACCGCATGGCCGGAACCTGGACATACTGGGGCTGGAAGGCCGGTTTCTTTGACCGCGAAGCCGACGCCCGCACCTATTTCGACGAGATGCGCTATATGCTGGCCTGTCAGGTCGGCGCCCCCAATTCCCCACAATGGTTCAATACCGGCCTGCACTGGGCCTACGGTATCGATCGTCCGGCCCAAGGCCATTCGTTCGTGGATTTCCGCACCGGCAAACTGGTTCGCTCCAAGTCGGCATACGAACATCCTCAACCGCACGCCTGCTTCATCCAGGGGGTCAGCGATGATCTGGTCAACGATGGCGGCATCATGGATTTGTGGGTGCGCGAGGCCCGCCTGTTCAAATATGGCTCCGGCACCGGCTCTAATTTTTCCGGCGTCCGCGGCCAGGACGAAAACCTTTCAGGAGGCGGCAAATCATCCGGATTGATGAGTTTCCTGAAAATCGGCGACCGCGCCGCCGGGGCCATCAAATCGGGCGGCACCACCCGGCGGGCGGCCAAAATGGTCGTCGTCGATATCGACCATCCCGACATCGAGGAATTCATTGGCTGGAAAGTACATGAAGAACAGAAAGTAGCCGCCCTGGTCACCGGATCGCGGGTAACCGAGGTTCACATGAACACCATCATGCAGGCCTGCCAGCGGCAAGGCGACGACGACAAAAAACCCGCCGAAGATGCCTCGTGGCGCTTCGACCCGAAAAGGAACAAAGACCTGAAGACCGCCATTTTGGCCGCCCGCGCCGCCATGATTCCGGAAAATTATGTGCAACGGGTGATACAGTTCGCCAAACAGGGCTATACCGAAATAGCCTTCCCGGTATTCAATACGGACTGGGATTCCGAAGCCTATCTGACGGTTTCCGGGCAAAATTCCAATAATACCGTGCGAATTACCGACGGATTCCTGAAAAAGGTCCTGGAAGACGGCGACTGGGAACTGATCCGGCGCACCGACGGTGCCGTTTCAAAACGTATCAAGGCGCGTGAATTATGGCAGGAAATCGGCCACGCCGCCTGGGCCTGCGCCGACCCGGGGTTGCAGTTCGACACCACCATCAACGACTGGCATACCTGCCCGGAAAGCGGTCGAATCAACGCCTCGAACCCGTGTTCGGAATACATGTTCCTGGACGATACGGCGTGCAATCTGGCGTCTCTCAACCTGATGGCCTTTTTGCAGGACAAGACGGGCGATGACACCGCGTTCGACGTCGGCGCGTTCGAACACGCCGTCCGACTGTGGACCATGACCCTGGAAATATCGGTCCTGATGGCCCAGTTCCCGTCCGAACGAATCGCCCGGCTGTCATATGAATTCCGCACCCTGGGACTGGGCTTCGCCAATATCGGCGGCTATCTCATGGCCTCGGGCATCGCCTATGATTCGGAACGGGGCCGAACCATTTGCGCCTCTATTTCGGCCCTGATGACCGGCGTCGCCTATACCACCTCGGCGGAAATGGCCTCGGAAATGGGCGCTTTCCCGCGCTATCAGGATAATCGTAACGCCATGTTGCGGGTTATCCGCAACCACCGCCGCGCCGCCTATGGCGAGGCCGCCGGATACGAGGAATTAAATATTTCACCGGTGCCATTGGCGGTGGAAGGCTCACCCGACCCGGAACTTTCCAGCGCCGCCCGGGCGGCCTGGGACCGCGCCCTTGAACTGGGGCAGGAACATGGCTTCCGCAATGCCCAGGTCAGTGTCATTGCCCCGACCGGCACCATCGGCCTGGTTATGGACTGCGACACCACCGGCATCGAACCGGACTTCGCCCTGGTCAAGTTCAAGAAACTGGCCGGCGGCGGATATTTCAAGATTATCAACCGCATGGTGCCGGCGGCGTTGAACCGGCTGGGCTATTCCGACCGCCAGATCGAAGAAATCAAGCTTTACGCCGAAGGCCACGGCACCCTGGACGGGGCGCCGGCAATCAATCATCAGGCGCTGCGCGACAAGGGCTTCAGCGATGAAGCCATCGACGCGGTCGAAAAGGAACTGGCGGAAGCCTTCGATATCAAGTTCGCCTTTAACAAGTGGACCCTGGGCGAGGACTTCTGCACCGAAACCCTGGGATTCAAGCCCGCGCAGCTTGATGATGTCTCGTTCGATCTTCTTGCCGAAGTGGGTTTTTCCAGGGACCAGATCGAACAGGCCAATATTTATGTCTGCGGCTCGATGACGCTGGAGGGAGCGCCGCACCTGAAAGACGAACACCTGGCAATTTTCGATTGCGCCAACCCATGCGGCCGCACGGGCAAGCGCTTCCTGTCCGTCGATAGCCACATTCGCATGATGGCCGCCTCGCAGCCGTTCATTTCGGGAGCCATATCGAAGACCATCAACATGCCCAATAATGCCGGTATCGAAGATTGCATGGAAGCCTACATGCTGTCGTGGCGGCTGGGATTGAAGGCCAATGCGCTGTACCGGGATGGTTCCAAGCTGTCGCAACCATTGCAGACGCAATTGCTTGAGCCGGAAGACCTGGACGTAATCGCCGAGGCGACCACCCCCATTCGCACCGAAATTATCGCCGAGCGGATAGTCGAAAGAATCCTCACCAGTCGCGCTCGACTACCCCACCGACGCAAGGGATATACCCAGAAAGCCGTGGTCGGCGGACACAAGGTTTATTTGCGGACCGGCGAATATGTCGATGGCCGGCTTGGTGAAATTTTCATCGACATGCACAAGGAAGGCGCCGCCTTCCGCAGCCTGATGAATAATTTTGCAATCGCCATATCGATCGGCCTGCAATACGGCGTGCCACTGGAAGAATTCGTCGAGGCCTTTACCTTTACCCGCTTCGATCCATCCGGCATCGTCGAAGGCAACGACACCATCAAAATGGCTACGTCAATTCTCGACTACCTGTTCCGGGAACTGGCGGTGTCCTATCTGGACCGCAACGACCTGGCTCATGTGGTGCCCGACGACCTGACCCCTGACAGCATTGGCCGGGGAGAGGGCGACCGCCCGGTCAGCCCGGAAGCCGAAGCCATG